>Ga0307508_10000998_pt1 | contig 32911 bp, 43 predicted proteins | sample 9_EM_MG_FD_203089 | JGI IMG/M metagenome (GOLD analysis project Ga0307508, IMG submission 203089) | Populus trichocarpa ectomycorrhiza microbial communities from riparian zone in the Pacific Northwest, United States - 9_EM | ecosystem: Host-associated > Plants > Roots > Unclassified | place...
ATTCTGGGATAAAGAACCCCCCCCCCCCCCACCTTCCTCCCCGAGCTCCACCTCCGTTGGTGCTTCCGTCTTGTGGCATCAGAAAAAAAAAAACACGCACCGTCGAGCTCCCTTCGTTGCTATCAATCTTCCTTCCTCTTCGTCTCATTTAACCCCCCGCATTGATTTGGACCCTGAGATCCATCCCCTCCACAACATACTTCGGCACTATGGCAGCACAAGCTCCGCCGTCGATTCCTCCTCGCCCTGCGCGGGTTTCGCAGCCAGCTGCTGGCTCGTCGACGAATACGCCGGCCATCCCGCCTCGCCCCGTCCGGCCGGCCGCTGCGGCAGCTGTCTCGCCCACGAAACCCCCGGAGACCGGCCTTCTATCGCCGTCGCCGTCGCCGTCGCCATCGCCGGATATAATGGAGCCGGAGCCAAAGACGATAGGTTCCTCTACCGAGCTACACGCTCCGGTTGCTCTCCCGAGCCGTCCCGCTCCGGTCCCGAAGACCGAGAGCGAGCAGAATATTGCCCTCTCCACCTCAGCTACGCCCGTCACGCTCTCCGGGACTCCATCCGAGCTCGAGGGCATTCCCCAGATCGGCCGTAGGGTTCCCATGTACCCCAATGCCGGAGATGTCCAGGCTCCTACGCCTAGTGATACTCCGAGCGGAGGAAAGAAGAAGCATGTCTATCGTGAGGAATGGGAGATGGGTGAAGGTGCCTACGGTTCGAAGAGGAGAGAAACGCCGTACAGTATGCTTTTCCCGCCCCCTCACCTTGTTTTTTCCTCTCCTTTCTTTTCTTTTTTCCTTCCGCTGTTTTCTTTCTCTTTCTTTGCTTTTCTGCCCCACCTTGAGGGGCTCCGAAGACTCATGAAGACCTAGGCATGAGCTCTGTGGATCTCAATGCGACAGTGGCTCACGCCGCATCCCCGGCGGGTGTTGGTGTGGACGAGTCGGAGCATGGAGTGCCGGATGAAGAGCTTGCATATCTCGCCAGTGACCACTACGTCAAAGTTCTCTCCCGGTCACAGTCTCGGGTACAGTCCCGATCGCAATCCCCGGTCCACAAACGGGAGTCGGCACGGATCCCATCGACAGACGCAGCAGGTCATGGGGAGGCAACCGATGACAATGGCAACGTCATCCATGTCGAGGACCCCGCTCATGGCGCTGGCTACCTCCGTCGCGGTAACTCTGAGCATGCAGTTTCTCGCGCCCAGTCCCACCACGAAGACGAGGATGAAGAACGAGAGCAGTACTCGATCCTGGCTGAAGATGAAGTCCTCAAGAGACAGGAGGGTCAGTACATGCAGGCTGCTGTCTACACCCCCAGTTACACCCCCAGGCACCCGCGGAGCAGGCCTGCCAGTTCGATGGGTCACCATGGCGATGTTGAGGGTGCTTCTCTTGAACTCACTACCAGGTTTAAGAGTGGCATCGAGTCGCGAGATTCGATGCGTACGCCTTACGAGGAGCTTTCTCCCGCTGATGTGAATGCTAAGCCGCTCTTCCCCGAGTCGGACGATGAGGTGGATGAAGCTGCGAAGAACCAGCTCGGCGAGAAACTGAAGCGTCCTGGTTTGAGCGAACAGCGTTTCCCCTCTCGTGATGTCTGGGAGGAGGCGCCGGAACACGCACAACTTGAGGCTACCATTGAGAGCCCTCTTCCGGGAGGCGCGGAACCGGTAGAGGACTACGATCAAGAGGAGATGGCCCGCAGAAAAAGCGTTGAACCAAAACAGCAGTACATCCGCGGTCAGCCTCACGAGCACTACGAGCCCGGAGACGAACAAGAATATGAACGCAAAGCGAAAGAGGCCGCTAGGAAGGACACCGATTACCGTTTGGACCTGAAGGACCTACCGGAGGATGAGAGACTCCGCCGCCTCCACAAGCACGTTGACAACGAAGACACGGCACCCGAGAACTCGAACGGCAGGAGACGTGTTGAGAGGAAAAAGTTCCCTAGCAACGACATCTGGGAAGATGTCCCTCCATCGCTCGACCTCCAGGAGGAAATCGAGCCTTGCCCGATTCCCGAAAAAGAAAGAGCTACTACAGGAAACATCAGTGCTGTAGTGTCTGACTCATCAACATCTGTTGCTCGCCCAACTACCGGCACACCCACCGAAGGCTCTGCCGCTCCCACTAAGCCCGTTGTCCCCTCAAGACCATCGGTGCCTGCTCGTCCCCATCGTGAGAAACGACTCCCAGCCACCATCCACGAGCAGCCTGAACCTCCGGCTACCCAGTCTCCGACCGAAAGGAAGGCACCACCGAGTATTCCCGAGAGACCTAAGCCCAATATCCCCGCTCGCCCCATCGGCAAGCTCGCCGGTTTTGTCCGAGCCCAGCCCGATGAAGCTCCCGAACCAAAACCGAAGCCTCCTGTCCCTTCCCGCACTGGTGGAAAGATTGCTGCGCTGAAGGCCGGTTTCTTGGGCGATCTAGAATCTCGCCTTAAGCTCGGACCGAGCGCCTCGCCAAAGAAGGAAGAGAAGAAGGAGGACGAGGAGCCCGTTAAGGAAGAACCCCTCACCGACGTTCGGAAATCCAGAGCTCGTGGGCCTAGGGGACGGAAGCTTCCCACCAAGGAGGAGAAGCCGGCTGTCGCTGAAGTTGTGCCGAGGGATTGTAACTTCGTTGGTGTTTGGACTGTTTTCACGCTGGATCGGGATTTAGACACAGTGCTGGTTAACCCAGTCTCCGAGGAGAAGGAACCTCCGGTCTCCGAAGACGATGCCTCCGTCGTGAAAGGGGATAATGTTTCTGCGCCTGCCGAGAAGGAGGACAAGAAGGAGGAGGCTCCTACAGCTACTACCCTTCCCGGCGTTACTGGAACAGGAGAACAAGCCATTCAAGAAGTAGGGCGTTCGTCCGAGCCAGTCGAAGAGAAGGAAGACAAGCCCACCGCTGCCGAGGAGGGAAACCCCACACTCGTCCCTACCGGCGAGCACCCCGAGGATGCAGTCGTGCCGACCATGGCAGAGGTGGGCTCCCAGAAGCCCACTCCGATTGAGCCCGTCCCCAAGGACTCGGAGCTTGAACCCGAGGCCGCTGGTGAAGCGGGTGTTGCGGAGAGGGTGGTTAAGGGGGGATAGGCCTTGCTGGCTTTATAGTTACAGAGCTTGACTTTCTTTTTGTTTGATTGAAGAGAGTTCCCTTTCCCTGTCTTGGTGGCTGATATGTTGCACTCGCGGTGGCACTTTCGTTTGCTTTCCTTTCTGTCGCTCTTTCGTGATGTGTGTACTCTACTTGCTTGCACTTGTGGGTAGATGGTGATATGACAAACGGACAGCTCTGTCCATGCGGCTGCATGCCCGGTATATAAATGAATGCCATTCGTTTCTTGGGAATGGTTAACTACACATGCTGGGCTGTGTGTGCACGTTCACTATGAACGACTGGTACCTAGAATCCTGTATGAAGCTGGGGATCGAGCATCTCGCTCTCTCAGATGGAGCGATTTATTTCGCAGTCAACTGTTTGATGGTCATATTCTTGCGTGATCGGATGAATCCCAATTTTCAGATCACATCTTGAAGGACGGATTCGTAAACTCCCTGCCCATACCAGCGACCTTCTCGGCGAGCTTCAATTTCAACTGCTTCGCCGATTCACCACACAGTTCATACACCGTTGCGAGGTTGAAGATCAACCCCGAAAACACCGTTCCCTTCTCCAGCAGGCCCTCCAACATTGCTCTCGCCTATGTAGGGTATTTCACGTCAGTTCTTACTCGTCTGGTGAGGGGGCGGGTGTAGTGGGACCGGAGGGAACGAACACTATCGAGTCGTGCAAGGTACAGCTCACATACGGCCGCGTTACAAGTGACGACTTCGTCGGGGGGTAATGCAGCCCAAACCTCGGCAGCGGCAGCCCATTCCCCATCGGCCATTAGCAACAGCCCCCTGATAACGCCATCATCGCCGGCGGCCTCCCGGGCCTCCTCTAGCATTCCAGCTTTGATCATCAACAGGGGCAGGAGCCCCTTGTCCGCCGCCTTCAATCCCTTCAGGTGTCTTACGGCGGCGGCGAAATCGCCGAGCAGGACGAGTGCGTTCGCGACTCTTATGCCTAGATCCCGGAGCCGTCCGCGCCACACACTCCGCTCCTCGAGGGGCAACGACAGGTCCGTCGCCACGGCGCGGCACTCACTCGCGAGCTCATAGTACGCGCCGATCGCCCTGCGCGGATCCGTGGCCGCACCGAGACCGATCGCGAGCACCCGCAGCTCCCACGGGAGAATGCTGCGCCCCGTCTCCGGAGATAGGTAGAACGGCGCCGACAGGTCCTGGAACGCTTTGATCTCCTGTGCCGCGAGAGAATGTGCGTTGCTGAGGCACAGACTGAGGAGACGCACATACCATAGCTCGAGGATCTGCGCGTTGGACGGCGAAGGCGAAGTGGTCAGAGCTGTTGCCGAGGCGATCGCGGCTGCGCGAAAGTGGAGCGTGCTCAGGAGCTCGGTTGGGGAGGTCGAGGTCGGTGCTGGCGCGGAGAGGAAGGGTGGGAGCAGCGAGTTGGTCGGCAGAGGGTGGAAGTTGGTCGGGTGGAGCAGGAAGGATAGGTCCTTTGTTTGCAGGGTGGGGGCCACCGCCGGCGTCGGGGAGACGGGAGTGGAAGAGGCGGCGGCCATGTTAGACGCCGAGGCCGATGTGGATATGGTGGGTGAGGCGGTGGGGAGGTCATCGAAGTCTAATGGACCTTTGGTGCGACGGCGGGGGACAAGTACTGTATGTGCACCGAAAACCTGGGAGTTAGCAAGGGACTTAGTCGAAGCTTGAGTTAAAGTAACCGACAAACCCCGGCGTTCGTCTGTGGAGATCGCGCGTGAATGGCCCTTTTGAGGTGCGGTGGGTGGTGTGGCCATTTTGTGTGGATTGGGAGCTGCGGTGATGCGGGCTTGACAGGTAGGTACATGGGTAAGTTATCATCGAAGCTGTTGGGGACCGAGGCTGAATAGTGGATGAGTCATCCGGGTAATTAACGAGCTATCTAAAGCCAGTACGGCTCCTCTAAGCTTTCTCTACCTCGTTACCTGTTCCTGCTACCCATCACGACAACCCATTCAATGGCATCCCACGAGACGACGCACCGTTCCCACCGCTCTCGCCGCAGCGAAGACGACCGCGAAAAGTCCAGACGCCACCGTTCAGCCTCCCCGCCCCGGCACCGACACCGTCACCATCATCCCGCAACCCACCGCAAGAAGCGCACACGCCCTACAGCCGCGATCGTGCTCCCTCTCAACGCGGCGCCAATATCTCCACGAGACTTTTCCCTGCTGTCGGATCTTTTCGAGTCCTACCTCGACGTGCAAAAGAATATCGAGTTGCACACACTTTCCGACCGTGAGGCAAAAGGAAGGTTCAAGAGCTTCGTGTCGCACTTGTAAGTTACCCCTAGTTAACCACCAGTTTTGCGGAAACGTGATTGGGGGAGTTCTGGGGCGGGCTAATGGTCAGCAATCGTGGTGAACTAGCACGGGGATGGTATGAGCGCGTTGTTTCCGCGCAGCGTGACGGTCCCAGTACCGCCGTCGTCGCCACTACCTCCAGAGAACCACACACAAAACGCGTCCGTCGCTCGGAGCCACGTGATGACTCCCCCGACTCTTCCCCCGACTCCTCTGACGATAGTGACTTCGGACCTGCGTCGCCACTAGACCTGCAAACCAGCCAAGTCACTAGGAAACACGGCCCCGTGCCGCCAAAGATGCAGGAGTTATCGCTACAGCGAGAGCTGGAGGCGGAGGATAAGGCGTACCAACGCGCGGATAGCGCTCATGCTCGAAGCCTTGATCGACGCGCGCAGAAGGAGGCGCTGGATGAACTTGTCCCCCGGGCGGAGCCTGGGACCAGGGAGCGACAGCTCGAGAAGAAGAGGGAGGTCAATGAGAAGATGCGAAGATTTCGTGATCCATCACCCGGTGGCGAGGTCGATGATAGTACTCTTCTAGGAGCAGGTGCGGGCGGTGGTGAGAGCTTTGCCCAGAAGAAGGCCGCGCTGGAGAGGAAGAAGAACGAGCGCGAGATTAGGCGCGAGCAGTTGCTCAAGGCTAGGATCGCGGAGAGGGAGGAGCGAGTGCAAGGAATGAGGGAGAAGGAGGAGAAGACTATGGCCATGCTCAAAGCCCTGGCTGCGAGTAGGTTTGGTGGGCCGATGTCTGGAACGTCCGAATGAGCCAGGAATTGAGGTTGGTTATGCTCCTTGCACTATTTAACTAGTTCTGTTGCCTTGCCATCAGGCTTAATTGTGTGGTAATGTTTCGTAAAGTTATGCAAACAATGAATCACGAGCCAATGGGTACCAAACATGTTCCAAATTCAGAAGCTAAAGACCAGCTAAAACTCCTTCGCGCAGCAAAAGACAAAGTCCATCCATAAAGAAACACAAAATTAAGTCATTTCAGTCATCAATTTCAACATCGTATTACGCATCGAGACACCCGTCGTGTCTCTGCCCCCCGTCCCCGTCCTTCCTGGGTAGGTGAATCCCAAGCGACTCAAACTTGTCGGCGATTTTCCTTCCCAGCGCCGTAGTGGTGACCGCAGGTTCCGTAGGAGTAAGGATCTCCTGATCGAACAATCCTACTCCCTCTATGACGTCGGGCACACGCTTTGTAGGCCACAAAGACTCCTTTATCAGCTTTTTGTAACCATTGACGGCCTCAAAGAGGTCGGACTTGAGGACGTATTCGTTGTCGCCATGGGCAGTGAGAATCCTAGTGCATGTATGTCATGGTTAGCTATTGAGGGAGCGAATGAAAGATGTTGGGAGGAACTCACGAGCCGGGTCCGTAGAGGTACTTCTTGTGTTCTCCCTTGAGATTCGGTACATCCGTTCCGTAGGAACAGATGATATGCTCGAAGCCCTCAACGTCATGATCCAACTCGACGGGACCATATCCAACGTTCATGAATTTCAGCTCGACCCCCTCGATACCCACAACGGCACCTTTGATCATCGCCACAGTCTCGTCAAAATCACCCGCCACACGAACAGCGATATCGGCACGTGCAAAGGCAGGGATGACATTTGGTGCCACACCACCCTCGATCCGGCCAATATTCAGCGTCGATTCACCGAGCAAATCGCTTCCAGGCAGATGCAGCGCATCCAATCTAGCAAGGGCTTGTATGAGATGTGAGTTTGCGTTGATGCCGAGGTGGGGGTATCCGGAATGCGACGCTTTGCCCGACGACTCGACCGAAAACAACAAGATCCCCTTATGTCCGACAGCAAGCTTGTTTTCAGTCGGCTCGCCAAAGATAACTGCCTTCCAGGAGACGCCGAGGTTATTCGCGGTCTTCATTCCGTCGCCGGTGATTTCCTCGCCGACAACGTACAGCAGTGATACGTCGCCCTCCGAAAGCACGCCTTCGCGGATCAACTCCTCTACCGCAATGATCTGCGATGCCACGGAGCTTTTCGCATCATTGCTGCCGCGGCCGTAGATGGTGCTGCTAGCCGCCTTGTAGGGAATAAACGGCGGCACGGTATCTATATGGCCCGTGACAAGACTGTGCGTGCTTCTGTTTGTACCCAGATACGCAAACACATTCATACGATCACCGGCATATCCAGATACGGCTTGTGTCTCGACCGTGAAGTTGCGGGTTGCGAGATACTCGGCTAGCCATGTTGCTACGGCGTTCTCGCTTCCAGTGACAGAAGGGATCTCGACGAGGTGGCGGTGCAGAGAGAGGACAGGAGATGAGGCGATGGGGTCCGCGAGGTTTTTGAGGAATTGTGGGAGTTCGAGACGGTTGCGGAGAGAGGCAATCGACGGGATCTGTTCGCTGTAGGAGAATATCGCCGATCTGAAATCGGAGACTCTCGGAGGGAGTTTGAAAGGGAGTTGCAAAGGGAGTTGGAGCCCATGGGAGGCCGCGGGATAGGTGAGCAGTAACACGGAGGAGAGCGCGTGGAGTTTCATTTTGTGGGTACTGGGTTGTTGAGAATCTCACACTCTGACTTGAAAGGCTGCTGTGGGGGGTGGAGGGCGAGTTGTGTTTGGATATGGCTGTCTTTCTTTCTTGGTTGGTTCGACGGCGGATGCTGTGATGATAAAGAGTCGAAGTTCGCCCAAATCAAGCAAAACGAAGACATGACGACACACGCATCTCCAGCTGTTAACTAACTAGTTACACACATCTAAATCCGTTTGCCAATCAGCCACCGCCGCCAACCGAATCCACTAGAGTAGTTAGAGCCACGGCCACGACGACCACCACCAGCACTTTCACCTCTTTAGCCATCCAACCCACCAACGCCGTCAAAATGTCAGCAATGGACATCGACGACATTCTGCAAGAGTTCGATGCTGGCGGCGCAGTCCACGATGCTTCAAAGGATATCCAAAACCTGACAACCGCCTGGATCGCCGAGCGGTCAGCGCCAGAGATAATGCCGTTCCAGGCGGCGCTCGTGGACCGACTTACGGAACGGATCCGGCAGCAGATCGAATTGGTCGAAATGGAGACAGGAAACCTTGACCCTACCTCGAATTTCAGACTCATTCTGGTACAGACAGAGCTTGAGAGGGTGAAGTATCTCGTTCGCGCATATTTGAGAATAAGAATGCATAAGGTACCCCACCACGAGAGGGCGGTCTATCTCAATTGCTTGCTTACGGCACGGGGAGATTGAGCAGATCGACAAGTACTCCTTCCACATCCTCTCGAACGCCTCCGTCCGCTCCAAACTTGCGCCGTCGGAAGTATCCTACCTCAAGTCTCACCTTGCACTACTGAACAACCACTTCCTGTCGTCGTTCCTCCGGAACTTCCCCGAACAGTTGCGGAGACTCGACGATACCGCTGGAGGGATCTCGATGGTCGAGGAACCAGATATGGATAGCGCCGTGTTTTGCCGTGTCGTTAGGGAAGTGCAGAATGCTGTTGTGCGCATTCCCGGCACAGATACTGAGTTTGAGCTCGCGAAGGATGATGTGTATGTGGTCAGATACAGTGCGGTGAGGGAATTTGTGGTTTCTGGCGATGTCGAGTTGATATGACCATCTGCGGGACTGTTGCTATCTATGCATGGTGTACGGCGGGGCGTTTGGTGTTTTATTTGGACCTCAGCTTGCTTGCATTTCACAATCGGTTTCGTCTGGACACTAGAGATATAGTTATATGCCAAAGCCATCCCCGCAAGAAGTATCAATCCTTGGATCCGCTACGTCCACCTAACTACAGGCTTCAAGCCGGTACGAACATGCAACCGAAGATACTACGGCAGTGCACCAACCAACTATGTTGAACTTGCAGATTTGGAGGAGCTTTCTTTACCGTCTTCCATCTTCCCCACAATCTCCTTCCACCTCACCGCAAACTCCCATATAGCCTCATCCCCCCGCAGCCCCGCTTGCACTACCTCCCGTGGCAACTTACTCGCCGAGTGTTGCGGCGACGCAAATGCATACGCCTCGGGGTCCCCCTTCTTTACCAGCCTCAGCTCGACTGGCCTGGGTCCATCCCCATCCGTCACATCGCCATATGGCAACTCCAACAGCTCCACCCATGAAAACAAGACCGGATCCGTCCGCGGCGCAAAGGGGTTGATGTCGATGAGCCACGTTCGCCGCCTCTCCTCCTGGTCCGTGAACGGGATGTAGACGTCGAACACGAAGTTGTCGTTGGGAAACGTATGCTTCAAGTTCTCATTGAAGAACTCCCGAATGCACGACAAAAGTTCGCGCTTCATCGACTCGAGGAACTCGAAATGATTCAGCTCTCGCTGTGACACGGCGAGCAGCCGTCGGCCGCGCACAAAGCACCGGAACTCCATACTCGGATTTAGTTGGAACCATTTACGCAGGACAAGGAAGTATGGGATATTCGCAGTGGTGATCTCCTCCTTGTCGCTCTGACCGTCAACGCAGTCGTCAAATGCGTGTTCGAGGTCGTGCGTGATGTAGTCGCTCGATTTGAACAAGAGGTAGATATCACCGGGCGTTCGACACTCCGCTGTGTTATTCGCCGTCATGAATGTGGCATCTTTGGGAGACGACCAGTTCAATTTCGGGTATACGCGTCCACCCAGCTCTGCAATCGTGTCTTTGATCTTCTGGTGCAGCTCAGGGAACTTGAGAGTAGGGCAGCTCTCGCCCTCACCAGAGGAGTCCTCGTCCTCTGAGTCGGAATCAAGTGTTGTGATTTGTTCCTCATCGGCAGGAAGAACGATTCCATCGGCGCGAAGGTAGGCGAGGAAATCAGGCGTCAGCGGTATGATGCGTGTCTTTGGTGTCAGGGAGCGATAGGTGGCGTGCCATTTGTGGTATGAGCAGTTTAAGATGTGTGACTTCTTGACGGGGGGAAAAATATCGTGCAGCGTCATTGCCGTGGCGAGTGTAGGAGATTCCGATTCTATGGCGGGCGTTGCCATTTCTGCTATTCAGTTGGAACCGCAGAAGTTGATTAACGGGAGGAGTTTTATCGGTGTTGCTGTTCGTTTGAATGACTCTTCGCGCGATTGAGTACTGACTTGACTTTGATGCTGCTTAGGTGTGGGGTGGAGGGGCAAACGGCTAAATTGAGTAAGAACGCTTCCTGAAAGGGAATTTCCGCAATTACTAACCAATGATGATGACTAGGCATGCACGTCGTAAGAAAGAAAAGAGCCACAAGCAACTGCAGCTGTTTTTCGAAGAGCTCCATCCTTATTAACTACGCCAGTTGTTTTCCTCGTGCATGTCCATACTGTGCTCCTCTCGTCATCACTCAGACACAACGAAGTGACTTTCTTTACGACGACAGCTCCTCCGAAGCTTCACGCTCATTATCTCCTTGCCACTGCGAACGAGACTCTTAGTTGGTGGTCGTCAATAAGATGTCCTTCCGCACTCTCACATCAACGATACTATATCGAGGACTGACCACAGTGCCAGCTTCACCATGGCCAAAGGTGCCCCAAAGATAACTGTGTCGATGAGAAAGGTGCCGGTAGAAGGAGCAGCAAATGCAAACAATTCCCAAATGCAGTATGCGAATACGCAGGCGCCGGCGGTGAAGAGGTGCGTATCTTTACTTGAACTTGGCTTTACGTTTTTATGCAATCCTGCTTTTCTTTCCGCATATAAAGGAGTAAAAGGAGTAATTGGCTGTCTCTTGCGGCATATGCTATTGCAGATGCTCTTCTCCGCGTCCACGGGAGTTCCTTTGGATTTTTCGCTCTACTTCTGGTTGGAGGGCTGCCTCATTGGTTACCTGCACCACGCAGGGTTTTTCACGTCCGCAAACTTCATGCCCACAATCCCTTCCTACGCGCATACACATACACTTACATACTTATCCAAGCCTGTCTACTGCTTTTTTTGTTTCTTCCAGACAATTCTGCGTATCCTCAATTTCCTTTGTTTGTTTCCTTTGGGCTAACAGGAAGTCTGCTGCCATCCTTAGACCTCCACCACCGCCGGTTTCTACGCGGAAAGGAATCCCCCCTACGTCACCTCTGCTGCCGGCAAAACCTCGCAGCAAAGTGCCCCTATACGTAGGCGGGACGTTCTTGTACGCTTTGGTCGTCTATGGCGCCTACGTCTTTATTTCGACATCCAACAGTATCCCGGAGGGATCAATCCACGCAAAGCCCTTGGACAAGCAAGAGGATATCAGCCACATATACGACAGCATAGCAAAGAAGTATGATAAGGAGATCTGGACTAGTGAATTCTTCATGGGCATGCCTTTGCTTCGTAGGAGCATGGCAAAGCGGGCCGCCGTGAGTGTCCATCAAGTGGTGTTTTCATGATTGCAAGGGGTCAGAGCTAATGCATCAGTTGACTCTAGGGCGATGTTCTTGAGGCCTCTGCCGGAACGGGCAGAAACATCAAGTGGTATCCGCTTTCCGGGAGGAAGATAACTTCCATCACCATGGTCGACACCAGCGCACCCATGTTGCAAATCGCTCGCAACGTCTTTCATGAACGCCATCCCAAGTACAAGAACGTACACTTCATTATCCAGGATGCTGCCACCCCGTTAGCGTCACCCTCAGGTGGGAAATTTGACACGGTGATCCAGAGCATGGGATTATGCTCGCACCACTCGCCCGTCCAGCTCCTCCGCAACCTCGGCGATGCTTGCAAGGACGAGGGTAACATCATACTTTTAGAACATGGAAAGAGCCACTACGATTGGTTGAACCGCATCCTGGACCGATTTTCCGAGAAGCATGCAGAGATGTGGGGATGTTGGTGGAATAGAGATGTGGAGGCCATTGTCGCCGAGAGTGGACTGCGGATAGTCAAACTGAAGAGGTATCATTTTGGAACCACTTATTGGATCGCGGCGAAGCCACCGCTGAGAAATGATACGCCTTCGAGTGCGAAGTGATGAGTTGGTGTACTTTTAGGTGAGTCATGTTTGGAATGAGTTATCTCTTCTGTCACAGCACAGTCCACCGGTCTGCAAGCTCCGTCATGTCGTGTGAGTGGCCTCGCAGACTCCTGCCATGTGATCAAGAATTTCGGATACCGAAATGAAAGTTTATAGACTAGTCATTCGCGTTATATTAACGATCGCCAAAGTTGAGTCAGCTAACAGCTACACAGAAAAGATAGGTGGGTTACATCGACAGATGGCGGTTGCACACTTGATTCCTATTGCGATGCATTCTATATTCTTGTACTTGTGTAGATACTTACTGTGACCACAAAACACTGGTGAGTCGGGCTCCCCGCATAACATTTCTCATCACTCAATAAAATGACTGAGACTGACTTCCCGGTGAAATATCAGGGACCTTTCCCTTCCAGCACAGCATCGGTGATCGTGACGTTGCGAGCCTTGGCGGCTACCCTAGAGCTTTCCCTTCAACGCGGCTGCAGCCTGCGAGCCGAGAAATTGAGGATCTTCCTGATTTTCGTCAGCGGACACGCAACGCAGCCTGGCAGAGACGGACAGGCATTTTTGCACAGATAACGAGACAGAACTTCCAATCGCCTAGCGGCTGCCTAGTTGTGGCGGTGAAAGGTGTGGTGGTCGCTCGTCAATACATCCAAGGTCATACCCGGATGCCTTTGTGGTTCTTTCTCCAGTCAAACTCCCACCTTGAGGCCACCGTGCATACGTATTTCCTTGGGCCTACTGTTCACTGGCCGGAGAACAACATGCCTTGGATTTTCCAGCGTCTTCGTTGATATCTCGCAGTCAAGTACTAGTACTGCGCGGCGTGGCAACGCGAAATTCCGAGATCTGGGCACGGGACCGACGGAGATTGCGGCTTATGGAATGAAGCCCAATCTGGCTGCTTAACCACTCTTATGATAAAGCTGACTGCCCGACTTGTGGCTAGGTGTGCACCCACGGCAGAGAGGAAATTGTGGACCTTCCGTCTAACAAGGGAAAAAGGATAAAAATGGAAATGAAAGTGCAATTCGTTGACTACCCAGCCCTTAACTCGCCCCCGCTTTTGCTTGACAGAGGTGCCACAGACCCCCCCCCCCCCCATCTTTGGTCAGTTCTCTTTTGAACAGAAAGTCTCTATGTCCAGGCACTGAGGTAGGCTCATTTTCTTCTTAGCCGTAAGTTTGGCGGTGTTGTGGCAGATTGTTCGGATTATTTACCGCAGGTAGATGTCTCCATCACGCCACCACCTGCTGTTTGCGAGGAGTGGTCTTTCCAGCCTGTATCAAGCTACTGCTGCAATGCGAATGCGCAATTAGTAATCCCCACACTCAGCCTCCTGTGGTAAGTTTGCTGGTGTTTCGAGCCCTATATCAGAAAAAAACTAATTAATTTGTTTATGCAGTTGATGGGAGCTCTATGTTTGCTGCATGTTTGTTATGGCAGCTGGATGTTTGCTGGGATTGGATGATATCCAAACCTGCAGCAGTACTTGAAACAGTTGTGGGGCGGCCACGAACGCGTTTGTGTCGGTTACGATAACCTCTTCCCGGACTGATGCCTTCAAAGTCTCATTCTCCAGAAATAAGCCCTTCCGTCTGCTGCTCCTCTGCTTTCGACGGAAGTTCCTGGTTCTTTCTGGAGCAGAAGTTTGTCGCGCAACAGGCTTTGCAGTTCAAGTGGGGCACTACGACAAATATTGCCAGGGTCGAAAAGTACTAGGTATGTCAGAATGACCTGATGGAAGCCTCTCTGAAGTTTTTTTTTGGTCGGAATGCAACCCACTCATGTTTGCTAAGGTACCAAGCGGGACCAGTGATCTCGGTAATCCGATTGGTCGATGGGCCAGACAGGAAAAGAGCACACAGCATTGCATGGGCCGGAATTAACGGATGTTGAACTCAGGATTCTGCTGCGCCATCTTTGCTGAAGCGACACGATAAAAGACAATGCTATCTGGTTCAACCTCCAGTCTTCGGACTGCTCGAATCACCCGTGGCCCGGATGCCCGATAAGCGGCGAATTCCCGGTGTCCACGGCATAACATATCTTCTCCCTCGCTCACGGATGCATCACGAAGCGATTTAACACAAGACAATGAGATGATAATAGTGGCGCAAGCCAGCCATGGCTTCTTATTGGTGGCGGTGGTGGCGGCTGAACCTTGTAAAGAGCGCAGACTTGCTGCGAAAGTCAGGCCCAGAAGAGCAGCTTTCCAGGGCTGACACGACAGTCATGCCGTTGACGACAAGGCTCTCGCTACAGGGCGCTTACAACGGGGCCGCCCGGTGGGTAGCTATTATCGGGCTGGAGCAACTGCCTTGAATCGTCGAGCGTTCTCGCCCAAGAGGGACTAGTTCCGACCGCAGCTACAGATGACCCTAACCATCGTATACTCTAGACATCAGTAACTTTTACACCAAGTGAGATCATTCCCGTACGGCAAGTAGACGCAAATCAACGACGTCGGTATGCGGTTTGATGTTATCCTTCTCGTGTTGATCGCAGGAGACGACACGACAGTCAGGTTGTCGCTGACGGGGAAAGCCCGATGGGTACGTACTCGATTGTTGCGGTATGACTGCATGGCTCACAAAGCATTCCCATTACTTCACGGACGATGACTCGGGTGACCTGTCACATCCTATCACTCCGTTCCAGAGGTTTGGCAGGGTCGAAAAGAGATGCAATCACCAGAGGGGGTCCGTGTGACAGATCTGACAGGGGTTGCTGCGGCGACCAGCCAATTGCATCGCTCGAGCCACCACTGCAGATCAAGCGAAGAAGTCGAACAACGAATAATGCACGCCCGCAGATTCCCAAAGAGAAGAGCCGACACGGAGGGAAAGAAACGGACAAGCACCCGCATGCTTCGATTTCGGGTGTTAGGACCAAAGCGGCACATGGAACGGCTCGAAGGCCAATCTCCATATTCTTCCGACCTACCTGCCTGCCGCGACGGGGACGGTTGGAACCCCGGCAGGTTCGGACTCAAGTACGTTGCTCTATGTACCTATATACGCAGCCCAGATACGCAGACACCTGCCAACGGCGGGGGATCGATGACTGCGATACTGGTCCGAGAGTCCGATCCGATTCTCACGCACTGGTCTCTGGGCGGTGGACAGTAGGAGGAAGGTGGGAGGGGGGGGGAGGACGAGGGGGAGGACGAGGAAAGGAGGAGGGGGGAGGAAGAGGAGTTTGCCTGCCTAGGGGAGGGGGGGAGGGGGGGAGGGGCGACTTGGCTCACACGGTCAATCAAAGGCCCCGTCATACATGACGCCAAATCCTCATCCGCATCCACTCGTCCTAGAAGACAACCCTACCCACAAGAATTCTTTCTTTCTGCACTCCACAGTTTCTCCACTCCCATCCCCCCACCTTCGCCCCTCTATCTCATATCTCACTCAGCTTTCTCTGACTCGCGCGGGCATCCAAGCGTCTCCGAGGGCAGTTATCTCTTTATTCGAAGGGTTTCGATCGCAAATTCCTTCCTACTGGACTGGTTCAACGAACTGCTCGCCGCTCGTTGGTTTTCGCTATACGAAAAGAACAGGAAGCATATAAAAAGGAAAGGAAAAAAAAGCGGACTGTGCCTGCTGCGTGCAGAAAAAGAATACACCGAGGTCGGAACTGGTAATATATTATTCTGTTTTAGCACCGCCAGCCTCTGCCTTTCTAACTTTGCCGCGAGCGTCGTCAGCAGCGCTCTAGACTACTCGACAAATTTCTGCTCTGGAAGTGCAACTCTTTGACCGGGAACCAAACGAAGGAAGGGGAGGAACAATACCGGTTTCTGCAACCCTGCCTCAGCGGGAAAAAAAAAGAGTCGATACCTGCACCACCGTCGCGCCGCACTCTGCTGCAGGCCTGCCATTGCTCTGCAGCCTTGACTGGGAAGTCCCTTAGCTGCCTTCCAACCATTCCTGACCTAGCCGCCCTCGGCCATTGGACACATTCGGTGCAACCAACCCGCATCGTTTCCTTTTTATCCGACTTTTTTTTTTCCTGGCCGACCGATAAACCCCAAACCCCTTTCTACCATTCTTTTTTACATAACTTGGTGGACTGTAAGCAGGTAGGCGACATACATCAAACCCACTCTATCTAACGCTGGGGTCTACGATAATCCTCCCCTCTTCCTCCTCCTCCTCCTCTTCGTCTCCTCCCTCTCTTCGTCTCCTCCCTCTCTTCGTCTCCTCCCTCTCTTCGTCTCCTCCCTCTCTTCGTCTCCTCCCTTCCTCCTTCCCTCCTCCCTTTCCTCTTCTCTCTCATCCCCCCTCCTTCGTCTACTACTTTGTTCATCCTCATCAGGTTTTCGTGGCGATATCGCACCACTTTCACAAGGAAAATCATCCGTTCCTCCTCCCGCCACCCGCTCGGTAAAGAAAGAAAGAGACCATTGTGCTCGTCGCGAATTCAGACAAGCAGACAAATGCCATACAATACTCGTCGAAAGTCGCTCTCTCTACCGTCGCTCGGAATCCACTTGCCACACAGCTCGCGGTCGCAACAGACGCCTCCCGCTTCAGCGAAGGCAGATCACTCTCCGCATAAAAGAACAAAACGAGATCATTCCCCCACAGTAACTGCGGCGCATAAGCAGGGCCGCTACGACCCCACGCCGCCGCCTTCTCCGTCGCCGGAGAGTAAAATAAATTATGCCGCCATCAATGATGAGATCGTCTCTGGAGTCGCAAAGGTTCTGGAGCAAACCGGAAACCGTCCGCATACCGTGAAGGAATTGGCCATTTCTCTGGCTCCTATCGTCAACCTTGTTGAAAAGTAAGACCACCCTTCTCCCCACCCCCGTACACACTCGCGCTGCACACATCGCTCCCTCTCTATCTCGGCTACGATGTAAGCAAGCTGACACATGCGTTACCTCACATAGCTCGGCCAATCCCACCGCCATCATCTCGTCGCGCCTCAACACATACCTGAAACGAGGATTTACTCCGTCATCGCCATGTCTGCTAAAGAAGGAACTGATTACCACCCACCCTCGGCGCATTTATTTCTACCTCACGACGTGCCACCACCAGCCGATCCCTCGGCACGAAAATGTAATACCATCCAGTCGCCGCAGCGTGGTATCACCGGCCCTTTCGGACGCGGAGGAAGAAGAGATGCGCCGACGGCCGGAATTGTCGCCCAGTCCTGAGGTCGACCTTTCGTCGCACGAACTCGATGACGGCGACTCGACCGACACCGGCAGCCTCGTGTCGACGTCTACCAACATGATTTCCGGCCAGAGGACTCAGGCGGCTTCCTCGTTCAGTCACAAGCATCACCTCGCCTCCCCGCCGCTGGAAGGCGACGAACGCGAGTTCAGTCAATCGGCCATCTTCATTGACCGCCGATCCTCATCGCGCGAAAGTGACAGCAGGCAGACGGCCAAGCGCACAAGAGAGGAATACGAATCTGAAGGCGTGTCGCAAGACGAGCGCACCTACGAGGAGGCCGCAGCGACGTTGCTTGGCTACCCGACCGTGAGCAACGACGGCGCGTTCAGCAGCCCCACATTGGCGCCCACTAGCGATGACTCCAGCAAGCGCGAGGATGTCGAGAAGACTCCCAGCAAGATGATGCCTTCCTTCTCGGAGAAGGCGGATCTCTACAGCTGGAGCGGGGAGTTAGAAAGGCACCTTGGAAGTCCTGAGAGTGTAGAGCTTGATGAACTGGATGACATGCTGGACTTTTGATCGATCACAAGGGCAAAACCTTTGATCCCGCTTTTTCGCAACTGCCCCTTTTTTTTTCTTTTTTCCACGGCGCACCTTCGCATTGCCACTTTATCATATTGGTCCGTGGGATAGAATTCTGCTGTAAACATCTATCGCTACTCCTCTGTTTTTGCGCCGTTCGCTCTTTCCTCCTGTTTTTTTTCTTTTCTTTTTTTCTTTTTTCTAAGTTGGGTATCCTGGGCGTTTACTTTTTATGTGGTGGCGGTTTTTGATTACCAGCATGCAATGAGCCGACGGACAGTTGGATGGATGACAGTTGTTGTATATGGGCAATACCCAGCCGAGAAGCTGGCGACCACAGGAACTGATCAGTTGCCTTTTTTTACTCTGGTTTTCGGTCCTCTTCGTTGATGGATTGATGTGCGAGATCGGGGTGGAGGTGGTTGCGCGTTTACGATAGATCTGGAGTTGGGACAAAAGATCGAGAGAGAGAGAGAGAGAGAGAGAGAACGGAATGGATTGGATTGGATGTATTTTTAAGTGCTCAGTCCTCGGCGGAGAGAATTTTATCACTCGGTGGTTTTTTGTGCTTGTGTGCGCATGCCACATCGAGATGGGTTCTCGCATGCGAATAACGAATAAGTATAAATATATATATAAAAAAAACATCGAGATAGTTTGCGTTGGCGTAGAGGGATGCCATCCCACCAACTGGTCTCGACCTCACAGAGACACACAATCGCAACGCCCAGCCGTTCCCGCCGTTTTATCCGCTCTGCACAAACCCGCGATTCGAGAAAAGTCAATCTAGAGCCACACGCCGTGGTGGAGCCCTGTAACTCTATGCTTGGTGGCTGCAACTACATACCTATCCCCACAGCAGCGGGCACACGACCTGCGATGTAGATAGAGGAAAGCGTGTATGTACTGAGTGTAGAAATTAGCGTACACCGCATAATCTAGGTATTGTAAACAAAGAAGCCGATTGGTCAGAGAGTCGGACCACAGGTCCTATGTACGATTTCAAGTGAACCTGGTGCACACACAAAAAAAAAAAAAAAAAAAATTTAAAGAAAATTGACTCGTTATTACAATTCTATTGACTCCTCATTACAATTCTATCGACTTCGTTAGATTTTTATTGATAAGTCACCACAAACCTGCTGACCCGACACCGGCTCGACACACTACCCTTATTGACTCCCATCATTCGCGATTCGCTTCCCGCGATGATGTTCAGAGAAATAACCTTTTTTTTGTTTTTTTTTCGCGTGAATTCCTCCATCACGTCACGTCACAGCTGTGTGATTGTTGTGGCGTTATGGCAACTTTTACTGACTATGGAGCCCCTCTCACAGTTGTGGTGCAGGACCTCCCATAAATGTACTCCAACTCCAGCAGTAAGTACATAGGCAACTAGACACTCTAGAGTATGCAGAGTAGAAGCAACGTTGGCGGGACACGGCCGCACACACACACACGGATGTTCATCTCATCGAGTTCCATCTATCCATCTGTCCATCCATCTGTCCATCCATCTGTCCGTCCATCTGTCCATCCATCTGTCCGTCCGTCTGTCCAGTCAATCCGGTCGGTTCGAACCCCACGGAGTCATTCCGAGCAAAGCGGAGACGCACGCACGAGAGACCACTCGGATCTGCCGACGAGCGAGCGAAGAAGGGCTCGTGCGGGCTGCGGGCAGGCCAGTGGGTGCGTGCGCCTGCTGCTGCTGCTGCTGCTGCTGCTGCCGCTTCTTCTTCTCCTTCCACTAGCTGGCGAGCGTGCTGGGTGTGTTAGTATGTATGGGTGTCGGTAGCCAGTGGCCACGCTGTCCGGGCTATAACTAAATACGAGACCTTTCTAGTTACTACACACTTACTCTACATGTGTGGCTACATACTCTACTCTGCATAGATACCTGCGATCACCTCTCAGGCCAGATATATCGGACGACCACGAAGCCACGCTACAGCACAGATGTGCACGCACACACGCAAACCGCCACGGATGGATGCGATATGCATGTGGGACGTTGCTACACGCATATCTAGAGGGGTATGTACGTACGATGCCACTCCCAGACTACATACTCTAGATACATGCGCGCATACATGGAAGCACTGTGTTGTCCGGCTGGCTAGCCCGCCGCCGTCCCCGCCGCCACCTCGAGCACGAGCTGCACTCCACCATCCCCCCTACTGCCATCGCGCGTCACCACGCTGGCGGCTTCCCGCGGCCACGCCCACTTGCTCGCGAACCTTGCGCTCGTCTTGCGCTCCAGTATGTCCGCGATGTGACCGCCAATGACCGGCAGGAACTTGAATGCGTGCCCGCTCCCGCCCGTGGCTAGGAACAGCCCCGCCTTGGTCGGGTGGTGTGTTACGATGAAGTCGCCCGTGGCACTGTGAGTCAGCAGGAGACGGGGGGCGGAGAGAAGGGGAAGGGGGAAAGGGCAGATACAGCAGAGCCGAGTGCTCGACAGCTGCTTGCCGGCGAATTGCGGCACGAGCGAGGACAGCGCGGCCGAGAGAGCGGCCCTGGCCTCGGCTGGCGCCTCGAGTCCGGCATCGGTCACGGCCGTGCGCGGAGTCGAGACCGTGCGGGTGGTCCCCGTGGCTGCGTCCGTGACGGCAGTGGGGTTGAGGTAGCCCGACGCGTGCCGGGCGAGCTTGAGGACGCGGTCGGTGTGCTGCGCGATCGCGAAGATGCCTTTCACGTTTCTCCGCGTCAGCGGGCTCGGGCAGTGGGCGGAGACGCGCGCGCAGGAGCCGCCCACCCGTGGAGAGGTTGAAGACCACCGGCATCTCGCTGACGCTCTCCCACTCCTCGGCCGACAGCGGAAGATACCCGAGCACCTGTCCCGTTGCCACGCTGCGTCCCCCGAGATCCACCAGCCGCGGAGTCCAAGCCCCGGCCGCGAGCACCGTCAGTTCCGCGCCGACCTGCGTCCCATCCGTCAGTCTCACGCCCACGACTCTGCCGTCCTCTTCGACCAGCCTCGCCGCCTCGCCCGTCGCGAACACGACCTTCCGCGTCTTCTCGACCGCGGCGCGCAAGAACCTGACCGCCCCCTCCGCACCCGCCCACCCGGAACTCCAGTTCGCGTATCCGCGCACGCCCAGCGCGCCGCCGCCGGTCCTGCACACCCTGGCCACATCCTCCCTCGTCGTCAGCAGCTCCAGCGCGCATCCGGCGCCCAGCTCGGACTGGAGCGCCGACACGGTCGCGAACGAAGCGTCGACGTACGCCATCCCCTCCGCTTCGGCGGTGAGGACGAGCCCCGTCTCGGTGTAGCGTCCGTCGTCGCCGATGCCGTGCAGCGGGTGCGCCGGGTCTGTCCCCCGCCAGACGGCTTGCGCATCGCTGCAGAGGCGCGCGTACGCCGCGTCGCTGTAGTCGGGCCGCACGATGCGCGAGGAGTCGATGCTGCTGCCGTCGGCGGCGGGGAACGGCAGCCGGTCGAGCACTGTGATGGCGGTGGACGAAAAGGCGGGGCGCCGCGCGAGCTCCAGCGCCGTGGTCACTGGACGGGCGTCAGCTGTGCGGTTTGAACGGCGATGGGGAGCAGCGCACGCCCGAATTCGCCGGAGCCGACGATCAGGACCGAAGCTGGCGGGGATTCTGCAGCCGTTGCCATTGTCGTTGGCGGAGAGCTCGAGCGCAAAGAGGGACGCGCAAGCTGTATACATATCTACAAGGCTGGAGGGGCTGCCCCGCAGGTCCCTACCGTTGCCGCCAGCACGACGCAGACTCTGTAAGGTACATACATTATGTATGTACATACCATAACTGATTGCGCACATATCTATCCAGTATCTATGTGTCGCCAGGGTGGGGCTGCAGTGCCGCCGTCTTGGAGCTTCTGTTTCGGGAAAACAGTGACACGGCAACCCCGCGGCGTTTGCACCACAAAAGTCTCGTTACCGGTCCCGAGCAAGTACGGGGGAGGTGGAGGGAATCTCAACGGTTCGTGACCATACAACTAGCGATTCACGCGGATTCCGAGGGGGCTGAGCTGGAGAAGAGCAGATTGGCAACGGCCGATGGTGTCCCCTCAAGGTCTTGGAATGATTATCCGATGCATGCGCTGCTACATATGTGCTGGATGACTAGTTACACACGATGTCACTCGCACCGTGGTTCAGTTGACATGACGGGCCGGCCTGTGGTTGGTCAGCCGGAAGGGCCCGAGGCGCTATAAAAATCGCTCTGCATTGGAAATTGCCGCAAAAAGTTGAGGGGAGTACGTATGGTGTCTTGCTGTGCATTGCTTGGTGCAAAGTCTGACTGGTATGGCGTGACGTCTTGGTGACGCCTTCCTGTCGAGTGCATAGCTTTAGGTGCATAGCAAGTCGGCTATGTATGTATGTAGATAGAATAGACACACATCTGCAGTCACACGGCGCCTGGGCGAGGAAGCTCTTCTGCGCAACTTTAGCCTGACTACAACGGTTGGGGTCATAAACACTCAAACGTGGGCATCTGTTTCTGCATAGACGTGGACTGTCCAGGACTTTGTATTTTTCCTCAACGACCCACGCCCCGTCCTGTCCTAGTCAAGGGCATGGTACTCTGCACAAAAGGGCCAGGTGGGTTTTTGGGGTCATCTGCTCTCAACGCGTGTCGGAGCTCGAGGAATGCAGAGCTTGTGATTATTGTGAGAGCACCACTCGGATTGTGGCTTCTCGGGCCCCTTGAGAGATGGGTGTATTTCCCTTCCTACATATCTAATCCTATGTATCTAGGACTTCCAGGCTCGCCACGATCAGGGGATTGGGCCGCGTGCATGTGAGTTATGATTGAACCAAAAAAAATAAAAAAAAAGGTGGTCAGCCGCCGGAAGCCGCCGGAAGCCGTAGTCCACTCTACATACATAGATGGGCTGAATGAGAGAGTACGATTGAGAAAAAGAGGTGGTCAGCCTGAGGCCTCCCTGCGCACGAGATCAGAGGAGACGACGAGGATCCCCCCACCCCTCCATCCCCCACCCCCCAACCGGCCAGGCTGTGATTCACGGACGGCGGGGGAGTACGTACACGCCATCTACATGCCGTCCGCGTATGTACATATGCTTCGCCTACGTTCGTCCGCACTTGGCACCTGTCCCTCGCCCCGCCGAGCCGCGCATACGATATTGCGCAATCGGCAACCTGAAGACGTACGTACGTGCGCGTGTACGCTGCCGCGCTCTGCGGGTGCGCGTCACGCGAGCCCGGGCCTCGGGCATGGATGGAGTACATACCCAGTTGTCGCTACATTGGTGTCCAGTTGCCTAGTGCGCCCGACTCCAGAGTCTAGAGGGAGCAGCATGTCCACAACAACATTTAAGCTGCAAGCGGCGAGTACGGAGTCTGAACAGACGAATACTACATACAACATACATACAACATACATACAACATACATACAACATACATACAACAAACTTATACTTGGAAAATGGAACCCGAAAAAACTCCACACGCAACCAACACAGAAACGCCATGATACCCCCCCACCCAGACACACCCTCCTAGTAACGCAGCGCAGCGTTGGCGAGCTGGACGCCCTTGACCCTGGCCGCGATCTTCTGGAAGGCTACGAGACGGGCCTTGTCCGGTCCCGCGTGCTTGGGCTTGTTGTCAATGCTGAACGGACTGAAGCCACAGTCGTCGGTGGCGCCGAGACGCTCGACCGGTATGTACTTAGTTGCTTCGAGAAGCGCGTCCCGCACCTCCTCCGGCGTCTCCACGCGCGGATTGAGCGGGTCGATCACTCCGACGAAGCAGACCTTTCGCGGGTGTCAGCGGACGACTGGGCTGGCTGGCTGGCTGGGCTGGGCTGGACGAAACGTACCTGTGCTACGCCGTTGGCGTCGGCGCGCGAATGCTTGCCGCAGAGCTCGTAGATGCGCGGCTTGTCGGATTCCGTCGAGAGCTGGATCAGGAAGTAGCCGGCGTTTATCTGGAAAATGCTCGGCAGGCTTTGCCCGGGTCAGCCGAGTGTGCTCCGGAAGAGAGAGATGGGGCGATATGACCACTTACAGCTCGGCGTAGTCGACATCCTTGCTGTGGAACGAGTCGCAGTCGCCCCCGGGACAGGTGTGGATGCCGATGTTCTTGCGCTCCTCGGCGGTGAAGCGGTCGAGCACCAGGTTGTTGATCTCAACAAACCTCTGGAGCATCTTCTTTCCCGTCCACGGGTTGCGGGGATCGTTCTTGCAGGAGAGTCGGCCTTGTGTCCGTCAGCAAACATCGACGGATGAACGGAGAGAGCGAGTGATGGGCGACGGACGCACCCTCCGTGAAGTCGATCGACACGCGGACCGCGCCAGCCGCGAAGCACTGGCGAATGTCCTTCTCGCATTCGCTTATGAGGTCCCCAACGAATCGTTCTCTGGCATAGCTCTCAACCTCGCCCTCGAGCGGGTAGAGTAGATACATCATCGACGGCGCGATGACGGCCGCCTTCATCGGCTTCTTCGCGAACCTCTTGGACTTGTTGAAGTAATCGGCCGCGTACGTCTTGTACCTGAAAGGGCCCTTGACGAGCCGGGGGAGCCGTCGGTGGTGTCTGGGCACGCCGGAGTCAGCAAGCACTCGGATTCCGCCAACGATGGGAGGGGTCTAACCCGTCGTCGAAGACGGCACTGGATACCGTGTTAGCAGCGGCCGGCGAGTGATGCGTGCGGGGAGCTCACAAGTACTGTCCGTCTGGCGCGAGACACTCGGCCAGTCCGGTGCCGCTCAGGGTGTCGGTGATAGGATAAGTGGCGAAGGAGCTGGCCCGGTTCTCGCCATCGGTGACGCACCACTGGCCGGTGGCCTCCATCCGCTCAACCGAGTCCTTGCACGCCTCGTCCTGGGCCTTCTCGAGCTCCTCCCGTGTGATCTGCGCCGACGGCGTCGTCGCGGTCAGCAGACGAGGGAGAGGTTCACGGGAGATCATTCGGGCTCACCTTGCCGGCATCGTAGTCGGCGTACGCTGCCTGGAGCTTGGCGGGCCGAGGGAGGGATCCGACGGACTCCGTGGGGATGGGCATGGCTACGGTAGTGTGTGGGAGTCTCGGGGGAAGTGGGGGATTTGTGGGAAGTAGCGGAGGGTGGGAAGATTGGATGAGTGGGAAGATTGGACGCTGGTGAACGATGCTGGGGAAGGGGGGGAAATATAGGAGCCGGGGCACCGCCTGATCGACCGCCCAGCTACACATGCTCCATGGAGCCGTCGTTGTGTAGATTGGCCATCCGCGGCGGGCGTTGATTGCCCGGGGAGCCCACTATGAGCCTTAGCATTGTCCTGGCCGAGTCCTACCGACACACAGATCACGCCATGCAGCCCTCACCCAGGTATTCACCTGCTGGGAGCTCGCGCCCCCTCAATTGGCAGCCTCCCACCCCTCAGGCCATCCTGTTCGGCTCGGCAACCACCGGCCAGTGGCGACGAGTGTTCTCCGCATGTGATCCGCCGCCGGACATTGAGGGCTGCGTCGCCTGTCCGCTCCGAGAGACGGCGCAGAACAGACAATCGCACCGGCGCGAAGGGGCCAGTCGAAGCGGGGCGACGAACAATGACAGTGGGAGTGGCAGTTGGGTGTTTCGTCCATTCGCACGCACATTCACATGCACCTGGCTCAGCTGCGAAGACGAAGCCTGAACTCCACCACATGCATTTCTCGCTCAACTCCGACGTTATAGTATGAATGGAGGGCATGTGCGAGTCGCAGATGGCCGAAAGTCTGTCCAATCTTCGGCGGTGTGCGCTTGCGTACAATACGAATACTTTTGCACTTGCCCGCTTCCTGGCACACCAGCTTGCTCGCCCCGAAACCCGGACGCAGACACAAGACACATGTCCATCCCAACCCGCCACCATCTGGAAGGAAGTCGAACCCAAACGCGGAGAGCAAAAAAAAAAGGAAAAGGAAAGAAATATCTCTGCGGGCACCGAAAGTCGGAAGGGAATGGAAGGAGGAGGTATGTATGGGGCTAAGGCTTGCTCGAGATGCACTGATGCTATCCCACAGAGCAGCAGCGAACGGAGCGAGTGGAGCAGAGTAGAGCAGATACCTGCTGCCGTTGCCCAGGTATGTATGCTTCCTTTTTGTTTTGTCATTAATCGCATGCGACCTGTCTGGATCATAGGGTATGTACACTTCCGGCTCCTCGTCCAGCAAGACCGGTGCCGTAGCATGTTATCTGTATGCTTAGTCAGTCCTCGTGACTACAACTGCTAAAGATATAGGCAGTGGCGTCACACCGTCACATGGAGAACCACCACATCTTCACATCACTCCCATTCACAACCGGAACTTGGAGATCCGCGAGTGACGGAGCATGATTCCGCCGTTGAAACACCGACTCATGTTACTCACTGCAGCGGATACCTACAGAGTTCCAGAAGACGGGAATGGCTCTCGCAGGGCACGGAGATAGGTGAGAGGTTTCGGTACCCCGCCGACCGCCTGGCTGCGGTTGCAAGCCGAAATCGTGATTCGTGACAACTAAAGAGGAAGCCATTGGGCACCAGTGGCCAGGGCGGTGTTATAAGTGCTCTGCTGCACGCAAAGTCGGTCCAACTCCGTCGTGTAAGCTGCGACAATCAAGAGGGCCGAAACGACGAACAGCCAGCGCACCATACCTGCATGATGAATCCGAGATGCATCAACGGGGAGTTGCTTCCCCGCCAGTCGCGGGCTCCCACGGAAGGTGGCGTCAGTAGCCGCGGACAGCAATATTCATATAGGGGACACGTCCCACTGTCGATCGTGAATCAGGCCCCGTATCTACATAGTTGGTTGATATTCGGACGAATTTCGTGATGGGACAGTGCGGGTTTTTTTTCTCTTAGGGCGGAAGCGCACCGAAGTGACTTGCAGTACGTATGTAGAACACGATCAATCCTAAGGAACGATGGGAGATATCTATGGTTTGCCAGGTGCGCGAATTTGATTTCCACCAGCGAATGAAGATCGAAGGGCCGAGCCTACCTGTAGTGAACCTGCTCTAACACGACACCGGCCTGGCGCCTAGATGGCTGCTTTCGTTCGGCCATCTCGATCCACACCAAGTTAGCCAAGTCAGTAAATCCCCGCAAACATGAGAGGCTCCGTACCAGCTCAAGTGACTCATGATGAAGAATCACGTGACAGAGAGCCGGAAAAACGTTCACCCGTTCCGCTCCCCGTCCGCACCCGACGTTCATTCAAAATGTTCAAATCAAAGATAATACGAGCGATTCAAGCTCAAAAAAAGGTATTACTTCGCAGTGAGTAATATCATGCTTATAAAACTTTGTGCGCACTGTCGCGTTTCGCAGAACATCGTGGACACGGTTGCTTTAACGTTGCGGTGCGTTTGATCTGGCAACAAGGAAACCGGACAAGGACACCTTTTTATCCTCTTTCTTCGGTCGGCCCTCCTCGCAACTTCGTTCGACACAGACCCCCCAACCCTCCAACTGAGAGTGTGTGTGGAAAATAACGAGTCTGGCCTCACGATCTCGCCGTACCCTTTCTGTCGCTCTCGCTTTCCGTTCGCCCGTCATCTGAAAGAAGGTTCCCTGACCTGCCGCGCCCGGCGTTCGGAACGTCCCGAAACACACATTCCCAAGAAATGCGCTTCGACTTTTCTCGGGCTCTGATCGTGGTGCTGGGCATCCTACCATTAGTGTTCGCTCAAGACTACTACAAAGTACGCGCCCCTCCGCCTCCTCTTTGGCGTATCGAAACGTGTGAGCTAACCGCGAATAGATATTAGGAGTCGATAGATCGGCCTCCGATAGAGACATCAAACGCGCATATCGCACTCTCTCCAAGAAATGGCATCCGGACAAGAACCCCGACAGGCCCGAGGCCACCAACAAGTTCCGCGAAGTTGCGGAGGCGTACGAGACCCTATCGGACGGGGAATCCCGCAAGCTGTACGACCGCTACGGCGCTGAAGGATTGAAGAAGCACCAGCAGGGCGGCGGCCGCCAGCAACACCACGACCCCTTCGACCTCTTCTCCCGCTTCTTCGGTGGCGGTCACTTCGGCGGAGGCGGCATGCAGCGCGGCCGCGACATGGACGTCAAGATCGCGATACCGCTGCGCGACTTCTACACCGGCGCGCGCAAGACCTTCTCCATCGAAAAGCAGCACATCTGCTCCGAGTGCCAGGGAACTGGGAGCATGGACGGACACACCGAGGCGTGCAGCGAGTGCGGCGGTCGCGGAATGCGCATCGTCAAGCACATGCTCGCCCCGGGCATGTTTCAGCACGTGCAGACAGTCTGCGACAAGTGCGATGGACAGGGCCAGATCATCAGCCGCCCGTGCAAGGAGTGCAGGGGGCAGAAGGTGGTCCGCGCGACGGCGTCGTTCGAGCTGGACATCGAGAAGGGCATTCCGAAGGGGGAAACCGTGGAGTTCGAGAACGAAGCGGACGAGAGTCCCGAGTGGGTCGCCGGCAACCTGCGCGTCCACCTCGACGAGCTGGCGCCGGACGGAAAGCCGGACCCGGACAACGCTGAGGAGGTTGCACACGGCCCCACCGACGGCATGTGGTTCCGCCGTAAGGGGGTCGACTTGTATTGGAAGGAGGTCCTCAGTCTCCGGGAGGCTCTCCTCGGCGACTGGGCCCGAAACCTGACGCACCTCGACGGCCACGTTGTCGGACTGGGGAGGAAGCTGGGAGAGACCATCCAGCCCAACTTCGTCGAGAGGATCAAGGGCGAGGGCATGCCGATCTGGAAGGACGAAGACGACAGGCACGGCGATCTGGTCGTCGAATACTACGTCGTCCTGCCAGACCGCATGGCGAGCGAGATGAGGGCGGATCTGAATGCGGTTTTCAACAAATGGCTGGAAAAGGAGCCGAGAGGAGCCGGCGCGGGGAGCGATCTGCGGGGCCCGCTGGGCTCACTGGCGGGACGAACCGTGACCATTGGACGATGCAAAGATATCCCCCTGATAGAACTTGCAGGCGGTGTTTTGATTTTGTTTTCGAGCGTCTGGCTTCTGGTTCGCGGGGGCTGATCACATGACTAAATATCTTCCTGCTGCGGGGAACGGGGGTGGATCGTGCGTAGCCGACTTCCGACTTGCGTGTATTTAGCGAAGGCATTCCGGCTGCAGGAGTTGACGGATCCTTACATACATAGATTGCTGAATTCCTCCATTCCCAATTACTTACTACGTAGCACGTGAGCCGACATGTCTTAGCTAAGCCGCCAACCTAGTTATCTCAAGCTCATAACTAGCGCAAGGAGAGCTCCAGAACACAAAAACGACACCCCTCATCGCCACCCACCCACCCACCGCGGCGATGCCAACGCTTCCCGATATCCACCTACATTGCGAGCTCATGATTGGCGATGCGGTCGCGGAGGAGCACGGCGTGACGTACACGGACACCAAGCAGGTGGTGTGTTTCGTGGAAGCAGCGAGCGGGAAAAGCTTCACGCTCAGCGTGCAAGCACTCAACGTCTTGCTAGCGCCGCGGCTGCACGCCAAAGTCTACATTGATGGCATCGAGCGAGCCTCCAAACTGTCCAAGCCGAGGAACGCGAGTCCGCTCCAGCTGCACACGGTTGAGCTGGAAGGGACCTACGAGGAAGGGGGCCAGAACAGGGGTGACGGCTCACGCATAGGGTACCTCCGCAAGTGGAGATTCAAAGATCTGGTCACGTCCGGTGGGTGTTTCTTTCCTATTTCTCTTTTGCATTGGTTCCCTTTCCCCAGCGGGAGGATTTGTCGCGCGCGACAAAGGAGACCGAGGGCGATCGCTGACGGATTGCGGCTGAAAACAGACGAGGGAGATGCCGTGACGGCCGAGGCGCTAAGCAAGATCGGGACGATCGAAGTAGTAGTGTGGCGCTGGCGGCCGATGACGCTGGCGGAACAGCGGGGGTCTGACCGCCCAAGCGAACACCGCCATGAACACCACCGCCACCACCACCGCCACCACCACCACGATAGGGAGCGCCACGCCGGGCCGCTGCCGGAGACCATCAACGAGAAGTCCGTCAAGGGCTCGGCGATCTCGCACGTCGTGGCCATCGGCGACCGGTCCCTGTCTAACTGCATCAAAAGCGTTCCCGGCATCTCTTTGGACGCCGAGAGCGCGCCGTACGCGAGGTTCATCTTCCGCTATGCCAGCAGGGCACGTCTGGAGTGCTTGAGTGTGCTCCCGACGGCGACTTCTGCTGCTCCCACTTGGGAGAACATGTCCCGCGAGGAGCTGCTCCAGGAGCTCAGGCGGAAGAATGCAGTAAGGCTCCAGGGGGACACATTGCGAAGAGTAGACTTGAACTGACCGCTCAGCAGGACGCGGAGGCGCCTGGGGTCAAGGCGGAGAAGCCGGTCAAGCAGGAGAACGAGGATGCCGGTGCCCGTCCGTGGAGGTTTAAACGAGGCGAAGTGATCAACCTGATCGATTGAGACTCTTGTTGGAGGGGGTTACCGATTGTTCATTTTCTATCCGCTTGCTTTTTTCGCCCCACTGCGAATCATAGTAGCCGAATTAGTTTTAGTTTTTTTTTTTTTGGGGGGGGGGTGGGGGGGGTTTCCATTGTCCATTTTCTATCCGCTTGCTTTTTTGGCCCACTACGAATCATATAATAGCGACGGAATTAGTTACGTCGCTACTTACTCGCGTGCTCTGCTCCCGCCGCATCCCTCATCGACAGGGGCAATTGGGCCGACAACTCTCGTCCACGAGTGTGCATCCCACCGTCTCCGCCACTGGAGCGGCACGACGGACAAGAATGGAGTAGGCATAGCAACAGTCGGTGGTGCTTGTTTCCATTACTCGTATGCGACCATCGCTGATTATTGCGAGCCTGGAGTTAGACTCCAGGATTAAGGAAGGGAAAAGAGATGCCGCAAAACTCAGCGAAGTTATGGGAGTCTAGTAGTTATGCGCAGACTACTAAGCACACCTCAGTCGCTGCGAGGGCTAGAACTCTGGAGCAACATCCTCTTTATTTATTTTTTTGTTTCATTTATTCGCATGAAGAGAGACCATTACTGATCACGGCGAGCCTGGCAAGAAGCCAGGATTGAGGAAGAGAAAGGGAGTGCACACTTCTCCGAAGGGCCATATCTAGCTAATCCCATATCCCATATCCCATATCCCGAGCACCAACTCGAGAGCAGATGACCCAGAACTCTTCCCGGGCATGAGGACATGTGCAATACTAAGTCCTGGGAGGTTTGTCGACCGTCCACGTCTAGGAGAGTTTAGAGGCAGAATCCCAACAACTCTCCCGATTGGGTTTTCCATGGCTTCGCACCAAGCCATTGGACGGCTTCAGTCGGGCCGGCCAAGTCTGACTCGGCGAGACTGTCCGGACTGCTCCGAGGCCTTGCCGAAGGGGGGCGGGCTCATTGGTCCTTTCACTCGCATTCCCAATGCAGAGCGAGCGCGCCGGGATGGGGGAGTAGTTTAGGATGGCATACTCTAGGCCATGGGCAGTTCTTCGTGGCATGTCCAAGCCGGGCAGTTCGTTATAGCCGGTCTCGAGTCCGGGGAAATTGAGGACTTTTCCAGTCGGGATGAAGTTTCCCGGCATTCCTAAGTCAGGGTAGACTGCGCAAACGAAAGAGCTGCTCCACGGGGGGGGGGTGTCAGGGACGGTGTTTGGGCTCTCTCGGTTCAAACTGGAGGTGAAGCTTCTGGAGAGCGTACCTCGGAAGGCTGCAACAACCACGGACAGCGCTCGGTCTAAAGTCCCTTGCCAAGAGAGTCGAAGCTGCTGGCTCAATGCGCGAAGGAAGTCCCCTCTGAAGCCATTGCTGCAGCTCCAATACGGAGCGGGTTTTATGGCTTCTCGCGCCCCACAGCCGGCGGTGCAGTACATGCAGCGAGTGAGCGAGCGGACTTACGGCGACGAGTGATCCACCGTGGTGCGGTCCGCCCCACCTGCCCGCCCTGCCCCGCCTGCCCTTTGCTCCCGTCGATCCCGACGGTGTCTCACCCCGCCGGCCCTGGTAGTGGCAAAAAGGACTCGCCATTGGACTGCTACTGGTCTCCACAGGATATTGCCATGCCTCAAGTGCCCCCCCCCCCTCCCTGGCCGCTCACGTATGCAACTGCCTACTCGGTCTCTCTCGCTCCCTCCCTCTCGAGTTTTTTTTCTATGCGCTCGAGTGGTCGATTACCTGCATGGTGTAGCGGCAGCGTAGTAGTATGTATCATGTGTGTACGTATGGGATGGTACGCGCACACGCATGTCTTCTTGCCTGACGATTGTACATACATCCATACACTCGTGCTGTGTATGCGGTTGGGTGGATGGCTGGATGGCTGGATGGCTGGATGGCTCGCTCACATACGTCGTGTCACCACGACACGGAAACATCCAGAACCGGTCTCCTTTGTTTTTTTTGTTTTTGCCACCGCTCAGACTTGCGTGGTTTTTCCCCCCCCCCCTTTTTCCCACCCGAATACGAAACCCCAAAAACACGGATGTATGTACATAGATATGTATTATGTATGTACATACCATCTGGCCTTTCTCTCGACGGCACACTAGAGAGTATGTACATACTCGCCTTCACGCACTCTCGAACGGGGCGGGAAAGAAGGTGGGGAAACGTGGGGGATGCATCCGGGACGATCCGAAGGATTGCAACGACACGGGCCATCACTCGACTCGACTGGAATTGTCCGCCCCCAATCCTCCCGACCGAAAACCCCCCGAGCCCATCTCGATGTGATCTCCCGAAAGCTAGGTTTTCGCTCGTCTCGTCAGCTCATCGTCATCGTACGTCAACCGTGAATGCGGCGGACGTATGTATCTGTGTCAACCCTAGCTCTTTGTCCTGGGAAAACAAAAAAAAAAGAAAAAGCGGTGGTGTTGCGTTCCATCTTGTTGGTGGGCGGGGGGGGGGGGGGGGGCGGCGGGGGGGGGGGGGGGGGGGC
>Ga0307508_10001000_pt1 | contig 32889 bp, 42 predicted proteins | sample 9_EM_MG_FD_203089 | JGI IMG/M metagenome (GOLD analysis project Ga0307508, IMG submission 203089) | Populus trichocarpa ectomycorrhiza microbial communities from riparian zone in the Pacific Northwest, United States - 9_EM | ecosystem: Host-associated > Plants > Roots > Unclassified | place...
TTGCAGCTCATACAATTAGATCATTATCACTCACTCACTTCGCTGCATCTGTGTTAGTGCGCTTTAAATGAGGCTTAGTGCTGACTCGCGCTTATATTTTGTAATGGAGGGGGGGGGGGGACATCAATTTTATTTCGCGTCTATGAGCCTTTGCAGACTACGGCGAACGCCAACAACAACACCAACCCATATCCGTCCGCGAGTCTAGCTGTGCGGCTCTCCCTATGGCCCTGCTGGCCTACTAAAGGGCTATCTTACACTCCGCCATTTTGTAATGGAGGTGCGCCCGACTTTATGCTCCGTCCTAGTACATACTTATAGGCTGCATGCGATCTTGAATTAACGAATCAATCGATCGCGCTTAGGCCAACAGCCGCAGCAGTTAACTAGTGGCTTAGCAGCTTGATCGAGTAAATTGTGTGCCGAGAAGCCGTGGTGCACACTGTGGCCTTCCTTCCGGATGTCGTTTAAACGCAAGGATTATCTACTTATCTCCTGGCCACCCTGTCATGAGTCACAGCCGCTAACTAGCGGTCGAGCGTCCGATTTCGGGGTTTTGGCCTGGCGCCTGAATTTTCACTAGTTTTCAGTCAGAGCGAAGGATGTGGTAACGCGAAAGTACATATGCAGCCAGCCATTTTATTGCATTTACAATTAATCCCAAAAACACGTGCACTGTCGCCTCTAGAAAGCAGCGATGAGGAGGGCAACGACTCCCACGAGCGCCAACGAACTCTTCAGACCGGCGGCACCGTTGGGATCGTGGGTCTCCTGGGGGGCACCCGATGCCGTCGCATTCGCTGAGGTGGAGTTGGCAGCAGCGACACCGGAAGCCGAAGCCGACGCTGCAGCGGCAGTGGCGGAAGCACCGCTCGGCTTCGCGACCGACGAGGTCTTGGTGGACTTGGTGTCCTCGACCTCATCGATCTCGACCCCCGCAGTTCCAACGACGATCTCCTTGGAGCTGGCCCAGCCTTCCTCTTTCTCGGCATCGAATCCAACACACGCCCATTTGGAGAACGAGTGCCATCCACAGATGCCTTGCCCGTTGTCCTCGTCGACGACCTTGACGCTCGCGCCCGCGTTCGTGCACGCAACGAAGATGTTCGTGATCGCGGTGCTGAAGGCCTCGTAGAACAGCTGCTCGTCCGAGGTCGTCTCGCCGGTGGTGGCCAGGGCCAGGCAGTCGCGGCAGCCCATGCTGCCGCCGTACCAGCCCGCGCTGCGATCACAGATGCAGTCGCGGGCCTCGTCGAAGGAGAGCGGGTCGAGCGTCTGGCACTTCTGCACGATGTTGACGAAGCCGTCGCAGCCGCAGTCGGAGAGGACGGAGGGCGAGAGAGTCTTCTGCGGCTTGGGCGGACCCATGTTCGCGGCCGCGCTGGCGGAGACCGCGACGGCGAAGAGGAGGATGGATAGCGGGTTCATGATGTCGATTACTGGTTCACCGAAAGACCGGACTTGTCCAAGGGATAGTAGGTAAAAAGTGGTATTTCCGTGGATTGATAGAGAATGAATGTGGGTTGCGCGAAGCAGGTAGCGAATGAACGAGTGACTGACAACCGAAGAAGGAGTGTGGTTTCGAGGGGAGATGTGGAAAAGGGACCAGATCCTCGTATTCTTAAATACCATGACGGACGCCTCCACTTTCCGCCTTCGGGCGCTAGTTTAGGAGATCGTGGATATATATCTTCAGGCATCCAGGCGTCCGACGCAGGGATGTGCGAGGGACTGGGACGGGAAACGTTGGTACCTGTCCGTTTGGCTCGAGATATCTAGCTGAGTATTTGCAGGCTTCCTCGAAGGTAGATCCTTAGGGTGATGTTGGACGCGGCTACTCACGTCTGACAGACATAGTTATTCGAAGTTGGTTGCAGTGACATCTCGTGAACCAGATCCGTCACGTGACAATCAAGGCTTTCCTATACATATACGGAAGCCAAAGTATCTACCAAGTACAATGTATGTATCATCCTGCACCCTTCTCTCCTCTTTAAACGCTCTAGTAGCAAGAGTACTTTCAGCCCCTCTGGGTCAGCCCTTTGCTCACTATCCTCGAGGCTTGGTCACTGGACGTCATCACGAATGACCACATGCACGGAAGGACTCATCACGACCTGTCTCATAATCAGCTGAACAACACAACATCAGTCACTCCGAACACAAAACCGCTTCACTGCCTCGGTAGCCATCATAAACGGTCAGAAGCTGCGTTTCCACGTAAATGGTTACAACTTATGACTGGACAGCCCTATGTCTTGTGCCATCTGCAGCTGGTCCCGTCCGGACAATAAAGACATGCTCCCCCAGAAAGACTCGAGCTCTTTGGCCACGACTCGAATCCCTTACGCTCGCTATATTATTACCCGCAAGCCAACCGTACGGACCGGTATAGGCCATGCCAGTCTCGTACATTCCCTCGCAACTGGAGGCGCCAGCTACAGCTGCGTTAACGCTGCGTGCTTCACCACTCAAACTCTTACTCGATGATGCACGGCTCGTCGTATCGTTGGTCCGCTGGATTCCAGGCATATTCCTTCCTCTCCGCTCCAAGAACCGGTAACGTTAACCTCATTCCTCACTCCCCGCCCTCTCCGACCATCCTGTGCTGACTAGGTCTCTCCGACAGTTACGCCGAATCGTCCCCGACCCGCGCAAATTTACAAGACATCTCCCTTCACATTTCCCTCTTCTTCCTCACCCTTTGCGTATCGAGCGTTGGGGTTAGAATCCTCCTCGCCTTCCAAGGATGGGTGACGGTTCTGTACACTCTCGTCTGCTGGCTAGCCCTGATGCTGCTCTGTCGCCCACTCAACCACGGCCCACGGGTCCTGCACAGCGCGATAGACCTCAGCGCTTATCCCACGCACCCACGGGAGCGCTGGATCTTCGTCAACGGCATCTGCGCGGGCACTCGCTGGCTGCAGGAGAACCTGGACATGATCAGTACCATCTTCCGACGGCCTGTGACGGGCGTGCACAACCGTACCTACGGACTTCTTTTCGATCTGCTCGAGTGTTTAGTGCAGAGGGACTTCTCGTACATGACGGATGACATCCGCATCGCTTACAACACGCTCAAGGAGACGCTTCTAGATGAGGACGTGGACAAGGTTGTCCTTATGACGCACTCGCAGGGTGGTATTATTGCCGCCGCCGCGGTAGACGCCCTGTGCGTCGATCTGCCGCCGGCGGCGTTCGAGAAGTTGGAGATTTATACGTTTGGGTGTGTACATCCGCGGCATCCTCGGTTGCTCGAGTGAATGAATGCTGACGGGACCACAGCTGCGCGGCAAACCACTTCAACAACCCTCCACGGTGCATCCAATGCCACAACGGATCCTGCAACCCCCTTCCAGGAATCCCGCGCCACCCGCCCAGCAACAAGCGACAAATCCGAGTAATCGAGCACTACGCCAACGCGAACGAATTCGTTGCGCGCCTAGGAGTCCTCCGGTTCGTCAAGGGCCAGGGCGAGAATGAGTTCGTGGGAAAGGTCTTCACGCGGCTGGGGGAGAGCGGCCATCTCTTCTGTCAGCACTACCTCGACCCCATGTTCGGAGAGCATGCGACCTTTTTGGGTGAGGAAGTGGTCGTGGAGGAGGGGGTAGTGGTGGGAAGGGCGGCGGACGTGGACGGCGTCGAGGGCGTACGGCACGGAGAGAGACAGGTCGCACGGGCGAGGGGAAAGACGGTCAGGGAGCTGAGTAGGCTGTGGTGGTATAAGGATGGGAGGGTTCCGCCGCCAGTGGAGGCGTAGGATTCGTATGTATGCGGAGCTCAGCCCCGGCTCATTCGTTTGGCTGTTCCCTTTTGCCCACTGACGACCCGACGGCCCACGGGATTTTTTCTTTTGTCTGACATGCCTAGTTGATGCGCCCGCCGGTTCGAGTATTGTTGTTTTGTTCCATTGCCTGTCGCGGTGTGTCGCGGTGTTTGTGCGGCCATATGTATGTAGAGTAGATAGAGTCACGATTTATGATTGGTATATCAGCATTTGATGCTGCGTGTGTAGGTAGATACTATCCTAATGGGCCTGCAGTGTGTGTCAGGGGTCAACTCTGCCCATGGCTCGCGGCCCAATCACGTCGAAACATCAGCTGTTTTGACGCACACCGTCCGCGATCCCCATCAGCCGCGGACGTCGATCCGAGACCGTCGTATCCCTCAGCCCCAATCATCAGCTGGTGCCAACATGTTCGCTCTGTGTCATGCGATGAGCACGCCACCTAATATAAATCACCGCCCGGTCCCATGGCTCGGGTTGGGAGCTACTTAACCAAGTTCGCAGCTGGGGAGTTTATATCATGACCTCCCGCTGGCTCAAGCGCATCCGTTCTCGTCTCTCTCGAAAGCCCCCGCCCACCATGGTCGCCTCCAACCCTCAAGAGCAGGCGCAAGCGCAAGCCCCGCTCGTCGCCACCACCGCAAGCAACGAGGGCGACGCCTTCACGACCGAGGGCGACGCCTCCACGGCCGAGGGCGACGCCTTCACGGCCGAGGGCATCCGTCTCTGTCGGGCGCTGTGGCGCCACTTCTGGTCGCCGGCGCACAGCCACTTCGTCACCTCCAAAGCCAGCAGCGAGACAGTGGGCGATTGGAACGGCTACACACTGTGGCCGTTCGTGATCGGCATCGAGGCGCTGCTCGAGGCTGAGGCCGCCGCCCCCGGACAATTCGCCTCCGAGGTCCACACCGCGCTCGAGGCATGCGAGAAGTTCAAGTCCGCCAGGAGGAGCGGCGCCTACACTGCCTGGGTGTATTTTGACGGGAACGATGATGTCTACTACGGTGAGTTCCCTGGGAGGGCTGAGGGTTGGCGCGGCTGACGTAAGGACCGCAGACGACGACGCACAGCTCGCCATCTCGCTGCTGCGTGCGTACGAACTCCCCTCCACGCGGAAGCGGGAGTACCTCGCTCGCGCCGCCACGATCGTGACGTTCCTGCAGACGGGCTGGGACGAGGCGCGCGGCGGCATGCGCTGGCACGTGAGCAAGCCGGAGGCGCGCAACGCCTGCACTACGAATCTCTCGGCCATCGCCGCGCTGAAGCTCGTCGAGGCCGGCGGTGGAGGTTTGGACACGGCCTCGCTGCTTGCCTACGCAAGGAAGTGCGTCGACTGGACGGTTGGCGAGCTGAGCCTCGACAGCGGCCTGATCAAGGACGGTGCTGGCGGCGGCCCGACGTGGACGTACAACACCGGCACGGTCCTGTACGCCATATGCTTGCTGCATGCGCACGGAGACGACCGGAGCCAGCAGGCGCTCAGGCTCGCCGAGGCTGCGTGCGATCGCCAGAAGAGCCTCTTCGACCAGACCACGCCCAAGGCGAGGCTGGACGTGCGGTATTGGTGGGATTCGACGTTCTTTGTCCATCTGCTCATGGAGGGGCTCGTTGGGTTTGTGGAAGTGTTTGGGGCGCAGTTTCCCCGGACTGCGGCGAAGGCAAGGGAGGAGGTCACGCGCCACACGAGGTATATGATGAAGTATCTCAAGGGAAGGGACGGGTTGTACGTGCGGAACCTGAGGCTCTATGTAGTCTCGATGGACCATCTGAAGATGTTCCACGAGATGACCGGGGATGTGAACAGGCAGGCCGCGCTGGATGAGAGTGAGCGGTGGAGGGATGCCTCGAGCCTCGAGCTGCCTGCAGCACAGAGGGGGGTTGCCAAGACCCTGCTCGGCAATGGCGGCATGGCGAGGTGTCTGTTGATTGCTGCGAGGATCTCGTAGATATCTAGGTTTGCCATATCTCTGCCAGATTCAATAGTTTAGTTATGATGATGTATCTACGACATAGCGAGTGACTACTGTGCTTCGGCTACACCCGGCTGTCAAGCTCCATGTGCGGCATGTGAACAGGACGTCATGCGCATGTGCCAACCGAACCGTCTACTACCTCCCGCAGGTCAACGAGCCCTCTGCACCGGGACACTCTACACAATGCTTCTCTCTACAATCCGCACGGCTCTTCCACGGCTCTCCCCAGCCGCTGTCGCAGCCAGTGCCCGCTTCTACTCCACGTCATCCCACGATGCGTCCCACGATGTATCTCGGTTATCCGTCGTCGGCGCCGGACAGATGGTGCCCTTTGCCCTCTCGCCTCCGCACGCCGAACCCCATACTGACAGCTCCCCCATTCAGGGTCTCGGAATCGCGCTCGTCGCCGCGCGCACGGCGCAGGTCCCCGTAACGCTGATCGACAACAGTCCGGCGTCGCTACAAAAGGCGATGACGTTCCTATTGCGGCTGTTGGAGAAGGAGATATCCAAGGCACGACTGACGGACTCCGACGCGGACGCGATCCACGCACGGATCGCGACGACGACGGATCTCTCGGCGGCGGCCGAAGCCGACTTCATCATCGAGGCTGTCCCCGAGATCCCGGCGCTCAAGAAGGACCTCTTCTCGCGGCTCGCGGAGCTGGTGGGGAGCACCGCGACGCTGGCGACGAACACGAGTTCAATCTCGATCACGAGCATCGCCGCGGCCGCGCACGGCGCCGAGGACCGCGTCGTCGCAACCCACTTCATGAATCCCGTGCCCGTGCAGAAAGGCGTCGAGATCATCTCTGGACTCCAGACGTCGCCGGAAACCCTGGCCCGCGCCATCGCGTTCGTCCGCGCCATGGGAAAGATCCCCGCGGTGTCGAAGGACGCCCCGGGTTTCATTGCGAACCGCATCCTGATGCCTTACATCAACGAGGCCGTCGTCTGTCTGGAGACCGGAGTCGGAGAGAGGGACGACATCGATAGCATCATGAAGAACGGGACCAACGTGCCTATGGGACCCCTGCAGCTAGCTGATTTCATCGGGCTCGATACCTGTCTAGCAATCATGAAGGTACTGTACGAGGATACAGCGGATAGCAAGTACCGGCCGGCGACGCTGCTGAAGAAGTACGTCGATGCGGGTTGGCTGGGAAAGAAGAGTGGAAAGGGGTTTTACGAGTACAAGTAAGGGTGGGGACCAGGGTGTGAGGTAGAATGGACGAATGGAAATGCACAAGCTAGTGCATTTGCGTAGCAGGAGGCCTTGGGCGCTCAAGAGCTTCAAAAACAATCACACGTACTCACTCGTAAACTGTCGAGTCTGTCGAGTGTGTGAAGGGAAGGGGGTTTTCATATACTAAATGCTGGTTTCATTCCTTAGTAGACAGAGGCATCGCAGCGGACTGGTAGGTTGTGGGGTTACCACCCCGGCCGACCGAGGCGGGCACAAAGAGCTTTCTTTGTCAGTGCAGAATAGGCGGCTGCATGCGAACTCAAATTGATCAATCGAAAATCCAACTCATTCAATTCTCGCCATGATGAATAGGCAGCTGCAACGTCATGACCCGTGATCAAGTATTCACCTCCATCTCCCTCCGGCTCCGGTTCCGAATAAGAATCCGCCTTCGTCCTCTTCCGCCCCCTCCGCTTTCGTAAAAATCCACCACGCAGCATGCGGTTGCACTGTATCCTTCTGTTCACCTAGCACCTTGTACCCCGCCAACCCTGCGACCATGACACCATCGAACTCCATTCCATTATCATTAATCTTAACATCGACCTCAACGTACCCATTCGGAATATCGCTGCTGTCCACCCTCAGGGAGAGGGCCGGGACCGGCCGAAGCGGGGCGACGAGACATCCCGCATCGCCAATTGCCATGGGATACTTGCGAAAGCTGTCCTGGGGTTGCTGTAGCTGCCATTCTCCATCCTTGTTGAACGCACAGAAGGCCACGAGCCAGCCCGAAATGTACGACGGCCCGCTGCCAAACGACTCCCGGTGGCAGATGCGGCTGAAGAAGTCGCGGATCTCACGCTGTCTCTGCGAGTTGGGCGTGGTGGGGGAGAAGGCGGTGAAGGCGTCCGTGAAGTTCTCGAGGAGTGGCGTGAGCAACGAGCACCACTCATGCAGGTGCGGGTGCTTGTCCGCCGCGCCGAAGGCTCGCAGTCTCTGGACCCGCTGCTGGACGGAGCACCAGTCTTCTCGGGTGCCGAGGAGAGTCACCGATGGGATCCCGCACGCAAGGCAGATGGTGTACGAGAAGTACTTTTTCAGCGTCGCTGTCTCCGGGTGTCAGCACGGGTGGGTGGGCCGGCACATGGGAATAGACAAGACTTGCCCATCATGATGACCGAGCCTACGATGCGATCGGTCTCGGTTGTTGTCGAGAATCCGGGCACGATCCACTTCCTCAGTTCAGGATCCTTGACGTTCTTTTGCAAAAGCTCCCCAAACTCCTCGGCGACCTGCCCCATCCCTGAATGCCTTACCACACCCATTAGCCGTGTCCCCTCCGGACCTACAGGCCCCCCACGCGCAGCTCTCTTCGGAGGTTTACCTGGTCCCGGATTTCTGAACGACAAGTTCCTTCGTCCCTTTATGGTTCACAAAATACTCCCGCATAGCCTCCGCGTTCGCTTCCACGTAGCTGGAGAACTGGCACAAGATCGCGATCCACACGTCGTCGGGACGCAGTACCAGATGGTGGTGAGTGTTGTACGCCTGCATGCAGGTGTAGACGAAGCCGTTGCGGGATTCGATGAGCTGGGAGAGATCGGAGGGGGTGAGGGAGGAATCGAGGACCTCTAAGAGCGAAGAGCTGGCTTTGGGCGCCACGCGACGCAAAGAGGCGGCGACGGAGGTAGGTTGCTCTGGCTCCCTCTGGTGCGGGGCCGCCGGGTGGGAGGCCACAGTGAATGTTACTGGCATGGCTATTGGTTGGGTGGGCAGCGTCGTTGGAATGGGGATGGAGAGCACGGGGTGAAGCGGGGAGACGGTTTATATCCAAGTGCTCGAGCAAGAGGTGGGAGCACCATCGGCGATACGACCTGTCTAGACCTAGCAATGCATTAGCCAATAAGTATTGCAGACTACATACGACAGCCTTCGATTTGACAGCACCATGACGTGCAGGCGGTGCCAGCTGAGCGTCGAAACGACTCGCCGAGCGTGGGTGCTATGCCTAGTGCGCAGGCAATAGGTTTCACCGCAGCCCATGGCCACCAGGTGTGATCGATGATGGGCTGAACAAGTTACAAGATAATATGATTCTTGAGATTGCTGCTGTACAACTCGAAGGAAACAGCTCATGCTCCCTCTGTTCGCTCAGTACACGCAATCATCGAGAGTAAGGTATAACCTTTGATTTTTCCTCGCCCCTTTTTACTCATATGTAGCTGCGTTATTCCCTTGTCGAATTTGCTCGCGTGGGTTCGGTACCATCTTCTTGCGAGCGGTAGCGAGACCCAAAACGCAGCTCATGTGCGTTCAGATTGATTCCCACTGCCGCCCGATACGGGTTGGTGGCCCAGAACCTGGAGACACCTGCCATTGGTGAGAAACCTCCTCAGGATTGGTCAGTGATGCCAACCACTCCAATGTATGTAATTCGGCGCCGCGGCCCTCCGCTCGGTTACGGTCGGTTCCGGACGGCTCTGATCTGGCAGTAGAGTACCTACGTAATGGCACTATGCAAAAGCCCTACTCTACTGGTGTAGTAGTGTCGTCTTGATGGCGGCGATCCCTTGGGCCTGGCATAAATCTTCAGGTCTCCACCTTCCGACTCCCTGCATCAATGGGAAGACAAGATCTAGGGAGCAAGACTTCTGGATTTGGATTAGAGGTTTAGTGAGAAGTGCGCAACCATTTGGTTCACCCGTGATATCCGCCCATGACGATTCTTTGTTTCAGCTCGACTTTTCAACTGCAGACTAAAAATTGGAAGGATCACAATTCATGGCGAAACAGCTCGGATGGTTGGGTCGTACGAAACCTGAAGGAAAAAAACGCCACAAAAAATAAAAAGGAATCAACGGATATCTGGCTTCGGATATAATGACTTGGGGTCGGCATCCGGGGGCGAGTCTATGGCATCGCCTGCATCACTCGGGAAGGGTTCCTATGTCCTGGCCATCGTTCTTCAAGGGGTGCAACAAATTTGTTCGCCTCGGAGAGAATGAATATAGACCGAGCTTTCCGTACCGACCGGATTGAGGGTTACGGGCCTCCGACGACTGCACTTCCCGAAATCCCCTCCTTCAAATGCTCGCGACCGAGAATTTCAAGCCGGATAGTTAGATGAAGAATTTTTGAAAATTCGTTTCCGGGGGATGTTTCTGAAGAATCCAGCTAAACCGCCACAGCCCGAACGCAGTGGAGTAGTACGAGATGCCGAGAGCGAATCAGCAGCTGGCATCACCAACGGCCCGCCGAGAAATTCGACTAACGCCCGATAGTACGAGAAGATGAGCGAGCTCAGACCTGATCCGAAGCCGGCCGGTGAGATATCAAGAGGGTCGGCTACGACCAACTGCTGGTAAATGGGGTCTGCAAGAGGCAAAGGCCACGTTAGGTGGCCACTGTAGTTAGTCTGCCAGGGCCAGAAGCATTTCGAAAAAAAGACCACATGCTAGTTAGTGGGAATACAGGGAGCAATTTTCGAGGCACGCGTCCACGATATATAATGAAATGTTTCATCTCGTCCATGGTGCCAGAAGTGGTTAATGAGCGTGATGGACCTCGTCTCCTCCCTTCCCCTCCCAGATGAGTTGATAGCGCTTCGTCAGCGTCGATCGCTTCGTGGACTGTGTGAAATCACGCCCACTAGACAAGCTCTGTCCTCCTTCCGTAGAGACGTTGACCAGGCTGCAGGAAGCGCAGCGAGAGGTGCCCTTACTCAGGCCGGTGCCGTCTCATGTTCAGCACGACTCCATCGTACTGGTGGCCGCAGGAAGCTCATCTGAGGGGCATTGAAGTACTCGGTGTCAGTTGCTGTGCTGCATCTGGTGCAGTGTACCGACTTGCGAGTATTATATGTATCTATGGTAATAGTGCACCGACGAAGCTGGCAATGGAGCTGCGGACAGTCAATTGTTGGGCGATGGCCATAACCCCGAGACTACCCTCCGGTGAGGATCGCAACACAACCTTACTTAGACAATACACGCAATGTTTACTTTCAACACATGGTTCAATTGTAAGAGATGAATGATAAGATATGATCCAGTCGCCACCACCGCCAGCCACACCGGTGCCACACAATTGCCCCTAGTTACCACCAGAACATCCCGCATCATATCCGTATGTATATATCCCCCTACGCACCTACCTACTTCCTACGCATCCACGGACGAAAAAAAAATAGAAAAGCGATGACCGCCGCTGCCGCTACGCCCGCTGCTCTCTCGGCGTACCGCACACTCCTTCGGAGCATCAAGCTCACGTTCGCGAACGACACGCGGATGCTCACGGCCGCGCTGACCGAGTCCCGCCACACCTTCCGCTCGCACAGGCATGTTTCCGGCGCGGAGCAGGAGGAACACCTCCGGCATGCCCGTGAGATCGCCGAGGTGCTGAGGGCGAACGTCGTCCAGGGTGAGAGTATAAACGAAAGCGGGGAGGCTTACCGTGAGTACACCGCACCACTGGAAGGAGCGGGAATCGGTTGAGTGCAGCGGAGGAAGGCTGATTATTGAGTTCCCAGGGTTGAGGATACATGATGCTACGGAGAAGGGGGATAATGAGAGCATCAAGAAGGCACAGAGGTCGTTGGGGAAGACACCCGGGTCGCCTGGGCCTAGTAAGTGTTGTTCCGCATAGGGCTATCTTGGACTCGTAGGATAGGAAGATACCCAGCGTCATGGGAAGCCATACTTTATGCCATGGATTGATACCACCAAGCGAATCTTTCACACTGCATACATACCTCAAAATCGGTACCCTGCATCTATTATGGTAAAATTACAGTGCATCGATTCCCCCAACGCCCTACTCACGTATGTACCGAACCAAAACATAAGGACAAACAGGCATGAAGTATCGCAGCGCAATAGAATAATAAGACATCAAGTCTCCCTCCTCGATGACAACCCTAGACATTGATTTGACTCGGGTACTTGGCGTCATCCTCCTCTCCCGGAGGCTTCGCGATCACAAAATTCGCTGGATCGGCGCGTCTCTCCTGGGGCTTCTCTCCGGCCTCCCGTTGGACCGGTGTTTCGCCACCACCACCAGAGGATCTGCCGATAGCTGCCGCCTGCGAACGGTCGATGTTGCCCAGCGGTCTCGGCTTTCCCCATTGGATCCTGAGGGGACAACCGCCGATAACAGCTTTGCCTTGACACGATTCGGCAGCTGCCTCGGCACCGCCACGGCTACTAAAGTTGACAAACGCGCATCGCGATCGGTGGACGCAGACGATGCTCTTGATCTGACCGAAGGCGGAGAAAAACGTGCGGATGTGGTGCTCTGCGAGATCGTCTTCCACTCTGCGAAACTCACTGTCAGTCCCGCATGCGACGCGTAGCACGGGGAGAAGCTTACCCAACAAGGAACAATGATGTGATGTTCTGATCTTCCGGCGGCGCAATGTCTCCAGGTCCGGGAGGAAGCTGATTGGCGTTCGGGAACCTCCCACTTCTTCCTCCTCCCCTGCCACCTCTTGCGCCACCACGTCCACCTGTACCGCCTCTACCTCCTCCCCCAGTGCCGCCTCCTCGTTGATTCCTCACCGGCCCCGGGCCGCCCATCAGTCTTTTCTGCTCCCCGGAGCCGTTGCTCGGCCCTTCGCCACCCTCCCCTCTTCGCCGCTTGTAGTACGGCTCGCTGTTCGCCAATTTTTTCAACAGGTCTCTCGCCGCGCGATCGGTCTTCTCGTACTCCTCCGGCACTTCCCCATCCTTCAGTTCCCCCTCGTGGTTCTGGGCATAATACTGTTTGTTGATGTCGCTCTGAGGACCCTGGGCAACAAGTTTCAACGCGGCATCTCGAATCGCGATCGGCAGTCCGAACGAAAGATCCAACATGCAACACTGACAGCAGTTCTTGAGCCGCGCGCACGTAAGACAGATATTGGTTTTCTTGTTCCGGACAGTCCGGTCGACGCTCCAACGGAAGACGGTGAAGGGGCGCGTGCAGATCTTGCATTCCATTCCCGATTCTTCCTTGATCATCTGGATGTAGGGGTTCGTGCCGAGACAATTTTCGCAGACCGACGGAAAGTCGGTGGTTTCGCGGCCCGAGCGGTTGACGTCTGCTTTCGGTGGCATAGTCGCGGTTGTAGTCGTCGGATGGTGAGATGGTGTAAGTGGTGTGTTGAATGATGATCTTAAGTTGACTTGGTTACCACGATGGTGCTTGGTTGTGTTGGGAGTGGTGCGGAGAACGGGTAACTAACGTCCGTTCTCCCCTGCACATCAAAACTTGAAGCCAGCACATAGACAGCAGAAATATGATCGAGTGCAAACTCGGAAACTAATAGTTTCATCAGTCGAATCCATACATCTTTTTATTTTCTTCCAACCTACTATCATGAGAGCGGTGATGAGTGACCACTACCTACGGTTCTCAGAACAGAGACGGCAACATACAACAGTTTTCACATGCTTTACTTCATCTTCACAATCACAAATCAACTGGGCAAACCCTGTTGGTTCCCAACGTTCCATATTGCGACAAATCGATGGAAAGCGATTTGTTGTCAGCGCTTCAGCCACGACCAAATTCCCATACTACACGAACAGACCCACGAGAGATCTCTGAGAAGAAATGGGCGGAGGCTCGGCAGTGGGCTGGAGGCTGGACCTCCAAGAAGCACAGGATGCCGAGCGGGTAGAAGCCGGATGGCACGGTGGCCGGTAGCGCCAAGATCGCCTCGAGGCTTTACCAGCTGAAGACAGGGCACTGCCTCACTAGGCAGTACCTTCACCGGACGAAGAATCGCCCCACCGCCCAGTGGTGGAGGTGCCGATGTCAGACGCAGACGCGCGACCACCTCTTCAAGAGGTTCGCCGAGCGGAAGGCGAGAGGGGCAAGGACTGGTTCAAGATCCGAGACCTCCTTGCCGATGGAAGATGCAGCCAGGCGGTACTAGACTTCCTCTCCACGGATGCGGGAAGGCTGGTCCTGACTGAGAGAGACGCGGGGAGCTCCGGGAGCTCCGGGAGCGAGAAGAGGAAGGGGGCGGAGGTGGAGGAGCTGGGTGCCGGAGGGGGGGGGACCGCTTTTCCTCTCGACGCCCTCCTTCATGGCGGCTGCGGAAGAGGAGTAGGGGACTGGTCTCGGTTTCCTTTGTTCTTTCCTTTACATTCCCTTTGTGACTTATTTTCCTTGGTGCGGCTTCTATTCTCTTGGGACAAGCTTGGGTGGATGGCAAAGGGATGTGCCGCCTCGCGCGGACAGCAGACGGGAAACTTGGGTTAAAAAATGCGTCGCTATAGTCCAGAAAGGCTGTATGCGAGTACGAGTGAGCAAAAAAAAGAACATACCCATGAGTATATTAGGGGACCGGAATGTGATGACTACAGTAGTTTGTTTACCACCTCACGTGAGACGAAAGTCCTTTTTTAATTGTTTGGTGTAACCATAAACCAAGAGTGATAACACATGAGGCAATCCCAAACCAGAATTGCACGTGTATGTATCGGGCAGTACTCGAACAGAAACGAATCGAACGCTCTACAAGCAGCAAACTTCATCTAATGCCGTTGGACCCGAAAAGGAAAAGGAAAAAAAAAACACCAGACCGTGGCACGCCGTTCGGACCAATTCGCGCCATAGGAAATGAAATGCAGTAAACAGTTATCCAAGAATGAGATTTGAATCCAAACACCCATCCAAACTCGTTGGCATGCCACCAAATGGTTCCCCCGTTCAGAATAGGGCGTTAGTTCATGATGATGTCCTCATCTTCGAGCGCGGTCAGCGGTGTGTTCTCGACAACGCGAACCATATCCCGCTTCTTACTACGGCAGTCTTTATCTCTGGGAAAGCCCTCACCGAATGGGAGAACCTCGGTCTTAAGCGTACGCGACTTCTTGGCCAAGGGCTGGGGAGCGCGTTCATTCTCCTGGATATAGAAACGTCGTAACAGCATGATGGCCTCGTCGTGCTTGATACCGCCGTGGATGGGATACGTTGGATCGACACCTTTTCCCTCGTGGATTTTAAGAACGCCGCCACATCCACCGAAGCGGTCGTTCAGACATCCGAAGAAAACCCGACGGATACGGAGCTGGCGGAGCGCAGAAGAGCACATCACACAGGGCTCGACGGTAACGTAGAGGTCGGTATCGGCGAAGATCTCGGGAGGGGAGTGGCGGAGGATTGATTCAATAGCGATGAACTCGGCATGGCGGGTACCCTGAAGGGCAGCAAGATGTCAGATAAGTACGCCACGTGCATACGTATTTTGCGTCGGAAGGAGTGTTACGCAGAGGGAGCGGTTTGTGTCGTTCATTCCACGACCGATGATCTCTCCATTGCGCACAAACACACAACCGACAGGAACTTCATCCCCATGCAACGCCTTTTCGGCCATCTCGAGAGCAGCCCGCATGTGCTGATGGTGAACCTCGTTCGTGTGATTGGTGAAGATCGCCATTCCTTCGGGTGACTCTTTCGGCAAGTCCACGGTTTCCAGGGTCTGCTGGGCCCTCTCAACAAGAGGCATGTTGATTCTCTGAGAGTCTAAGATCTCCAGGATCTGAGGGACCTTCAACGTCTTTGAGATCTCTTGGCCCTCGGAGACCTTTGAGGTCTCCAGAGTCGCCAAGTTCATTTGAACGGAGGACATCTTGATTGAAGGAGTGATGAGAAGAGTGCCGGAGGACGTTGGGGAAGTGCTGGAGTAACTGTAAACACTTCGGAGCGAGCCCCTCAAAGCGGTTCGGATGACTCTCAGCTTGGGTTGAACTGGGGGGTCGAGGTAGGCGGTAGGGTGGTGTAAAAAGATGTAGCGTGGAAAGTACCACTAGGAGCAAACCCTAACGTGTAGATGTGTACTTATGTAAGTGCATTACCTGGTATCTAAGTACAGATGTCATGCACAATTTAAGGTAGTGGTCCGTGCACAAATCTGCAAATTGGAAGTTCAATTACCCGGCAGCCACGCTCTGATTGCAAGTTGTACATATGTAGCCGCTAACTAACACAGCTCGCGTCTTCCAGTCACTCTACGCAACACACCATGGCACCACCGACAATACGAGGGTATATAATCAACACCATTTCATATCTCTTCTTTTTGTTGCTTTGCTGACAGAATAATAGTTTCGATGATTATCTCCAGGTGGATACCATAATCTCTACAGCTTGCCTGCCTGTAGCAAATAACAAATGGCTAATGCGCGCCAGAGCCTGTCATCCAAAACATTCCAGACGCTGTACCAACAGCCAGCTACCGCGCTCGCGATATTTCGGCGAATGCTACCTAGCCTCGGTAGGTCCCTATATTTTCTTGGAGGTAAACTTGTTCTCTGACGCGGCGTAGCCAAAATCTTCGTAACGTCCCTTCTCTACAATGAACTCCCTATCCCGCTCGCAGACCTTCAGTCGTGGGTGAGGACAGAAAGCTACCGGTAGTCATCCACTGCACTCTCGACGAGGAACGCATAGGCTGAATCTCGCGACAGAGAACGCGAAGATGCACTCGCGAAGCTACGGCGACTACATATGTTGCAAGTGGAGGATGGCAACATCTCTCTGGACCCGATCTTCAAGAGGAACTTTCGCCTAGCGTTGGTAGGTGGCGGAAATCACCACTCATTCGGTGTCCCCGTGGACACCTCGGAGGACAAGAAGAAGGTGACCATCACACACCTCGATAACTACGCCACCAGCCAGTTCGACTGTATATTGCACTATATGGTCGAGCCAACGGGACCACGACAGCCGAATCAAGGTGTCAAGATCCTCCTGGCGACTAGCGGCCTGATGAACAAGCAAGGTTCGAAGGGCTCTCCACCGAAAATCACACAAACCGGGTTCTCGTTCATTTTGCAAGAGGGAAACGCCCAAATATGGGTACTGTTGATCCAGTATCTCGAAATGTGTGAGACCTTAGCAATGGAGAAAACCGATGTGCTTCACTTCCTCCTCATGCTGGGCTCTCTGGAGTTGGGACAAGCCTACAGCACCGCGACTCTTACAGAAACGCAAATCAAAGTTCTAGCAGACCTCCGCGATTACGGCGTGGTTTATCAACGCAAAAGCACTCCTGACCGCTTTTACCCCACGCGGCTCGCAACGACACTAACTTCCGGCGCCACCGGAATGCGCACCGCTGCCGCTCCCTCCTCTCATGCCCTCACCGCTGTCTCCGGCACCACCCCCGCGGAACCATCACCAGAAGACCAGGGCTTCATAGTGATCGAAACAAACTACCGCCTATACGCCTACACAAACTCCCCACTGTCCATCGCGATCCTGGACCTCTTCTGCAGGCTCGGATATCGGTTTCCCAATCTCGTCACCGCCAAACTTACGCGCGGATCGATCCAACGCGCAATCGGCAACGGCATCACGGCAGACCAGATCATCGACTACCTCAAATCACATGCAGCCCCGGTGATGCGCAAGAACGCGTTGGTGCTCCCGCCCACTGTGGTCGACCAGATACGACTGTGGCAGCTCGAGGGCGAGAGAATGAATATTACCCCGGGCTTCCTGTTTAAGGATTTTGCCACGGCTTGGGACTTTGAGGATACGGCGAGATATGCGGATGAGTTTGGGCTCCTTAAGTGGAAGGATTCGAGGAAGAGGTTGATGTTTGTTACGCACACAGATCAGATTGTGGATTACCTCACCAGGCGTGATAAGCAGATGAGCCAGGGGGCGAGGTAGTAGGTGAATATGTATGTGTATGCTTTCGTTGGTTGGTTTTAGGCGTTCGGGTTTTGTATGTACTTTCGAATTGCAGGCCCCTAGCTGCATACACTCATGTTCCTACATATCATCCAAAACCTGGCTCTATCGCGTGGGTGTGCGACTTTCCATCCACAAAGATCCATCCCGCATCTACTGCATCCCCTTCAGACTCTCCACCTTCGTAACCGTCATCTCATAGACGTACTTGCCCAGATGCTCAACACCTTCCATCACTGCCGTCGCGGCCTCCGGTATTTCGCCCTCCGCCCTCTCAGTCGGCCACATCTCACCGGTGACAAGCTCTAGCTTCCCTTCACCGGTACCCTGCAACCTTCCAAACGCCTCCTGCAGTTCGAAGCAGGTCTCAAACACCTCCTTCCGGCCGAGCACATACAGCCCCAACCTAGCCCTCGAAAACGCAACCGTCATGCGGCGGATATCCCTAAGATACCCCACGCGCTTCGTACGCACCAGCGAGAGGATGACGTAGTCATTTTGCTCGCCTTGATATTTATCAACGGTAGTGATGGTGCGGGGCATTCCAAACAGCGGGACATCCCTACACCTATGGACGAGAACGTCGCGAATAAGCGCGCGCTGCCCAACGTAGGGTGTAAGGATTGATATCTTGTCTGCCGGGTAGTTGAGTAGTCGCATGTACATGTATATCGCGACGGCATACTCCGCCTCGCCCAGGTTCTGAACGAAGTGTTTCGTCGGTTCGATCTCGCCAGCGCCTTTATAGTCGGGCACGTCGATGAATTGGTACTCGTGGGCGAACCCAGCGTTGGCTGTTTGGAATTCATGGGATTGCTCGAGAATCGAAAGGTTGGTGAGGTTCTTGTAACGCCAAGCGTAGAGGTTTGCGATTGAGTGGCGGGCGCGGCCCTGCTGGTCGAGGTTGATTTGAGGGACGCCGAGCCGAACGAAGCGCGCGAAGAGGGATTGATCCAGGTTTGCATATTGTTTCAACGGGAGGTTCTGGAGGATGGGCGAGTTCTGAAGGTGATCACCGCAGAGAACTACGCGTTGAAGGGGTAACTCGGAGTCGACCGGCTTCTGAAGTGCGAGGGGGATGAAGGTTTCAATTTCAGTGATTTGCGCTGCTTCTTCCATAACTATGTTGTCGTAGTGGAAGCCTAACTTGGAGATATCTTGACGCTATTGGATGTTAATAACGCGCAGAAAGCATGTGAGGGGGCATGAAGATACCTTGATCGCGGCGTGGGTGGACGTCATGGCAATTATCCGGGCCTCTTTCTTGAGGAGGTAGTTTTGACGGTCACGGGGAGTCCGGAGGAGCTCAAAAGGTCGGATATCTTCCAGCTCAGAGAAGAGCTTTTGGATATGTCTGTAGCCGCCTTGAGAGATTTCCAACGCCTCTTCGGGGGAGATGTCATCGGGAAACATAGGAGAGGGCGTGTTGGAGAAGTAATGACTGAATGGGTATGCATCTCGGATCATTTGCGCCGTTGCTCCTTCACCTGCATTCGCCACCACCTCCTGGAATTTGCTCCAAGCGGGAGGGACATAAACCTGATTGAAGTAGTCGGCAGTCTCGCAGGAATCTCCATGTGCACCCGGAGCACCAAGAGCGGCAGCTAGTCGGTCAACCTCGGCCAAAAGGCGAGTCCGGTTGTCCATGAACGATTCGACTCTCCCTTGTTTACTGTAACTGGAGGCTGTGTTGAGTCCCTCTTCGCCGTGTCCTAGTCTTAGTAGGTGCCTCTCATCGATATCAAGGGCAGCAATCTTTTCAAACAGCTGATTCAAAGCCTGATTGCTGTGAGCGATAAGCAGAGTCCGCTGGTTTGGACAGTTGTGGTATATATTGCTGATGATCTGAGTCGCCACATCGGTCTTTCCGGTTCCGGGTGGACCAACAATTACCGTCAGACCTGGATTTGTACCAGATTGGATGGCCTTGATCTGGGTCGGCGTGAACCGGGTCACGTTCATTTTCGGCTGATCGATTGGATACGGCCCCATGTTTGGAACCTTGTAGGTGGAAATCCCGAGTGACTTAGCCAGTGGCGAATCACCCTGGTCGCGACGTCGCTTCTTAGTCGACTTTGGCTCGGGGATGGCAGACTTCTGGATAAGGACATACGGTGGCGCTGAGCCTTCCATTGTGTCATCTTCCGGCTGTACTGTCTACTATTCGTCAGCTCGCAACCATTGCTAATGGCACCTACAGTACTTACCAGGTCGGGGAAGCTCTCCAGCAGATGCTGCCAGTCAAGGAACGTGTCACGGAAATCTACCTTCCTGGGGCAGTTGGGGAGATTAGTAGCCCCGGCTGGATCTCCGTAGCCCAGGAAGACCTCCTGTAGCCACGAAGGCATCGGGACATCTGCCTGGGTTAGTTCCTGGATCGACTCGAGAACCGGCTTGAAGTTGTTTTCCTATTTACAATTAGACAACATGGCAGCGGAGATTGCGCTGAAAACGCACCCTTCCTTTCCGGCGAATGATGACATTGATCGATTCACAAATGTCGGGCTTTCCCGCTTTCACGTGATCACTATCAACCTAGCAAGCGCATATCAGCTTTCGACCTCATAAATGAGAGAATACAGCCTACCTGGTACATATCGGTATCCAACTTCAGGTGCAAGCGGCATTGCCCGCCAGAGTTCTTGGCCCTGCCATCTCCTGTCCCAAGGTGGCGGCCTTGAGCATCGAGCACTGACACAACCTCTGCCGCTCTCAGGCATCGTATGCCATATTTCTCAACCAAGCTGAATTTCTCGGATCCGCCGTTCGTGATCATCTTGTCCGTCTCATCTGTACCTTTGACACCCAGGAGAAACACTACGTCGTCTGGCCGCAAAGATTCCCATTCCTTCCGCACCTCCGGCGAGAGTCGGCTGAGATCTAAGCTCACTTCAGCGCGGACAGCTGCCGGCTTCTCTTCTCCAACCTTTGGAGGCAAGACTTCCAGGATCCTACCAATTGTAAGCATTTCGGAGGACGTGCCAAAGAAGGAGAGGGATACGTACGATGGGCGGGTGATCGTAAGGGCCATCTTCGAGAAGCCGTGGAAAGAAGTCTCCATTGACGGATAGGTAATCTTGGGAGCTAACTTCTTCAGAGATTCTTCAATGTTCTGACGAATGCCGTAGAAGGCTTCGTGTCTATACAACAGAAACGACCTCCACAGAAAGTCCCCAACCGTGAGATACTGTAAGTTCAACTTGGGGATAGCTAACGGTCTAGAACCATCATAATTGCTATCACGCATGAATGGTTCGTCAAACAGAGTGTTCTCGTTCGGCAACACAGCCATCGACTTGGTTTGCTCTTGGAAGGTCTGCCGACGCTCATGCACACAAATGATCGCCTCCGTCAGAAACCCGCGGTCTACCAGGAACCCAACAGACTTAGGGTACGATGTTCGCAGTCCCAACTTCTTACACAGCTCTATCAGTTCTTCGTCAGAGAGATCGGCCAGGTGACCGGCAAGCTCGTCCCGTTGTCCAAGGTTGCCGAAGTTAGCCAACGCCAAAATCAACAGCTTCTCTTTGAAATCCTTGAATGCAATCCTTTGCAGTCTGGCTAGTTGGGCATTGTGTAGCTGTCGAACTTCCTCGCGGGAGAGCTGGAGCCCTGTTATGTCATCGATCGAGAAATGGACGAAATGTTCCAACAGGCTGTGTAGGTCGCGCAGGAGACCGTCCTCCGAGTTGGCATAGAGTGGGGAGAGTTTAATTGCGGTCAAAACGTGGAGGTCTTTCAACAAGAAGGTGACGTAGCGTCTTGTCGGGAGCTGGGACTCGAGATCGGTAAGCAACTCAACAAAGCGCTCGCAATACATCGAGACATCTTTCGGATCGTCGTGTTGGTTCGGTGGCTTGTACAGCAGGGCGAGGAAGTCCAGCACCATCTGGTACAGCCATGATCTCTCGAATCGTAATCGTGTCTTCAAGGTATCGTCCCCCGCTTCAAAGCGCTTTCCTGCCGCCCTCCATGTCTTCCGTGCTTGAGAGTATTTGTCTAGCTGCATATTCCTCACTTCTTCGGAGGACAGATGGTTCCATATTGCTATGGAAACCAACAACGCGCACTCTTTCCTGACCAAGGTGCTATCCAGTGACTGGAAAGCGGTCACAACAAAGCTCAGTAGATGAGTGCGGATCGAGAGCGGCAGCGTCAGGTCGATGCACATCGACAGAACTCGCCGGAATAGGATCGGAAAGTTTGCAGGCGGCGATGTGAGGTGTTCTACGCGCTTGTCAGCATACCGCGCTTGATTTTGATTGACTCGCCAATTAGACTGATCCTACCCCATATTGGCATCCCTTCTCGTCGCTTCACATTGATCATCAGCGAGATCAAGAGGATATGTATGTTGGATGCCTCATCGGAGAAATTGGGCCATAGAAACCTGTTGAGCCGTTAGCAGTGCTTCGCCGGCATGTTTTGATGAGATCTACTTCTCCAGAATCTGTAGGTTCTCTAGGATTAACAGCGCTTTCAGTCCGAAGTTTTCCTTCTCCAGAATATCGTACAAATCTGTCTTTAGGATCTCGGGATTGAACTTTGCCGCCTTCTCCCGCAACCACCAACGCCGCGCTGTCTGGGCGAAATGGCCGTCACCGTGAAGGTCCTGCATTGTCGGCCGTCCATCGTCGGTATCCAGTCTATTCCGGGTGGGCGCTTTGCTCATGGTAAGGGCTGCCGTGTGTATCCTTTCGCTCTAGTTAGGCTGTATCTGAGGAAACGGAGCGCGATGGGGCAATGGAGACTGGCACAGTGGGATCGATGCAAGGCGCGTAGTTAGGGGAGAGCTTGACGGCGGCGTGTGTCTTGAAGCCTTGGCACTTCTAGTGCTACGACCCACGTGATTATCGGGAACCACAAGCGACACGCTAGACCCACCGTTCACGCTTCACGAAACTCTCCTCCAACGCCACTCTCCTACAAAGATACTCTAACAACTCTCCAACTACTCTTCAACTACTCCCCAACAATAACACCACCGCGCTTTTCCCACCAGACTCTCCCCGCCGCGTTCTTGCTCCACTAGCTATACACCTGAATGTCGTCAACAATGGAAGCCGTGGCTACACCGGCGTTGGCCGACCTGAAGACGCCAGAATTCCTCGGGCAGTGTCTGAAAGCGCTTCTCAACACAATTCAAAAATCGACCCTTGACCCGCCCCTTACTGCGTCCAAACTCGACCCCGAAATTCTCGAGCGCATCAAACCCGCCGGTACTGCCGATGACTACTATAAAACGTCGCTGGAGATGGCCCATAAGGATATTCTCTATGACTTGGCTGTGAGTCTAGCCTCAATCGCACCCACTACCGAGCTCCTGCTTATTGCTTCAATCCCACAGTGCGTGCCAGAACCAGACGACGATTCGACTATCGTAGCGTACGCGAATCTCTTGGACTGCGCCTTGATCTTTACCGAATTGGAGATGGCGGATGCCAACATGCCATTTACTTTGCTCGAGGAACTGTTCGATATCAAGATCATTCCGACTTGTGAAAGACTATTCAACTACCTCGAATCGCGGGTTGAGCGGTTAACCGTTGGCATGGAAAGTGGGAAAGGAAAGGCTCTGATACTACTTCGACTATGCAACGAGCTGCTACGTCGACTGTCGAAGGCAGAGGATACCATCTTCTGCGGCCGTATATTGATCTTCCTGAGCAAGAGCTTCCCCATAGCCGAGCGATCGGCTGTGAACTTGAGAGGTGACTTTAACACGAATAACGTCACCATCTTCGACACGATCCCTGAGAAGGATGGTGATACTATGGACCTTGAGGCCAATTCCCCGGCCGAGAACTGCGCAACGGCGAAGGAGGGCGGCAAAACTGTCAGTTTCGACGCCCAGAAGCCGGAACCACAGTTGGACACCGACAAGCTGTACACGGCGTTTTGGTCTATGCAGCACGACTTTGCGGATCCGACGCGACTGTTCGTGGCGGCGAATTTTGAGCGCTTTAAGAAGAGCCTCGAAGCTACCATGGCAAAATTTAGAGAGGCGGATGATGAAAGCGTGAAGACGACGGGTGGTGCAAGCAATGGTGGCGGTGGCGGTGGCGGTGGCACGCCCGGAAAGAAGCCCGACGCGAACCCGGTGCCCTCCGTCGTTGCTGGAATGAAGCGGAAGCGAGAGGACGACACGGACGAAGTGAAGGGAGGAGGGTTCAACCCCAAGTACCTGACCAGCAGAGAGCTGTTCGAACTAGAAGTAAGTCTTTGGAGAATCCCGATCGATCGACTCGCCCCAAGGTTGAGTCGAGTGCTCGGTTGTGTTTGGACCTCGCTGTTTGACTACGGACGAGGTCAATGCAAGCTCCTGATACTGACCAGCGGCCGAACAGATTAGCGATTTGACGTTCCGACGGAACGTGCTGGTTCAAGCAATGATCTTGCTTGACTTCCTACTCAGTTTGACGCCATCGGAGAAGGAGAAATGGTCGATCTCCAAGCTATCGAACAGATCGGTTCAGTATGCTTTTAACCTCGAGCCCAGCGACGTAACAACCCTTCTCCCACTCCGGATGCTGCCACTAACAACTCCCAGGAGGCGTGGTGCAAGAAGACTAAGAGTGAGATCTCGGCCAGCTTGCAACCAGATACGACTGGCAAGCTGTTTATGAGATTGATCAATACGGTGCTTGCGCGAGAGCACAACTGGATGTACTGGAAGGCAGAAGGGTGTGTCAAGTTCGACATTCCTCCTCTGGGGGCGGATGAATTCCTCGATGCGAAGACCAAAGCAACCATTCACTGTCGACTGGAGCGTCCGTTCCCTTACACGATGGGCACACCAACCTTGAACCGGCTGTGGCAAGACACAGGAAATACGCTGCACCTTGATGACCTCGAAGACGAGGAGCGGTAGTTACACCCGTTACAGCACCCCCGATACACGACGCACTAGCTAACAACACGTCCCTATAGACGGCGCGTCCCAAGCGTCGATTCCTTCCGGGTCGGCGTGGACAAGGACCTTGAAGATCTCAAGGACGCGATGTTCCCTGCGGACATCGAAGAGGGTCACCATGCCATCCAGGCGAAAACCTGGAAAGCCATGCGGCTTGCCAGCCACAGCAAATTTCACGTAATCAATCACTTTAATGAAGCGGTTGACGAAACCAGGAATGATCTGCAGATGCTCGCCGAGGTTGAGCTGAAGCTCATCGAGGAGGCCAAAGCCCGCGCCAATCAGCAGCAACAGCAGCAGCAACAGCAGCAACAGCAACAGCAGCAACAACAGCAACAGCCGCCTGGGCAGGTTCAGGCCGCGAAAACATCCACCTAGGAGGTGGGTGACGACATATACGAGTGACCTGACCGGCGCGGTTGTTGCGTGTGGTCTGTGGGGGGGGTGGGGACATGCAGCTATGGTGGATTTCTGTCTGTCATCCGCATCCAGTTCATGTGTATAGATAGTAACCTTGATTTCTTTTTTCCCTTTTTCCTTTTCTTTTCTTTCTCTCGATCTGTATATGTACAGACACCTTGCGGGGGCGGTGTTGATTCGACGTCGCAGATATAGTGCAGCTGACTTCGATGGGATGGGATGGGGATAGGGCGTACGGTTCAGCATTCCGATATAAGAAAAACAGTGAACTCCGGTCTTGTGGTTGCCTCCCTGGTTATTTTTTTTCTTCTTTTTTTCCATTCTCTTTCTCTTTCTGTGTCCTTTCTTCTCGGTGGGAGAGTCCGGAGGTTAGTGCGGCACGGCGGCGCGCGCACGCGCGTATGTACCTGACTTTCATTGCGGGGGGGAGGCAATCTACTCGACGCACGTACGTGCCTTGCATCGGCGCACTTCCTCTCACCCACGTGCATACGTCCGGGAGGCCGGGGGAAGTAGCAGAGTCCGCCCCCGCTGCTTCGCGCTCCTCTGACTGCGAGCGAGCGAGCGTGCGCGCCGTATAGATAGTGCGACAGCGCTCAACCTTCAACCTCAAACACGGGCGGCGGTGCCGGCGGGTATGCACCCGAGCGATCTGCGGGGCGCGGGTTGTGCGGTCAGGGGGGAGGCCGCGGCGACGGCTGGCGGCTTGGCGCGGGGGTAGTTGGCCGGCATCACCCTTCCTCCTCCTCCTCCTCCTCCTCCTCCTCATCACCGTCATCCCCCTCCTCCTCCTCCTCCTCGCGGGTCCCGTCATCCCTGACCGGCGCCCACGACGAGATGCGGCGACGAGACCGGTCGAGTCATCGGCCGTGACGCGAGCCTCGCCCCTTCCACATCCAATCTCCCGCATCCACCTTCCCCCGGCACTCCCCGTCCCCCTCTCCCCGCTCCCTCCCCATCCCCTGCCCGCACGCACGCTCGCGATCCGACTCCGAGTGATCGCCTGTGACCTCGGCCATTCCGTCGCGAATCGCAGCCGTGCCCCCGCCGCGAATCGGGTTCGCAAGCGCGGGGCTGCGCAATATCGGCAACGCGGGTCTCCTATTCGTAGCCGTGGCCGGAGCCGCTGCTGCGGCAAGTCGGAGGGGATCGGCTACCCCACCCCCCGTCTGGTTGGCACTCTATCTACCGGCTAGCGACTGACTGGCTGGGCCTGAGACGACTGGTGGGTGGGTGAGTGACGGATGGTGGCCCCAGCCTGCCAGCACGCATGTACCCCATCTCCACGGTGGGGTGGGTAAGCTGCATTTTCCCCTCCACCCCCTCCCGGCCCCGTTTTCTCCCCACATCTTCCCGGCTCCGTTTTCTCCCCACCTCTTCCCGGCTCCGTTTTCTCCCCACTTCTTCCCAGCTCCGTTTTCTCCCGGCTCCTTTTCTCCTTGCCCTCACCAGCCCCGTTTTCTCCCGCCTGCTGGTACTGCGAGCTGAGAGAGTTGATCGCTCGTATATATTGCGTAGGATTGAAGTCATCACCACCACCACCACCACCACCACCCCTGTCCGTGGTATATCTTCTCTATCAACTATAGCTCTCCCTCCGCACAGCACAGTACGGACAACCGCAACCATCCCTCCCTCCCCCCCTCGGATGAACCCAATATATTTCCAGCCAACCCTGCAACCTCCCTTCCTCCCTCTTCATCCCCGACGCAAGACATCCAGCGCCACCACCACCACCACCACCACCACCACCACCCCACCACCGCTAGCGGTCTCGACGCACTCGCGCACACTCGCCCCCCCTCCCCCCGTTGCCAGGATATCCGTTGCTACGGCCGAGGCGGTGGTGGTGGTGCTGCCTAGTAGGCCCCATCTCCTCCGGATCTGGCAATGGCCGCCGCGAACCGGTAGCGTCCAGCTCTGCCGAGCATGATTTGCACTGCTGGCGAGGAGGGGAGGGGAGGGGGGAACAATAAGACCGTTGCGTCGTGCCTGTCCTATCAGGGGCCCATCCCATCCTCATTAGCCACGCCGAGCTCGTATCGAGCATTCTTGCCTATTCCCTTCCTCCTCCCTTCTTCCGGGATGTTTGGATGGATGGATTGACGGCGGCAGTACGTAGCAGGCCGGACACGTGCACGTGCACACCCGTTTGCACTGGTGCAGGGAAACCAGCCCTGCGCTGATGTTTTCTGCTGCTCGTGCAGCAGATCCTTCCAGATAGTCCTACCCCCCTCCCTCTCCCCCTCCCTCTCCCTGTTTGCTGCTCGGCGACGGCTCCACCACACCGAAAGCGCCGCCCGCTGCAAAAGGAACAAACCACAGCACACGCTGCTAGCGGTTGGCCGAGATACCACGGATGCGTTGAAACCCCCCTCCCTCCCTCCTCAATGCTCCCGCTCGTTGGCTGCTCGTGTGGTCCGCATATCACCTCGCCATCACCACTGCGCCTACCCGAGCATCCCCGCGCGGACTGAGTGGAGCGCGGCGGTAGCGGAATATCGGACGGCGCGGACGAGGGTTCCCCAGCCTACAGGAAGCAGCCCCAAGGCGAGTCGACGGTTTGCAGCCGGCAGTCGGGCCTGAACGAATGTGCGTGTGTGTCGGGGGCCGGAATGCTGGCCGGTGGTTGTGGAGGTGGAGGAAGAGGAGGAGGTGGTGGTGTGGGGTGGAGGGAGGGGAGGGTGATGGCAAGTGGGGGAGGGAGGGATGAGGGAGGAGGGAGGGCGGGCAGGAAATGTTCATGCAAGTGCAGCAAGCACTTGAGCGACGCATTCTGTGTCGCAGACACGGACGGAGCGCCCGATGCTGTCGCTGATGCTGTGTCGGGAAGTCTGCAGGGCTCGGCGAAACAACAACAACGACGACGACGGCGACATGACGTGAGGTTTTTTGGAGTCACACAGAACCGTATCCCGTGTATCACTTTGCGCGCCGGAAGTGAAAGTGACTCGACTCGGGCGGTTTCGTACTGGGCGAGAGATAGTGCGGGGCGCGGGGCGTGGGGCGTGGGGCGTGGTTGCATCTGACTCCGATACGGCCGAGGCCTCGCCATGCCGTGCCATGCTATGCTTTCGGCGGGCAACACGAGCGGAGCTTGTGCTCCCGGCTCTGCTGCGATGTGTTGTGCTCCAGCCAGGAGCGATGGCGGCGGCGGTGGTGGCGTTGTGATGTGGCGTCTCACCCGTCACCAGCCTGGCAGACGGCGAAGGGTATCGGCACGGCGGCGCACACCGGAGAGATGGATAGATTGCCATGAGCCCGGTAAAACTCCGATGGGGGATGGAGGGAGGGAGGGGAGAGTTTCTCGTCCCTGCGACCTTCGTAGGCGTGCTCACACCGTCGCGTAGCCACAGATAGATGGGCGGTATAGAGTGGTGCACGGTGCTGGGCTTCCGTTAGCTACATGTAGTTTTTATTTTTTTCAGTTTTGTTTTGTTTTTTGCTTCTTTACTCCAGATTTTGTTTGGTTTTCACCCTTGGGAGGCTGCAAGCGAGTGATTCACGGTGGGGCAGCACTTCGAAACTAAACCCGGATCCGGGGTGCCGGCAAACGGAACGGAAAGAGGAATGCGTGTGGGCTCCGAAGGGGGGATGACGGATGCTTCTGGCACCAAATCCCGTACGCCGGTCTGGCTTTGTTTTTGGAGGGGGATCCGTCTATCGGCGGAGGAGGAGAACGGCGGAGGAGGGCGCGGATGGGGAGGGACTGTCGGCCGTGGGGGATGCCGCAGCACCTCCCCTCCCCGCCCCGCCCCGAGGAGCCGCAACGCCCGAGGGGCAGACCGGACACACGAGCATGTACGCAGTCCTGTCTTTATCTTTCTTTCTTTCTTTCTTTCTTTCTTTCTCTTTCTTCCTTTCTCTAGTTACCGCCGCAGCCAGCCGAGACAGAACAGCATGAGTGCTCTCTCGAGTTTTGGTCCCATCACACTTCACGCACCCATCGCACACCACACATCGCACATCGCACTCGCACTCACACGCAGATTGACAGACACGATCAAAGCCAATGCAATCAATCAATCTGTGTAGCCTGTGAGAGCTGCAGGCATCGTGTCTAGCGCGAATGAGGCGCGACCGATCGGTGGCAATCTGAGACACAGAAGGGAGAGAGGCGCCGCCACTCTCGTACCCAGCACCGGCTGAACGGCGTGCCGCGGCAGCATATATACCTCGGGAGCCGAGGCGCGGCGGAGCAGCTTCGGCGCGGGAGGCGCGATTGCGAGCACTCCGGGCGGGCAGGCAGGCGCGAGGTATGTGTATAGCATGTATGTACATAGTATGTACAGATGTGCGCAGCATGTCGGTGAGAAGCGTGCACGTAACTAATCCATGTGCGTGTGTGCAAGCAGTCGTTCGTTCGCCAGGAAGGCGTCGGCCACAACAACGACAGCCGCCCAGCCATCCACAGCCGCCCCTTGGCCTGGGGGGATCCTGCGACGACGAGGGTTCGTTCGGGGCAGTTCTCGGCCTGATCGCGCTGGGTTGGCCGTGGCTGGGGGTGAGTCCGGCCGCCTTCAGTTCAGGCCGACGAGGGAGGCGCAGACGACCGACGGCTCAGCGGATTTACAGCCGAGGAGAGCCGCTGCCTGGAGCCGACAGCACAGGAACATGGCGTCTTCTGCAGGTGCGGCGCCCTTCCATGTCTGTCGTGCGTGCCGGGAACCATGGTACTTGCGGATGGCCAGCCTTGTTTCCGCTCCACTCTTTCCTTTTTCCTCTTTTCGTCTCCCCTTTCTCAGTTCTCTCCTTTCCCCTCTCTTCTTCCCCCCCGTTCTCTGCGGGCTTCCCTTTTCCCCCAAAACAATTCCCTTTTAGCTGCATTTCCCCCCATTTTAACCGTCCCCATCCCGGGATTGGGGGGCGAGTCCCCAACTGCCAGCAGATCCAAGCGTCCTTCCGTGTTGGTCTCGCGTCCGCTGCAGAGGCAGGATGATCCGGCGTTCGCTCCCTCGCATTCGTCGTTCCTTCCTTCGTTCCTTCCTTCCTTCCTTCCTGCCTTCCACTCGACGCTTCGGCGCCCGGCCTGCTATCTCCGCCGGTTTCAACCGTGGGCTGCATTGTTTGTTTTTTTCCTGTGCTTTTCTTCTTCCGTTCCGGGGTGGGCAGGCTTCTAGAAAGCAGCGGCAAGTGAGCGATGACGTCGCACTGGGCGAGGCGGAGAGGCAGAGCGAGAGCGAGAGCGAAACCCGATCCAAACGCTCCGTGGATGGATGACCGCGATCCGACGCCAACGCCAACGCCAACGCCAGCGCCTGCGGGGGGGGGGGGGGGGGGGGGCGTCCGGCCACACCACCGGGTCGTCCCCCCGCACCCAGCCGCCCCCCCCCCCCCCCCCCCCCCCCCCCCCCCCCCCGCCGGGGGGGGGGCGCCCCCCCCCCCCAGTCCGGCGACAGCAGCGGTTCGTCCGACGTCACGCTGCCGGCGTTCGGTCCGCACCGTCACACTCGCACGCGCCGAGATATCTACATACGTCTTCGCGCGAACTGCCCCGTCCTCGCCGGCCCAGAGGCACGCGGTGCAAGCACCCGGCAGGTGCAGACACGGTGGAAATGCGCAGCGTGGTTGTGCCCGCGCGGTGCAGATGTGTGACTTCCGCCCACATATCTGCGCGGGGGGTTCTGGGGCTCCGTGCGCCTCGTGTCTCCCCCCCAGCGGCCGGATCGATCGTCCGCCATCCATCGTGGCGCCGCACCGTGCGTTCGTTGCAGCGGCCCCACCACCACGAGCAGCCTCATGGCCCGTGCCGTCGACTCCGCGTGCTAAAAAAAGAAGCAGGCTCCGAACGTGCGACGGCGTGTGGCGCCTTTCCAAACGACGGATGGCAGTGGTGTTCCGGCAGCCCTCGCGAGCGGGTGGGGGCCGGAGCGACGGCGAGCGCTGCGAGCTCGGCTCCAGAAAATGCCACGGAACTCTCCACCTCGCGTCCTCTGCTGGCTGACGCGCCGGCCGTCGTGATAGGGGGGGGGGGCGTATTCTTACATAAGCGCGATGGATGTGTGGTGGGCAGGATGATGTGTACTCGGCTCTACGTACATAGATACTCTGTATACATATGTGTACATCCATCTACTCTACCGACACCGGCACTGATACCGAACCGTAGCTGACAGCTGCAACACCCACACACGCAATCACCACCGTCCGTCCACCCAGCCATCCCTCCCTCGCTCCCTCGCAGAATCCCACCATCCACCCACCCACCCACCCATATTATGTATACATTGATATGTATGTATGTATGTATGTATGTATGTAGATAGATATCTACACACACAGTCCAGTCCAATCCCCGCACACACACACACACACACACACACACACACACACACACACACACACACGGCGCGGCTCAAGGATGTGCTCAAGCGATGCTGTCCTGTTTATCTATTCGTCGATCGCAGCAGAGTGCGAGCCGTGGGGCATACATATATATGTACAAGTAGGTTTGCGTGTATCATAGGTATGCACATAGGTAAGTACTTGTGTGTGTAGAGCGTACATATGAGGTAGTTATAGTTATGTAGGGGCGGAAAGAGGGTTTGAAAAGAAAAAAGGGAGAAGGGAGAAGAAAAGGAAAAAAAGAAAAGAAATACATATGAAGTATGTACCACAACCTCGCTTGGCTGGCTGGATGGCTGGACGAGTCAACTGCCACGCGAAGGTGCATCCACCGATTCTTGTTCTGTGCATCATCGGGGGGGGGGGGGGGCGCGTGCAATTATTGGCTGGCCTGGCACTTCCCGGCATCTGGATCATCTATCTATGTATGTATGTATGTATGTATGTAACTAAATAGTTACATATTAGAGTATCTACACAGTTAGGTACATCATACACATCTACATACATCGTCCAGAGGAGAGGGCTGATGGTCCGTGTTCGACATGGCAGGCGACGGGGCGGGGTTGGTGGCACGATGGGGTTTTTTTTTTCTGTGGGCCGCCATGTCGTGTGAGTACATACTTCTCTGATGTATGTAAGTAAGAAGTATGTACGACATACATATTTATTTATTTTTTCTTCCCTTTTTTTTTTTTCCTTCCTTTTTTTCCTTCTTTTTTCTTCTTTTTTTTTTCTTTTTTCTTTTTCCGGGTGGGGCACCCATCCTCTCACCCCACCCAGCGTGCCTACATCCATATCTACATACATAACTACATACATACTCTACAGAGATAGATAGATACCTGATACCTAGATACATGATATGCAAGACCCGCAGTGGCCCGCAACCGGTCTTCGCACACGCACTTCACGAGAGAGGGAGAGGGACCGCCACCAACATGCCACACGCAGCTCCTCGCTCGTTCGGGGGGGGGGGGGAGGGTGTGGAGACAGCATTCGGCCAGGGGTCGGTGCTCCGTCAAATCTCCTGAGCCCCGTCGCGGTGTCACCCCGTTCTGGCTGACCGTCGTGCAACGGAACGACGCTCCTCCCTTCTCTCTCCCAACGTGCGATTGCCCCGGGGCTTGGAGGCGTCCGTCTGCGTGGTCGGCGGCAAGGGCTCGAGCTTCCGGAAGGTGTCTCGACGCGGGGAGGGGGGGGGGGGGGGCTCGGCGCTCGTGGGAACGAAGAGCGAGGCACGGCGCAGCGAAACGCACACACACGCCGTGCAGACGGAGATATCTACATACTCTGGATACATACTTAGCTACATACTCTAGATGCATACCTACATATCTACTCTACATGGCTGTATCTACGCACAAACAAACGGAAGAGGCCGCTAGATACGCACTCTGCGCGCGCCGGAACACCGTTGCGGATATCCATCTGCTCTTCCCAGCATTGAGTACATATCTAGCCTGGACGTCTTGGCCGTGTATGCAGGCGGGGGGGGGGGGGGGGGGGGGGGGGAACCCCCCCCCGGTGTGGGGGGGGGGCGGGGGGGGGGGGGGGGGGGGGGGGGGGGGGGGGGT
>Ga0307508_10001001_pt1 | contig 32874 bp, 23 predicted proteins | sample 9_EM_MG_FD_203089 | JGI IMG/M metagenome (GOLD analysis project Ga0307508, IMG submission 203089) | Populus trichocarpa ectomycorrhiza microbial communities from riparian zone in the Pacific Northwest, United States - 9_EM | ecosystem: Host-associated > Plants > Roots > Unclassified | place...
AGCCCGATCGGCAAGGGCGACTACGGGCCGTACTACACGCTGGCCATCGCGGCCGGGGCCGGCTGGCTGGCCAAGGTGCTGCTCATCGACGCCGTCATCTCGCCGGCCGGAACCGGCCTGCTCTACGTGGGCACGACTGCTCGGCTGTCCTACGCGCTCGGCGAGGAAGAGGTGCTGCCCGACAAGCTGACCACGATCAGCAAGCGGGGCGTGCCGATCTACTCGATCCTGCTCGCGTTCATCGTCGGCGAGCTGGCGTTCCTGCCGTTCCCCAGCTGGAGCTCGCTGGTCGGGCTGGTCACCGGCGCCACCGCGATCATGTACGCCTTCGCCCCGATCTCGCTGGCGGCACTGCAGAAGCAGGACGGCGACCGGCCGCGGCCGTACAAGGTTCCCTTCCCGAAGGTGCTCATTCCGGCCGGTTTCGTGGCGGCCAACCTGATCATCTACTGGGGTGGCTTCGAGGCGATGTGGAAGCTGCTGGCCGCCATCTTCCTCGGCCGGGTGCTCTTCGAGATCATGCTGCGCCGCACCAAGGACCCCCGCCGGGCGGACATCGACTGGCGTGCGGCCTCCTGGATCTGGCCCTGGCTCGTGGGCCTGACGATCATCAGCCTGATCGGCCGCTACGGCACCGGCTCGCAGAAGCTGCTGCCGGAGTGGATCGACCTCATAGTGGTGATCGCGTTCAGCCTGGTGATCTTCTACTACGCGGTCAGCCTGGCCATGCCCTCCGCCACGATCAAGGCGGCGGTCGAGGCCGAGAAGATTCACGAGCAGGAGGAGCCGGTCCTCAACCTGGCACCCTGAACCGTCCCCGAAGCGACGACGGACAACCCCGGCTCGGTCGGCACATACGCCGACCGAGCCGGCGTACGGTCGGCATGCGGTGATGGTCGCGCGGTCGGCCGGCCCGCCGCCCGGGCCCGGCGCCGACCTCGGCTTTTGGGCCTCGGCCGAATGTCGGCGGAACGCCGAGGGCGGGTCAACTGCCGACTATGAGGAGGATGACTCCCACCGTCGCATTGAGGATGGCGTTCGCGTTGAGGAGTCTGATTCGACGCGCGATGTTCGGCTTCCGGGGAGCGAGGAAGCGGAAGAGGACGAGCTCGGCGACGCCGGCGGCGATCAGGAATACGCCGACGCCTTGCAAGACGCTCACCAGGACCTGCCCTTCGTGACGTGGGTTGCCCGATCGGTCTCCCGGCCGGCGGGGTCGAGTCGGCTTGTGCGCCGACACAACCGCGTGACAGTCTCGGGCCCGCCCGCCGACCGGAGCAATGCCTCGGCCGCCGGCGCGCACGATCAGACGGGGTGAATGGTCCTTACCGCCGGTGTGAAACGCTTCCTCGGTCGATCGGTGCACTGGAAGGACCGCCACATGCCCACGCCACTGTCCATCCTCGACCTGGCCCGCATCGGCCCCGGCCAGACCGCGCGCGACAGCATCGCGGCGAGCGTCGAGCTCGCCCGTACGGCAGAGGAGTACGGCTACCGGCGCGTCTGGTACGCCGAGCACCACAACATGCCGACGATCGCCTCCTCGGCGCCCGCCGTGCTGATCGCGCACGTCGGCACGTTCACCAGCAGGATCCGGCTCGGCTCGGGAGGGGTGATGCTGCCCAACCACACGCCGTTGACCATCGCCGAGCAGTTCGGCACCCTCGACGCGATGTACCCGGGGCGCATCGACCTGGGCCTTGGCCGGGCGCCCGGCGCGGACCCGAACACCATGCGCGCCCTGCGCCGCGAGGCGCCGTCGGCCGATACGTTCCCGCAGGATGTGCTGGAGCTGCAGGCCTACCTCGCCGGGCGGTCGCTCATCCCCGGCGTGGACGCGGTGCCGGGTCGAGGCTCCGAGATCCCGCTGTACATCCTCGGCTCGTCGCTGTTCGGCGCCACACTCGCCGCCGCGCTCGGCCTGCCGTACGCGTTCGCCTCGCACTTCGCGCCGCAGGCCCTGGAGCCGGCCGTGGCCGCGTACCGGCGGGAGTTCCGCCCGTCCGAGCAGCTCGACCGGCCGTACGTGATCGCGGGGGTCAACGTCGTAGCCGCGGACACCACCGCCGACGCCCGCGGGCAGTTCCAGGCCACCCGCCGGGCGTTCGCCACGGGCCTGTTCGGGCGCGGGCAGAGCTTCACCGACGAGCAGGCCGACCGGTTGCTGGCCGAGGGCGCGGCCGCGCAGGTCGACCAGATGCTGCGGCACTTCGCGCTCGGCACACCGGCCGAGGTGCGCGACTACCTCGAGGCGTTCGTGCGTCAGGCGGACGCCGACGAGTTGATCGTCGCCCACCACGGCGCCGGCGAGGCCCGCCTGCGCTCGGTCGCCCTGCTTGCCGAGGCGATGCAGCTCACCCACGCCTGACCGCCCGAGTCTGCCGCCGTCACCCCAAGGCCCTGAATCCTCTGCCCTCTGGACGCAGCAACCACACTGTTCGGAAACTCACAGGTCCGCGTGGATGCACGCAGGGTGACAGTGGCGGGAAGACAGTAGGTCGATTTTTCTTCACAACTGGCGGGCTGTGCCCACACCTGTCTGGTTGTGGGGTCCCAGCGACGACTGTTTCCCGGGCGGGCGGCAGATTCATCAGGAATCCTTGGAGCGCCTTGCGGAGCGGACGGTCGCCGGCAGGCGGCGGCTCAGGCCCGGGCGTCAGCCTCTCGATCGCGGGCCATCCCTTGGAGGAGATCCTCTAGGCCCGCAAGGGCCAGTTCCCGTCGCCAGCCTTTGATCTCGGGAGGCGCAGTCACGCCGCTGCCCGGTGCGATGGAGACGGCTTCTTCTTTGGCAAGGGGCCTTCGAAGCCCTGCGGTTCAAACCCGCGACGCACCTTCGGCGGGCTGTCCGACGCCGCGTTCGCGATGATCCCGCTCGTCGAGGCCGGGTTCCGCGACGAGTGGCCCTTCCCTGTCTGCGCCGGGGCGGCGGGGGAGTAGGGCCTCAGGGCCGGTCGCCGGACCCCAAGCGGGCCGCGAGTTGCGAGCGGGAGGTGATGTCGAGCTTGGGGAAGACCCGGTACAGGTGCGAGCCGACGGTCCGCGGCGAGAGGTACAGCCGTTCCCCGATCTCGCGATTGGAAAGGCCCTCCGCGGCAAGCGTGGCGATCTGCAGCTCCTGGGCGGACAGCGAGTCGTGCGCCACCCGCCTGCGGGTGGCGGTCCGTTCCCCGGCGGCGCGTAGCTCGGCGCGGGCCTGCTCGGCCCAGCTGACCGCGCCGACGAGGTCGAAGGTGGCCAGGGCCGAGCGCAGCGGGCGGCGCGAGTCGGCGACCCGGCGCTGGCGGCGCAGCCACTTGCCGTACTCGAGCTCCAGCCTGGCCCGCAGCCACCTCCAGCGGGACAGGTCGGCGGCCAGCGCGGTGACGAACGCGGCCTCCGCGTCGTCGGGGTCGGCCAGTACGGCCCTGGCGTACGTCAGTTGCCGCGCCAGGGTCGCGGATGGAGTCAGCCTCGCCTCGTCCGTCAGCGCCGCCACGACCGCGCGGGCGTCATCGACCCGGTCGGCGTGCACCGCGGCCTCGGCCAGGAACATCACGGCGTGGTACCGCTCCGTCGGATGCGAGGTCGGGTCGCCCGTGTCGAACATGCGGCGCAGTTGGTCGTACGCCTGGTCGTACTGCCCGACCGCCACCAGGCTGAAGCCGCGCGCCAGCTGCGCGTTCGCCAAGAGATCGGTAAGTTTCGCGCCGGCGTCGTGCTCGACCCGATCAGCCATGGCCTGCGCCTGCTCGTAGTGGCCACGCAGGGCTGTGACGATGGCGCCCAGCGCGAACGATGCGGTGATCCAGACCGGCTGCCCGGTCTCTTGGGCTAGCCGCCTCCCCTCGTCGACGTCGCTCTCGGCGGCACGCCATTCGCCGAGTTCTATCGCAGCGCTCACCCGGCAGACGAGCACTTGGGCCAGCAGGCCGAGCCGTCCCTGCTGGCGCAGACTCGCCTCGGCTCGGGTGAAGAAGTCCATGGCGAGCACCGGCTCGCCGACGGCGGTCGCGGCGCCGCCGTAAATCCACAGCGCGACCGGGTCGCTCGCGCTGTGCACGACGACCCTCTGAAGCAGCTCGATGACTCGCCTGCCCTTCAGCACGGGTTCGGCGAGGGCCAGCGCGGCCGCGTACCGGGGGTCGTTTCCCACCTGCTTGCTCAGCAGTTCGGTGACCTCGGCGACGCGGGCGCGCGCGGACGGCCCGGTATTCGCCCACCAGCATCGCAGCCCCGCGCCGAACAGCAGGTTGAGGGCCAGGTCGGGGTCTCCCGCCTCGACGGACCGGGCGGCCACCTCGCATAGCTGGAACACCCGGTCGGCGTCGCCGGGCACCCCGTCATAGAAGATCTCCCGAAGCCACTCCATCCTCGCCCGCTGCAGCGGAGACAAGGTGGTGGTGTCCGACTTGGCGAGCAGGTCGTCGACCAGATCGGCCCGGCCCAGCTCGAAGGCGTGCTCCGCGGCCAGCAGGAGCCGCCGGATACGCCGGGCCGGATCCGTGGTCAGCTGGGCGGATCGCTCGAGCGCCCAGATCGCGCTCGTCACCGAGCCGCGCCGCAGCGCGACGACGTGACCGTCCTCCAGCGCGTCGGCCACCTCGTCGTCCGGACCGGTGATCGACTGCGCCCGGTGCCAGACCTGGCGGTACGGCTCGCCGCTGAGGACCTCGGCCAACGCGGCGTGGGCCGTCAAGCGGCGCGTCATCGATTCGCGCTGCAGCACAGCGGAACGCACCAGCGGGTGCCGGAAGTACACATGCGCGTGGTCGAGCCGGATCAGGCCGGCCGTGGCCGGTTGCTCCAGCACCTCGATGCCGACGACTTCGCCGGTGAGCGCCGAGGTGCCCGCGACGATCTCCGGCAGCCCGTCGGAGTCGTCCACCGCGGCGATGAGCAGGGCGTCTCGGGCCTGTGGCGGCAGGCCGGAGACCTGGGAGGCGAACGCACGTTCGAGGCGGGCGGTCAGCGGGAGCACCTCCGGCTCGCCGTCCGCCGCGCCGCGCAACGCCATCGGCAGCTCCACGAGGGCCAGCGGATTGCCGCGCGCCTCCCGCAGGATGCGTTCCCGCAGCGGGCGTCCCAGGCCGCCCCCGTGCCGAGCCAGGACTTTTCGGGCGGCGGCGTCGTCCAGGCCACCGACGTCGAGCTGGGGCACTCCTGCCACCGTCAGGGCCACGTCATGGCCCCGGCGGACGGCCCCGATCATCACGATCGGGTCGGCGTCCACCCGTCGCGCGACGAACGTCAGCACGTCCTGGGTCGGCTTGTCCAACCATTGCACATCGTCGACGATCACCAGCACGGGCCGCTTGTCGGCGAGCCGTTCCAGCAGGTTCAGCGTCGTGAGCGCGACCTTGAACAACTCCACCTGCGGCCCGTCGCCGGTGCCGAGCGCCACCGACAACGCCAAGCGCTGTGCGGGCGGAAGTCCCTTCGCGGCGTCGAGCACCGGCCACAGCAGCTGGTGCAGACCGGCGAAGGGCAGCTGAGCCTCGGCTTCGATCCCGGTCGCGACGAGGACCGACAGCGACTCGCGTCGGCCGTACTCGGCCGCGGCGCGCAGGAGCGAGGACTTGCCTATCCCTGGATCGCCGAGCATGACGATCGCGCCACCGCGCTCCGCGCCACGGTCGATGAGGCCGGCCAGGACCCCGAGCTCCCGGTCCCTGCCGACAAGGTCGAACCCCGCCGTCACCCGGCCTCACTCACTGGCCCGCCGCCGGCACGTGATGTCCACACACGCCGATAGCCTAGATTGCCTCCTCCGTTACCGGGATCCTCGAGGCACAGTCCTCGCACCCCTTCACGATGGTGTCGGGGGTGGACAGACGCGTCGGCCTTCGCTGGTTCAGCGGCCGCTGAGTTGGAGGCTGGCGGCGAGTGCCGTCAGGACCGCGATGGCGAGGAACAGCAGGGTGAGGCGTACGGCTCGGCGTCGGCGCCGCACCGGCTGGCTCGTCGGATCCGGCGTGGTCATGGGTTCACACCTCCTGGACCCGGTCGGCGGACGGTACCGGTGTGCGCATCAGGCGTCCGGCGAGGGCGGCGGCGGCCCAGCCGACCATCGCGATGATCAGCGTCGAGACCACGAGGTCGACGATGTTGTTGCCGAGGCGGTCGCTGACCGTGCCACGGACGGTGAAGCCGCCGTCCTCGTCGGGTGGCCCGCCGCCGCCGAGGATGGCGACCGCGACGGTGGCGTACAGCAGTTGCAGCAGTCCGGCGCTGAGGGCGGCCAGACGGGCGACGCGGCGTCCCGCGGCGGGGTCACGGCGCCACAGGGTGCCGGCGGCGCCGATGGCGACGGGCACCGCGATCACCCGCACCCATTGCTGCCAGGGGCTGGGGATGTAGGTGACCTGGTCGACCGCGGTGAACCCGGACAGCGCCAGCCCCACCCCGGTCGCGAACACGCCGCCCAGCAGGCCGGGCAGCGCGACGCCGGGCCGGCGCAGCAACGCGCTCGCGCCGAGCAGGTACCCGACGCAGATGATCAGGACGACCGCGAGCGCGATCCAGGAACCGGCGCCGAGCTGGTAGTGGAAGGCCAGGCCGGCGTAGATGGTGAAGCTGGCCGCGGTGATCGCGATCGTCGTCCAGAGGGCGCCGGTGGCTCGGCCCCAGGGCGGCAGGACCAGGGCGGCGCCGGTACAGCCGAGCGCGAAGCGCAGCCGCCGCAGCCGTCCGTCGAGATGGCCGAGCTCGCCGATCATGGCCTGGCCCCACTCGGCCCGCTGCGGGGACAGCAGGCTGATCGCCCAGCGCAGCAGCCGCAGCGGTGCGTCCTCGGTCGGGCCGTCCAGGAACCGGCGGGGGTTGCGGCGGTACAGGGCGATCGCCACGGCGATCGGCGTCACCAGAAACACGAAGAAGAACGGCATCACGCCTCATTCAAACGGCGGTGGGGGCGGGCGACGGTACGGTCACGGCGCGCGGCGGTCAGGACGGCCACGAACTCGCGGCCGGCGCCGGTCAGGCGGTACAGGTGGCGGGGTGGCCGGCTGTCGACGCTCGGCTCCCAGGACGTCTCCAACAGGCCCCGGTCGGCCAGCCGGACGAGGATCGGGTAGAGCGAACCCGACTTGAGGTGGACCTCGGTGACCAGGTCATAGCCATAGCGCCACCGGGCCGGGTCGGCGACCAGCGCCAGGAGCACGCTGACGGTCTGGGGCGATGGGGGGCGGTTACGCTGCACGAGCGTTAACTCTACTCATGTTGTCTTTACCGTCAAGGCCCGCAGGAGCCGGTCTTGACCTGGAGCGCGCTCCAGGTCGTACCGTCAAATGGCGCCGACGCCTGCGGGCTGCCAATACGACGAAGGAGCCATTTCGATGGAACTCGGTCTTCACATCGCGGACTTCACCTGGAGCGACGGGCCCGCTCGACTCGGGCCGGCCCTGGCCGACCATGTGAAGAGCGCCGAAGACGCCGGCATCGCCCGGATCACCGTGATGGACCACTTCTGGCAGATCAACGGCGTCGGCCCGGTCGACCACGAGATGCTCGAGGCCTACGCGACGCTCGGCTTCATCGTCGCGCACACGTCCCGGGTCCGGCTGCACGCGCTGGTCACCGGCGTGACCTATCGTGAGCCGGGCCTGCTGGCCAAGCAGATCAGCACGCTCGACGTGCTCTCCGGCGGTCGGGTCGGGCTGGGCATCGGCGCCGCCTGGAACGGCGAGGAATCGGCCGGTCTCGGGTTCGCCTTCCCGCCCACCGCGGAGCGTTTCGAGCGGCTCGAGGAGGCCATCCAGATCTGCCTGCAGATGTGGTCCGACTCCGACGCCGAATACCAGGGCAAGCACTACCAGCTCGGCCGTACGCTGAACGTTCCGCAGGTCATCCAGCGGCCTCGGCCCTACCTGATGATCGGCGGCGGCGGCGAGAAGAAGACCCTCCGCCTGGTCGCCCAGTACGCCGACGCCTGCAACATCGGCGGCGGCGCCGAAGTCGCCGCGCACAAGCTCGACGTGCTCCGGCGACACTGCGAAGCCGTCGGCCGCGACTACGACGACATCGAGAAGACCGGCATCTTCCCCATGGACCCGGCCAGCACCACCGACGACATCGTCCGCGCGGTCGACGAACTGCGCCCGCTGGGCTTCGCCGCCGCCTACGTCTACGCCCGCGACATCACCGACCGAGCGAGCATCATCGACCGCCTCGGCGCGGCGGCGCAGCGTCTGGCCTGAGCCACACAAGCCCCTTCGGCCCACCATCTGGGTCGCGCAAGACTCACCGGCCGCGGCGTGGCGACCGCGTCCGTGCGGCGGTTGTGCCGGCTGGCGGCGGCAAGGCACGGGCCACGCTGCCTCGCTGTCGCCGTGACGGCTCGCGGAAGACGGCATTCGATTTTTCTTCACCACTGGCGGGATGTGCCCACGTCTCTCTGGTTGTGCTGGCCCAGCGAGGACTGTTTCCCGGCAGGCGGCGAGATCGACCATGCCGGCCAACTCGACGGTGAGTGCGCTGTGCGTCGGACCCAGAGCCGGCTTGCCGCGGCGCGTTCCGGTTCGTGGAGCGGAACCCCCGAGTGTCGGGCGCATGCTTACCGCAGGGCGGCGGCCCTTGCCTCGAACAGCGCTCGTTCGCGGGCGTTTCGGGTAATCGATGCGGCGTGCTCGAACTCCTGACGGGCTTCCGCGGCGCGCCCCAGCTTTGCGAGGAGGTCGCCGCGGACCGCGGGCAAGAGGGCATAACCGGGCAGGCCCAGGCTGTCGACGATCTCCAGGCCCCGGGCGGGGCCGTACGCGTGGCCGACCGCGACCGCGCGGTTGAGGTCGACCACCGGTGAGGGCGAGACGTGGGTGAGCACCTCGTAGAGCGCCGCGATCCGCCGCCAGTCGGTGTCCTCGGCACGGGCGGCCCGAGCGTGGCACGCCGCGATCGAGGCCTGTAGGACGTACGGGCCAAACGTGCCTTCGGCCCTGTCGAGCGCGGCCAGCCCGCGCCGGATCAGCAACCGGTCCCAGCGGCGCCGGTCCTGGTCCTGCAGCAGGATGGGGGCGCCGTCCGGCGCTGCTCGTGCGAGGGTGCGCGACGCCTGCAGCTCCATCAGGGCCACCAACCCGTGCACTTCGGGTTCGTCGGGCGCCAACGTGGCGAGGATCCGGCCGAGCCGCGGCGCCCCGCTCCCGCGTACGGGTGGAGGGGCGCCGCGGCCCAACCGGTCAGGCGGTGGTGCCGCCGGCGTAGTCGGCGGCGAATGTCGTTTCGATGGTGGTGGCCACGGACTGGGCCACTCCGGTGCCGGTGAGGATGAGGCCGAGTTCCCGGTTGTTGTCCAGCGAGTTGGTGCTGAGGTTCATGGAGCCGGCCTCGACTTCCTGGGAGGACAGGCCGTAGTCGGCGACCATGGCCTTGGCGTGGATGTAGAAGCCGCTCGGGTCGGAGTAGCCGACGACGGCGCCGCCCGCGGCCTTGACCGCGGCCACTCGGCTGGAGTAGTTGGTCGGGCTCTCCAGAACGACGCGTACCTTCACGCCGGCCGCCGCCCTGGCGACGATGGCGTTGACCACCGTGCTGTCGCTGAATTCCAGCTCCTCGATGTCCAGCGTCGTGGTCGCTGAGTTGATGATCGAGAGCAGGCGGTTGCGAGAGTCGGTGGGTGACCAGAGCAGGTGGTCGCCGTCGGTGGGGGTGATCGCGGTGCCGGCGTAATCGGCGATGAAGGCATTCTCGATCGCGGCGACGTCGCGGGTGTCGGTGTCGAACACGCCGTAGTCCCGGCCGGTCGCGTAGTACTGGGCGAAGAGGTTGCCGGTGAGGATCAGCGTTTCGGTGTAGTCGACGGTGATGGTCTTCTGGTGGGTGTAGACGAAGCTGGAGGGCGACCACATGACGCCGACGCCGGCGTTGGTCAAGGCGGTGTAGGCGGCGCTGTTGGCCGACTGGTGAGCGGAGTCGAGGATGATCCGGACGGTGACGTCGTTGTCCGCGAGCGCGATGAGATCGTTGACGACCGTGGTGTCCTCGAGCTCGTACATCGTCATGTCCACCGACGTGGTGGCGGAGTTGATGAAGCTGTAGATCGTCGGTTCGCTGCTGGACAGCGAGAACGCGAACGCCGTGTAACTGGCGGCGCTCGCCGGCGCCGCCGTCGCCACGACCGTGGCGACGGCCGCCAGGGCGCCGGTCGCCGCGGTGATCGCGGCGTGGCGCAGGACCTTCCGGAGCATGCGTGACTCCCTCACTGGGTTGCTGTGCGCGCGGGCGGCGGGCGATGACGGTCGCGCGGTGACATCGCTCGCCCGGGGATGCGCGAGCCGGGCAGGGCCCCGAATGGGGTTGGGCTCTCACCGGAGATTTCTCGGCTCGGCGGTGATGAGGACCCGCCCGAATATCGACGAATCTAACTTGGTGTGCCCGGCTTGAGTCATATCAGCTTCCTCATATGCATTCATGTACGACACGATCCGTGATCTGCGGCGGACCCCCGGGTCGCCGCGCGAGTGTGCCAATCTCGCTGTCACGCCGGCGTCCGGCAGGGTTGCCAAGGTCGACCCGTACGTGCCGGGACCGGCCTGGCGTCTCTGGAGCTGCACGAGTCGGACCGCACGAAATCCGGCGTCGGCCGGGGTCCGGATCGACAGCACGTGAACGCGCGCTCACGAAGTGTCCAGTTGAAGGGGAAATCCGTTACGATTCGTAGCCCGACGTTCAGTTCGCATGGGAATGAGTGCCCCGTGTCGGATACAGCCGCAGTGGTTGAGATGTTGTTACAGGTCCCCGCGTTGACGAACGGTCATGCCAGGGACGCCGTGGTCGACGAGACCGAGGCCATGTTGCGCCGCAAGTTCAACCTGCGGCGGACACCGCAGCCACGCGCCGACATCGTCGCTTTGGTAAGCTCCTATACCGCCGTGTCAGGGGGATTGGTCGCCTTTACTCGTGCCGTTGCGGATCATCATGCTGATCCAGCGGCGGTGAGGGCCGGTGAACTGGCCCTTGAAATAAGAGGTGAGTCGCTGCTCTCCGACCCGGATCGCCACGAGCTGTGCCGGATCCTCAATGACGTCGGCACGACGAAGGTGTTCGGGGCCCTCGGTGAGCTCGCGGCGGTGCCCGAGCTGCAGGACTTCGGGATCTGGCAGGACTGGACAGCCGTGGTCACCGTGATGGAGCGTGAGCCCACGCCCGCCGGTGGCGCGCCCGCGCTTCTCGGGTTCGTGGTGCGCCTCGCCGCGCTGCTGGACGGTGAGCCCGCCCGTGCGCTGCGACACTGGGCGGCTGACGTCTCCGGCGGACTCGGGGTTTCCCGGGAGACGCTTACCGGCTTGCAGGTGGGCAGCCGTGACGACGAGCAGGAGACGGTACGCCGTCGGCCAGGTGGCATGCGGGCGATCCGCGGCCGGGTCCCGATCCGCAACTACAACTTCACCGGCCGTGAGGAACTGCTCGACCGGCTGGCCGAGGCGCTCGCCTCAGGTACCAAGGCCGCCGCCGTCCTTCCGCAGGCCGTGCACGGTATGGGTGGTGTCGGCAAGACGCAGCTGGTGGTGGAGTACGTCTACCGCCACCTGGACGAGTACGACCTGGTGTGGTGGGTGCCGGCTGATTCGGTCTCGGGTGTTCTCGCTTCCCTGGAGCAACTCGCCGAGCAGCTGGAGATTCGGCCCGGTGAGAACTGGCAGCAGACCGCCCGTCTGGTTCTCGACGCGTTGGCCGCGGTCAAGATGCGCTGGTTGCTCGTCTACGACAACGCCAACGACCTCGACTCGATCGGCGAATATGTGCCTTCGACCGGCGGCGACGTCGTCGTGACCACCCGTAACCGGGAGTGGGCGGACTACGGCACCTCGATCGAGGTCGAGGTGTTCCGGCGCTTCGAGAGCATCAACCTGCTCCGCCGACGGACCAGGAACAGCATCGGCACCGATGACGCGGACCGGCTCGCCGAGCGCCTGGGCGACCTGCCCCTTGCCCTGGAGCAGGCGGCGGCGTGGCACCTGGCGACGAAGATGCCGGTCAGCCAATATCTGGAACTGCTCGAGAAGCACCGCAAGGAACTGTTGTCGGAGGGCAAGCCGGCCGGCTACCCGGACTCGGTTGTCGCCTTCGTGACCCTGGCGATCGAGAAGCTACGGGCCGAGAACCTGGCCACGGCGCAACTGCTGGAGGTGTTCGCGTTCCTGGGCGGTGAGCCGATCCCGGTCTCCCTGCTGCGTTACGGCCGGAACGCCGACGTGGTCCAGCCGCTGCGCTCGTTGCTCAGCGACACCATCAGGATCAACCTGGCGGTCCGTGACCTCAACCAGTACGGCCTGGTCAAAGTGGATGACGCCCAGCGCCTCCAGGTCCACCGACTCGTCCAGAGCGTCCTGCGCGACACCCTGAGCGAAGCGCACGCTGAGGAGCTGCGGAGCAGCGTCCAGAACCTGCTGGTCGAGGCGAGCCCGGGCGATCCCGACGAGCGCACCGAGCAGGCGCAGCTCGAACGACAGCGTGAGGTCGGTCCACACCTCGAACCGGCCGAGATGATCAAAGCCGAACGGGTGGAGGGCAAGGAGGCGGTCCTCAACCATATCCGGTTCCTCTACAACATGGGTGACTACGAGAACAGCCGCCGGATCGCCGAGTCGGCCGTCGCGCACTGGAAGGACGACCGCGACGATCCGAAGAGGCTGGGCGCCAACGGTGAGCTGACGCTGCAGGCCCAGGCGCACATCGCCAACGCGTTGAGTGCGCTCGGCGAGAGCACCCCTGCCGACGACCTGACCAACCGCACCTACGAGCTGATGCGGCGCTACCTTGGTGAGGACGCGAAATCGACGCTCATTCTCGGCAACCAGGTCGGCCGCGCATTCCGGATTCGCGGCGAATACGAGGCGTCCCTCGGATTCGCCAAGGCCTCGTTGGAGCGGCACCAGCAGGTGTTCAACTCCCCGGAGCCCTACGTGCTGCGCGCCCGATTGAATCTGGCGGTTGCCTATCGCATGGTGGGTGATTTCGGCAAGGCTGCCGAGCTGGACCAGTCGATCCTGGACCATTGGGAGGGCAAGGGCCCCCTGGCGACCAGCTTCAGCGCGCTTGAGGCGTACATGAACATCGCCCTCGACTATTACGGGCTGGGCGCCTATGAGACCGGGCGGGCGGTGCTCGAGGGCTGGCGCCGGGAGTTGATGGACCAGCGCAGCCGTGGACACCGGATCGTCATCATCTCCGGTCGTACCTTCGGCATCACGCTGCGCAAGGCGGGCCAACTACCCGAGGCCCTAGACGTGCTGACCGAGAACCTGGAACAGACGCAGATCCGGTTCGGGCCGTTCCACGAGTTCACGGTCGCTGTCCTGTGCAGCAGGGGCAACGCTTTGCGTCAGACCGGCGACGTCACCGGGGCGGTGGAGCAGATCTCCGAAGCGGCGGCCCGCTACGAGAAGTACTTCGGGCCCATCCACCCGCAGACGTTGATCGCGCTGGTCAACCTGGCAATCGCGTGGCGGGCCGCGGGCGACCGGGGGAGGGCGCTGACGCTTGACCTCCAGGCGCACGAGAACCTGGTCAAGGTTCTCGGACCCGACCATCCGTACACCCTGTGCGCCGGATCGTCACTGGCTACCGACTACTCGCTGGCGGGCGATCACGACAGGGCCCGGGCGCTCTCCGGCGAGATGCTGGAACGCAGTCGGATCACTTCAGGCGGGCCGCGCCCGATCCGCAACGGCGCCGAGCACCCATACCTGTCGGGAAGGGCGATCAATCACGCGTACGACATACGCGCGACCGGCGACGCCGAGGAGGCGGAGACGCTGTTGCGCGACTCGATCGCGGGCCTGCGCCAAGCGCTCGGCTCGGCGCACCCCGAGGTCCTGTCCGCCGAGCGTGGCGAACGGGCCGAAGGCGACATCGAACCGCCGCCCACCTGACCGTCAGGCGGCACGTGCGCCCGACCAGCGTTCGAACAGTTCGTTGTGCCGTTGCTCGGCCCGCTCGACGACCGGGTCCGGCAGCGGCACCCTCAGCAGAGAGTCGACGAACAGGCGCAGGTCAGAGGCGAACCGCATGCCTTCCGCAGTCAGCGCGCCGGAGTCCTGCAATGTCACCAGGCTGCGGTCGACCTGCAGCCTGGCATCGGCGAACTGCGCCTCGGCCGTGTCCCGTAGCGCGTGCGCATCGCGTAGGGCTCGCCACGTGTCAGCGACTCCGGCGAACGCGTAGACGCCCTGCAGCAGCCCGGCCACCGGCCGCGGATCGGTACGCCACGGCGCGAAGAATTTCCGTCCGTCGTCCGGTCCGGTGAGCCGGACGACGTCGAGCAGCGCGCTGAGCTTCGCGTGCTGGTACTCGTGCACCAGCGTCGCGGCGAATTCGGCGGCGTTCGGCGGCAGGGTCAGCCCGAATACTCCGAACACGTGCCGGATGGTCGCGCTGCGGGATGACCGGCCGTCCCCGGTCAGCGGCACCAGGGTGCGCAGTCCCGCGGCGATCTCCGCGGCGCGGTCCGGAATGCATTCGGTGAGCAGCCGCCACGCGTCGGTGAAGAGCTCCTGCCAGCGGTCGAAGATCGCAGGCGCCAGCCTCGGCTCGGGCGGCGCGTGGTAGCCGTGCCGGTAGGGGTCGACGTCGTCGAGCGTGAGCTCGATGCCGATGCCGCAGGAAGCCGCACGCAACTTGCGGACGGGCAGCCACCCCACGTCCCCGGAGCCGGCCGTCACGGTGTGGCCGGTGACGACGACCCTGGTGGTGGGCACATCGCCGACGAGCGCCAGGCCACGTTCGGGTAGGGCGGCGGCGCCACCCCGGACCGGGACGGTGAATTCGGCCTCCACTCCCGCTGCCGCGCAGGTGACGGCGCATACCGCCGCGAGATGCGCGAGATCAGTGGCCTCGGCGCGGCCCTGCCCGGCCGCGCGCGCGGCGATCGCGGCCCAAGCCCCGACCACGGGGGATCCCAGAGCGTACGCGGCGGCCTCAGGTGCGGCTGCCCGCGCCGCCTCCAGCATGACGGCGAGGTGGTCGCGTTCGGCGGAGGATCCGGGCCACTCCCGCAGTAGCCCGGCGATCAGCAGCAGATGCTTGCTGACCTGGGCCTGAGCGAGAGCCCGTGACGCCTCCGGGCCGCCGCCGCTGCCGGCAAGCCCGCTGAGCAGTTCGGAGGGGCACCGGTGGTACGTGGTCATGCGGTCACCATCCCGGACGTCTTGTCCATCAGCGCGCGAGCGTCGGTGTACACCCGCCCGCGGACGTGCTCGATGAAAAGCCGGAGGTCGTCGCAGTACACCGAGCGGTTGCGGAAGCCGCTGCCGGGGCGGTAGCGGTGCGCGTAGTGGCCGCCGCCGCAGACGCGATGCAGCGGGCAGGCCCGGCACTCCTCGGCGAGGGCGGCCACCCCGATCTGGCGGGCCACCACGCCCGGGTGGTCCAGGGCGGCGTCGAAGTCATCGTGCTCCACGTCCAGCCCGGTCGCACAGGCTCCCGGATAGGCCGATTTCAGAGCGTCGACCTGTTCGATCGCACCGTCCGACTCGACCACCACCAGGGCGGCCGGACTCAGGCCGATCTGCTCGGACCGGGACGCCCCGCCGAGCAGGAGGTCGACGACGCTCTCGAAGAGTCGGACCGGCACCGGATCCGGATCGTCGTACCAGGCGTCGAACGCCCCGATCAACCACCGCCCGTACTCACCGTGTCCGCCGGAGGGGCGATCCGGCGGCATGCCCCAGTTCGCGTGCGGCAGCAGGAAGTCGATCGCCGCCGGGCTGAAGGCGCGCAGACTCCGGTAGCACCGGCCCGGGTCGGTTGCCGGGGCGACGGTGCAGAGCAGGCCGGCGAACCCGGCCCGGAACTCGGATCCTGCCAGCAGCTCCAGCGCCCGGCTCACGGCGGCGTAGGTGCCCCGGCCGGCGTGTGTCACCCGGTACCGGTCATGGTCCTCAGCCACCCCGTCGACGCTGACCGAGACCGTGATGTCGTGCTGCCGGAGGTCACGCAGGGCGGCTTCGTTCAACAGGACACCGTTGGTCTGGATGCCGACCCGTACCGTGCAGGAGTCCGGGACCGCGGCGCGCAGATCGTCGGCGATCCGGCCGAGGCGGGCGGCGCCGAGCAGCATCGGCTCCCCGCCGTGCAGGACCACCCGGATCCGGCGCAGGTCGTGCTGGCGCACGTGGTCGCCGAGTCGCCGCGCGACGGCGGCGAGCACCGTGTCCGGCATCACGGCCGGCCGGTCCCGCCAGCTCTGGTCGGCGTGCTGATAGACGTAACAGTACGAACAGGCGAGGTTGCAGCGCTGGTGGACCTTGACGATGACCTCGTGGAACGGCGTGCGCCGCCAGCCCTCGGCGAGCAGGCTTGCCACGTCGAGGCCCGCGTACGGCCACGTCGCTGGAGTCATGACTCGTCGAGGAACGAACTGAATGCTGACAGCACGCCGTTGGGGTCGTCCAGGTCTCGCCGCAGCCGTGCGATCGAGCGCGCGACTGGGGAGTCGCCGTGCGCGTTCACCAGTTCGATCAGCGAGACGCTCGCGACGTCGATCAGTTCGACCGTATGCCCCTGCTCATCGTCCATGATCGATCTAGAAACGTCACTCACCGGCCGGCCTCCACGCTAAGTCGATGTCCCGGCATCACGGCGGTACTGCCACGACTGGCCGAGGCGGACCCGCTTGTCAGGTCCCCGTAAACCCAATCACGGCAGGGTTTGTCAAAAAGACTGTCCCTACGCATCTTTGACAAAAATAGGCAGCGTGCGGGCGCGCGTCTCAGGGCATTGGTGGCTCGAGGATGCAGTCAACTCGTTCACCGCGCGTGATCATGGCAGTGATCGGATGGTCGATGCCGTAGGTCCCGTTCAGGTGCTCGATCGCACGCAGGCGTTTGACCGCGGCGCTCGGTTCGCCCGCGGCCGCCAAGTCCAACACCAGATTGGCCTCCGCGGCGATCACATCCGGATGATCCGTCGGATGTACCTGTTTCGCCAGCTCCATCGCCCGTCGGGACGCGGCGAGCCGGTGCGGGTGCGAATCCTGGGCGTAATCCGACGCGAGATTGACCTCCGCCGCGACCGCAAACGGATGATCACGGCCGACGTACTCCCGAAGGGCCTCGCTGCTGAACCGATCGATGTTCAGCGCCGCGGCGTGGTCGCCGCGGGCACGGAACACGTTGGCCAGGTTGATCCCGGCGGCCACGGTCAGCGGGTTGGCCGGTCCGAGCATGTCTCGATAGTCGCCGAAGACCTGCTCTGCCTCGCCGCCGGCGTCGTCGGTCCGGCCGAGCAGGTGCAGCGTGTTGGCGCGGCTCATGCGCAGTGCGAGGGCATGTTGGTCGCGTACGCCGAACAACGATGTGCACTCGGCGTAGATGGCCTCGAGCTGTGCGAGCGCCTCGTCGTAGTGGCCCAGGCCACGCCGGGCAAGGGCGATCGCCCGGTGCGCGAGAATGAAGCCCCGGTCCGTTCTGGTCGGCTTGCGTCCCCCGGTGAGGCGCCGTTGCGCGATTCGGGAGATCAAGGGCTCCACCTGGGTGAGTACGTCGTGGTACCGGCCCTGCCCGATGAGATCCTCAGCCAGTGCGTTGATCGACAGCTGGGTCCGCCAGTTGTCGTCGCCGAACCTCTTCTGATGCCAGAGCAGCGCCGTACGGTCCTGTTCCTCGGCGTCCCGGAACGAACCGGAGAGCCGCAGGCTGATCGCCAGGTTGTGCCCGCTCATGGTGGTCCGCTGGTGGTCCTCGTGGAACTTGGCCAGACATCGCTGAAATGTCTCCCGGTCGATTCTCAGTGCCCGCTGATAGTCGCCGGCGATGCGCAGATCGGCGGCCTGGCTGCTGGACATGGCCAGCGTGTACCGATGGTTCTCCCCGTAACTCGGGTCCAGCCGCAGCTGGCTCATCGCGCTGAGGGTGAGTTCACGCGCCTCGTCGTACCGTCCCAGGGCGCGCAACGCGTTCGCCCGTTCCTGCGAGGTGCGCAGCACGAGGTGGTCGTCGTCGGCCGGGTCGCCGCCACGCCATTTCTTGTCGGCCCATTCGCCCAGTTCACAGGCGGTCGCATTGTCGCCGACGAGGTAAAGGAAGCGGATCTGGTGGTAGACAGTGAGGCGTACGTGGAGATCTCGGGACTCGACCAGGCGGGTGGCCCGGACGTGCGCCGAGATCTCCTTGTAGATGTCCGTCGCCTGCTGATCGTCGGGCCAGCCGGGGTCAGCCGTGGCCAGCAGAGCACGGGCGTAGGAGCGGGCCTGGGACAACTCGTCCCCGGACATCGCACGGCGGGCGACCAGCCGGGCCGGTGCGATCACCTCGATCCGGTCGCCGTCGCCGGCGAGCCGGGCCAGGCCGTGCCGGCAGAGTTCCACGATCGCCTTGTTCATCGCGATCGGGCCACGCAGCGCGTCAAGCCCGCCAGCATCCGCGCGGGCCTTGGCGTCCGGGATGAGCAACTTCTTCGAGATCGGCACCGGCGCGAAACACGAAAGGGTGTTGAGCAGATGCATGGCCTCGGGGCTCGCGGCCTTTACCTGCTCCATGGCGAACAGCAGGGTCAGCGAGGCCGTGTCCTGGTATCCCTCCACCGGGCCGACCGACAGGCGATCGGCCGGGTTGTTTTCGCCGTTTTCGCCGAGCGAGGCCCCAGTCGCTGACGACCAGGCGACGACCTGGGCGAGAGCCAGCGGGGTACGTCCGTAGGTGTGGACGATTTCCCGGACGACCTCGGCGGCCGCGTCCGGTTCGTGCCGGCGCAGCACCTGCTCGGCCTCGTCGGGCTCGAGATCGCCGACCTCGAGCCCGAGGCTCGACGCGTCATGGCCGAGAGCGGGATCGCGGGTGGTGATGACGACGCGGCCGCCGTCGGGCACCAGGTTCGGCAGGTTGCAAGCGCCGAGGTCGTCGAAGACCATGAGGTGCGGGACCTCGCCGGACTTCACCAGGTCCAAGACCCGGCGCACGGTGTGTTCGACCCAGTGGTGCAGTTCCAACCCGAGGTTTACGGCCAGTTCGATCAGCGATCGCCGGGCCGACTCGGCGGTGCCGGCCGGCACCCACCAGACCGGAGCGCCGAGCGCGTGATGATCGAGGTAGTACAGGACCGCTTGAGTCTTTCCGGCGCCGGCGGGCCCGTGCAGCACGAGCCGGACGTCCCGGTCGGTGTCCAGGGCCGTACCTATCGACGTGATCAGCGCCTGCCGGCCGACGAAGCCGGGTACGGCCACCGGCCGGGTGCCCGCGGCAGGCGGCAGGACCACCCGTGGCGTGGCGGTGCGGTTCGGGATCGGGTCGGCCGGTGGCGGCCGACTTGGGGCGGTCGGTTGAGCCAGCCCGGTCTCGCCCGCCTGAGCGGCCCGGCGGGCGTGTTGCCACAACTCGATGATCCGCTGGTCGAGGCCTCGCGGGTCGTAACCGGCCGGCGCGCGGCCGGCGAGCACGTGCACGATGGACCGAATCTTCTCCCAGGAAGGCACAGTGCTTGCCCGCAGGGTCGCGCTTACGGTCTCGTGCGAGACCGTCTCGAAGCCGGAAGGGAGTGCGTGCGTGGCCTTGGAGACCAGCCGGGCGGCGGGCTGGCCGGCGGCGTCGTAGAAGTCGTGCAGGACCCTGGCGAAATCACGGATGGGGCCTGCGGGTAATTTGTCCAGACCGGGCATGGGGATTGCCACGTCGGTGCGCTCCGGGCTAGATCGCGCTTGTCAAATTTTTTCAAGTTCCAGAGTCTCACGGTCCATCAGTGCCGACAACTGGCTCAATGGCTGAATTATGGCATTGCAGATGATTTGATCGGTATGGCCTGTCAAGCGCGGTCGGGTGACATCGAGCAAACAAATTCTGATCGGGCCCCGATCCGTCGACTGTCAGATGACCGTCGTGCCGGTCGGCACGCCCGCGCCGTCACGTCAAGACATGAAGGCTCCGCTTCCAAACGCTGTCGTTGACACGGTCGGCGGTCGCACCTTTGAGGCGTATCCCACCGGAAACGCCGAGGAGCATCATGTCGCACCTGTTTGACCCGTCAACCCTTTTCGCTCTGGCCGTGGTTGCCGAGAGCGCCGGCATCGCCATTGCCGTCGCAGTCGGGCTGTGGTCCCGCAACCCGGCCCGCCGCAAGACGGCGCTGAAGATGATCCGGGCCATCCGTCGGTCAGGAGGTTCGGACGAGGGCGAATAGGCGGGGACCTGGATCACCTCATGGGACGCGCCGCACGCTGGAGAGCAGGTAGCGCGGGTGCCGCCGCGCGGGCGGCGGCACCCGCACCCTCAACGGTGTCCGCGCAGGCGCAGCCGGATCTGCTGCTGTGCCTGTCCCGCCGACTGAGGGGCCAGCGAGTTGGCGGACGGCTCCGGCGCGGTCAGCGGCGCGCACTTCTTGTCGGACTGGTTACCGCGGGCCCGCGGCGGCAGCGCGCCCGTGGCCAGGTAGGTGGCGACCGTGCCGTCGATGCAGGAGTCGCCGAACAGCGAACCGGCGTGCATCGTCCCGCCGACGCCCTCGACCAGCGCCGCGCGCGGGAACCGGCGGCGTACCTCCAGGGCGCCGCTGAACGGGGTGGCCGCGTCGTACGTGTCGTTGATCAGCAGGGCGGGCGGTGCCTTGCCGCCGTCGACCTTCACCGGCGTACCCGACTTCGCCGGCCAGGTCATGCACGGCGCGTTGAACCAGGTGTTGCCCCATGTCTCGAAGGGCGCGGTGAGCGAGACCCGCAGCGTGTCGATCTTCCAGCGCGTCCAGTCCCGCGGCCATTCCGCGTCGGTGCACTCGGTGGCCAGGTACATCGCGTTCTCGTTGTCGCCGCCCGCGCCCTGCGGACGGTAGATATCGTAGATTTCCTTGATCCCGGCCGGATCGCCGCCGTTCACCAGAGCCGCGAACGCGGCGGCGTCGTCGGCCCAGAAGAGCACGTAATAGGCGGCGTCGAGCAGGGCGTCCAGCAATTCGTCGGGCCCGATGATGCCGCCGGCCGGAGCCTGCCGCAGCTTTTCGGCCTCCGCATAGTAGTTGCGGCTGACGGCGTCCCCCGTGACGCCCAGGTGATAGATGCTGTCGCGCTTGCCGACCCAGTCGAAAAAGGCGTGGATCGTCCGTTCGAACGCCGGGTCCTGGTCGAGGTTGCTCTGGTACCAGACGTAGCGCGGATCGATGACGCCGTCGAGCACCAACCGGCGTACGTTCTCCGGATGGAGTGTGGCGTAGACCTGGCCGATATAGGTGCCGTAGGAGAACCCGTAGTAGTTGATCTGCGAGACGCCGAGAGCCTGCCGCATGCTCTCCATGTCCTGCACCGTGTCGAGCGTCGTCACGTGGTCGAGCAGGGCGCCACCCGCCGTGCCGCACTTGCGCGCGTAGTCCCGCGACCGGTTGAGCCAGGTCAGCTCCAGGGCCGGTGTCTGTGGTACGTAGTACGGCCGGTTGTAGCCGTTGATCGCCACGTCGCAGCTGAGCGACGGAATGCTGGCGCCGACGCCGCGCGGGTCGAAGCCGATCCAGTCGTAGGTGGAGCCGGCGCCGTCGGGCACGTAGCCGCCCAGCGTCGCCAGGCCTAATCCGGACCCGCCCGGGCCGCCGGGATTGGTCAGCATGACCCCTTGGTACTGCGCGTCGGGTGAGGTGTGCTGGACCCGGGAGAGCGCCAGGGTGACTCGGCCGCTCTGCGGATGGCGGTAGTCCAACGGCACGGAGATGGTCCCGCATTGCGCGCCGGCGGACGCGAGAGAACCGTCGTCGCAGGCGCCCCAGGAAATGCCCGCCGGCGGATCCTTCGGCCGCGCATCGGCGGGGTACGGCCACATCGCCAGGGACAGGCAGCTCGCCATTAAAGCGGTCATCGGTTTTCGTGCTCGGTTCATTTCGTCGACCATATGGCAGAACTCTCCCGGCCCGACTCAGCGAGAGCGCGCCGTTCCCGCTGTCACCCGTCCGGGTCGTTATTCGGGAATGGCTGTATTTGGTGGTCCGGTCGTCGTCCTCCGAGCCGTTGCCGGGGCATGAAACGATGTCGGGTCGTGGCCAATCGAGATCCGGCTATGGGCTCCGTGACGGTGCGGCTGTTCTCGATGATGGCCGAGTTGTCAGTCGGTGTCTCGTGAGTCAGCCGGCTCGGGACAGCTCGTTCAGGCGTGCGCGTACCACGTCGCTCTGCGCCGTTCCGAGGGCCGTGAACAGATGCAGGGCTCGTTCCCAGTGGATGCGGGCCTCGGCGGTGTCGCCCATGGCCTGGCGGGCGGCGGCGAGACCGTCGTGCGCCTGGGCCTGCTGGTAACGGTCGCCGTCCTCGACGGCGATCGCCAGCGCCTCGGCGTGGCGGCGAGCGGCGTCCGGCCCAGCGCCCGTGACCAGCAGGGTGCCGCCGAGCTCGTTGAGGGTGGCCGCCTCGCCGATCCGGGTGCCGTGGCGCCGGTGCATCTCGAGCGACTGCTCGTGGTAAGCGACGGCGCGGGTCAGGTCGCCGGACTTGCGGGCGACGGCGCCCAGCGCATTCAGCGCGCTCGCCTCGTTGCCGGGGTAGCCGAGCTTCCGGTAGAGGGCGAGCGCCATCTCGAGGTGCTCGGCGGCTCGGCCCAGATCGCCCTGCCGTTGATACACGGCCGCCAGGCCGGTGAGTGAGTCTGCCTCGCCGTCCGGCTTGCCGGCGTCGCGCCACAGCACGAGCGCCTCGCCGAGCCGTTCGGCGGCATGATCGAGGCGGCCCGCCAGCGTGTTCACCACCCCGAGCCCGTGCAGCGCGCTGGCCTCTCCGATCGTGTGGCCGCCTTCCCGGTACGCGGCCAGCGCCCGCTCGTAGTGGCCGACCGCACTCGCCACGTCGCCCGTCGTCCGGTCGAGCATGCCGAGGTTGGTGAGCGCGTCCGCCTCGCCGACCCGGTCGCCAGCCTCGCGGAACAGCTCGACCGCCGCGCGGTAGTGGGCGCCCGCCTGCGGATACTCGGCCCGCCACCAATGGACGGCGGCCAGGTTGTTGAGCGCCCGGGCCTCGGCGGACCGGTCACCCGACTCCCACGCGGCCCGGCGGGCGTGGTTGTGCACGGTGAGCGCCTCGACGTGGTGCCCGCCCACGTCGAGGTAGCGGAAGAGGGTGTGCGCCAGCCGGATCGCGTGACCCGCCCAGCCGCGCGTGGACGCGTACACGCAGGCGGCCACCAGGCTGGGCCGTTCCGCGTCGAGCCAGGCCCGGGCCGGGGCGGGGTCGGACAGCTGTGGCGTCGTGGCCACCGGCTCGACGCGGGGCCGCTTGCTCCGCTCGGCCGCGTGCAAGGTGTCCATGGCGGCCGCCGCGCCGGCCAGGTAGTGGTCGAAAAGCCGGGTCAGCGCGGCCCGGCGATCGTCCGCGGACGCCTCGGCCAGGTCGAGGGCGTAGACCCGCAGCAGGTCGTGGATCGAGTACCGGCGCACGCCGACGACCTCGATGAGATGGGAACGGGCCAGCTTGGCGCACAGCCGCGCGGACTGCTCGACCGGGTACGCGGTGAGCGCGGCGATCGCGGAGACGTCGAAGTCGGGACCAGGATGCAGGCCGATCGCGCGGAACGCGCTCGCCGCGTCGGCCGGCAACTGCTGGTAGGACCAGGAGAAGACCGATCCGACGGCGGCGCGGATCTCGCCGCCGGCGTCCAGCAGCTCAAGCCGTCGTCGCTGGTCGGCGAGCGCCTTGGTGAGCGTGGACAGGCTGCTCTCCGGCTCGGCGACGGCCAGCTCCGCGGCGACACGCAGGGCCAGCGGCAGCCGCGCGCACTGCTCGGCCAGCTCGGCCGCGCGGGCCGGTTCGTCGTCGACCCGCGCGCCGATGAGCCGGCGCAGCAGGGTGATCGCGTCGGCGGCCGGCAGCAGGCCGAGGTCGAGGCGGCGGGCGCCGTCCAGGGCGACCAGGCCGGCGAGGGAGTCCCGGCTGGTCACCACGACGAGACAGCCCGCCGCTCCGGGCAGCAGCGGCCGGACCTGCTCGGCGCTGCCCGCGTTGTCGAGCACGACCAGCGCACGCCGGCCGGCGAGGGCCGTGCGGTACCGGCCGGCGCGCTCGTCCAGATCGAGCGGGATCTCCGCGCCCGCGACGCCGAGCGCGCGCAGGAAGCCGGCCAGCGCCTCGGCGGCCGGCACCGGCTGTTCGGGGTCGTAGCCGCGCAGGTTCACGTAGAGCTGGCCGTCCGGAAAGTCATGGGCGATCCGGTGTGCCCACTGGACGGCCAGCGCTGTCTTGCCAACGCCGGCCGTCCCGGTGATCGCGACGATCCCCGCCTCGGCGGTGAGCCCGTCCAGCGTGGACAGATCCGCCGCACGCCCGGTGAAACCGTTCACCGCCAGGGGGAGTTGGGCCGGAACCGCCCGCGCCGGCGCCGCCTCGACGACCGTGGGCGGGGGCGCGGGCTCGGACAGTGACGGGTCGTGGCGCAGGATGGCGGTCTCGAGGTCGCGCAGGCGGGGACCCGGATCGATGCCGAGCTCCTCGTTCAGCGCACGCCGCAACCGTTGGAAGGCCGACAGCGCGTCGGCCTGCCGGCCGACGGCGTACAGGCCACGCATCAGCAGGCCGGCGATCTCCTCGTGCCACGGGTGTACGCGGGCCAGCCCCTCGAGCTCCGTGACCGCCTGAACGCCCTGACCCAAGGTCAGCCGCACGTCGAGAAGCTCCAACCGAGCACGCAACAGCAGGTCGTCGAGCTGGCGGGCCTGCTCGTCGAACCAGGGCAGCCCGCGCAGTTCGTTCAGCGGCGGGCCGCACCACAGCTCGGTGGCGGCCCGCAGGCGGTCGAGCCGTTGCCGGGGATCGGGCGTTGCGGCCGCCTCTCGAAGGAGGCGTTCGGCGACGTGGACGTCGGTGGGTTCGGCTCCGAGGTCGAGCAGGTACCCGGGGGAGCGGGCGACGATCGCGTCGCGAGACCCGAGAACCTTTCGAAGGACGGAGATGTGGTGTTGCAACGCGTTCGCCGCCTCCGGTGGCGGCGACTCCTGCCAGACCAGGTCGATCAGCCGCCTGCTCTCCACAACCAGGCCTGCCGGCAGCGCGAGACCGGCGAGCAGGGCCTTACGGCGTACGCCGTTGAGCTGGACCGGGGTCGCGTCCGCGAGAACGTCGACCGGGCCCAGGAGGCGCACCCGCACAGCCAAGATCCCTGGCCTCTCCAGCTCCCGGAAGCCCCAAAGATACTCCCGGGAGCCGGGGAGGCCAGGCTGTCAGTTGTTGGCGATCCAGGTGGGGTGGGTGCGCACGAAGGCGTCCATCGTGTCGTTCTTGGCGTCCCGGAACATCTCGAGGCTGTCCGCGGTGAGGCCTTCCGCCGAACCCACTCCCGGCGGGGCCTTGACCTCGTCGAACTTGCCGGCGTTGGTCTTCAGCGTGACGATGCTGTCGGGATTGACGTCCTTCATGCCGAAGGCCCAATCCTCGAGCGAGATGCCCTGCCGGAACACGGTCATCGCCTTGCCGACCGCGGTGAGCAGGCTGGGAAGCTTGGTCGGCGAGTTCAGACCGTCATGGACGGCGGTCTTCATGATCGCCTTGAGTAGCTGCTGCTGGTGGCGCTGGCGGCCGTAATCGCCATCGTTCTTGGAGAGCAAGTCACGCTGGCGGGCGAAGTCGAGCGCCTCGGTCGGGGTGAAGCAGTGGTTGCCGACGTGGTACTTGTTCGGGGTCACGCCGGCGACGCGGTGCTGGATGATGCCGGCGTTGTTGGTCACGTACGGCACGGCCTGTTTGCCGTCGGCGGTGTGCCCGATGTGGATCGAGGTGACGTTCTCGTCGACATACAGGCAGACCTTCCCGAGGATCTGCATGATCTGCGTGAAACCGTCGTAGTTGACGACCGCCTCGGCGTCGGGCGTGATACCGAACTGCTGCTTGATCGTCGCGGTGAGCAGCGTCATGCCCTGCGTGATCGCGGCGTCGCCGTCGAGCCCGATGCTGCCGAACGCGAACGCAGAGTTGATCTTGTCGTGATGTTCGGCGTTCTTGTATTTCCCATTGTTGTACTGGGGAATGTCGACCAGGGTGTCACGCGGGATCGACAGCATGTACGCCAGTTTGTGGTCGGCCGTGATGTGCAGGATGATGATCGAGTCGGTGTGGCTCGGCTCGTGCGTCGTGGCCCAGCTGGGTCGGGTGTCGAGGCTCGCCAGCAGAATGTTCTTGGCGCCCTTGATCTCGGCGTGTTGCACGGCAACGCCCGCCGCGCCGCCCAGCTGGTGGTCGGGGATCGCGTCGTTGACCTTACTCACCGCGACCTTGGCGACCGCGAACGTGCTCCCGCTCAACACCACCAGCCCGGCGCCCAACGCGAGCGAGACCCTCGCCCACAGCGGCGACTTGCGGCGCTTGCCCGGGGGTTGGTTCGCGCGGAGTCGGTTCGGCACAGTGATCCTCTCCCTTTGACTGCCCTGCCACCGACGTTAGCCGTTCAGGTCAAAGGCGTGACCTGGCTCAGCCCAGTCGCGGGGGTGTGGTGACCGGTAGGCATGATGAGCCGGGTGAGGCGAGAGCGGGTTCCGGATTGGTTCGTGGCGGGTTTGTTGGCGGTCGGGGTGCTGTCCGCGGTCTCGGCGGTGAGCGCTGCCCTCGGCGCCCAGGTGCAACACGTGCGCATGGCTGTCGACCTGCTGCTTTTTCCCGCGCCACCCAACATGGGTTATGCCGCGTTCCTGGCCACTCTCGCGGCCGGGGTGCACAACCGCAAGCGCGTCGCGTACCGGCTCTTCATGATTGTTCTGGGACTCCAGGCCGTGTACGACGTTCTCGTGTTCGCCAATCTGCGTGGCGCGGGCGACGAGTTGCACGACATGCACCTTCCCCTACGCGGCGCGGCTGCCACGACGACCAACCTGGTGAGCGCGGCCCTGCTGGCGGCCGCGCTCTGGGCGGTACGGGGTGAGTTCCGGGCGCGGGTTCAGCGGGGCAGCCTGCCCAGGGCGCTGCTGACCCTGGGTGTTCTGCTCACCGCGTTCACCCTTGCGGGGTCGGGCCTGGTGGAACTGTTTCCGGGATCACTCGGGCGGGGCGCCGGACGGCTCGCGTACACCGTGCGGATCGTGCTCGGCGGCGCGTTCCGCTTCGACGTGGGCCGGCACGGGCGGGCCCCGGGTTGGGTCAACCTGGTGCTCGGCACGTTCGGCGCGATCGCCTTGTTCTCGGCGCTGTTCGTGCTGCTGCGCTCCCAGCGGATGATGGCGTCGCTGGACGTGGAGGAGGAACGGGCGGTGCGCCGGCTCCTCGCCGAGCACGGTGAGCGAGACTCGCTCGGCTATTTCGCCACCCGGCGGGACAAGGAGGTCATGCTGTCGCCGTCGGGCCGGGCGGCGGTCACCTATCGGGTGGTCTTCGGGGTGTCACTGGCCAGCGGCGACCCGCTGGGCGATCCGGACGCCTGGCCGCCGGCGATCGAGGCGTGGCTGCGGGAGGCCCGCGAGTACGCCTGGACTCCGGCGGTGATGGGGGCCAGCGAGGCCGGCGCGACCGCGTACGCGCGGGCCGGCCTGCGCGTGCTCGAACTCGGTGACGAAGCCATCCTGCACGTGCGGGACTTCGACCTCGAGTCGCCCGCGCTGCGCCAGGTGCGCCAGGCGGTGCACCGCATTGAACGCGCCGGCTACACCGTACGCATCCGCCGGCACTCCGACATCGCGCCGGCCGAGATGACCCGGGTCATCGAGTTGGCCGGCCGCTGGCGCGACACCGAAACCGAACGCGGCTTCTCGATGGCGTTGGGCCGCCTCGGCGACCCGAACGACGGCAAATGCGTGCTGGTGGAGGCCCGCGACGCTGCCGGGCGGGAGGTGGCGTTGCTGTCTTTCACCCCGTGGGGGGCGACCGGGCTGTCGCTGGATCTCATGCGCCGGGACCGTGCCTCGGACAACGGCGTGGTCGAATACATGGTCGCCTCGTTGATGCAGCAGGCGTCGCGGCTGGGTGTCCAGCGGGTGTCGCTGAACTTCGCGGTGTTCCGGGCGGTGTTCGAGGAGGGGGCCCGGATCGGGGCCGGGCCGGTGCTGCGCCTGTGGCGGTCGCTGCTGCTGATCGCCTCGCGCTGGTTCCAGCTCGAGTCGCTGTACCGGTCCAACGTCAAGTACAACCCGCAGTGGTTGCCCCGGTACCTGGGCTACGAGGACGTACGGGACCTGCCCAAGGTGGGTCTGGCGTCCGCCGCCGCCGAGGGCTTCGTGGCGGTGCCGCGGCTGAGGGACCTGCTGCGCGGCCCGGCCGCGGCGCCTCTAGTCGACGGCCACCGGGAGCTGATCGCCCCGGATCTGGAACCCTGCGCCGCCGGCGGGAAACAGCACACCGCCGGAGAGCAGGTCCGGGTCCGGATGGCGAAGCTGGCGGCGCTGCGTGCCGAGGGCGTCGACCCGTACCCGCCGGGTTTCGATCGGACCCACTGCCTGGGCGACATCCGGGCCGAGCACGACGCGTTGCCGCCCGACACGCGTACCGGCGAACGCGTGGCGGTCGCCGGCCGGGTGATGCGGTTGCGCAACCACGGCGGCCTGTGCTTCGCCACGCTGCGGGATTGGACCGGCGATCTGCAGATCGTGTTCGAGCGGTGCCCGGAGTTCGCCCGCCGCGTCGACCTGGGCGATCACGTGGGGGTCGTGGGCGAGGTCAGCACGACGCGGCGGGGCGAACTGTCGGTCTTCGCCGACGGGTGGCAGCTGACCGCGAAGTGCCTGCATCCGCTGCCGGACAAGCACCGAGGCATGGCCGATCCGGAGGCGTTGGTTCGGCAGCGGCACGTGGACCTGATCGTCAACCTGCCGGCCCGTGCCATGATCCGCACCCGCTCCCGGGTCACCTTCGCGCTGCGTAGCGCCCTGCATGAACGCGGCTTCCTGGAGACCGAGACGCCGATCCTGCAAACGGTGCACGGCGGAGCCAACGCCCGCCCGTTCGTCACCCACAGCAACGCGTACGATATGCGGCTTTATCTGCGCATAGCGCCGGAGTTGTTTCTCAAGAGACTCGCCGTCGGCGGAGTGGAGCGGGTCTTCGAGATCGGCCGGAACTTCCGCAACGAGGGCGTCGATGCCACCCACAACCCCGAATTCACGATGCTGGAGGCGTACGAGGCGTACGGGGACTACACCAGCATGCGGACGCTCGCCCGCGACCTGATTCTGGCCGCCGCCGGCGATCAGCCGGTCCTGCGCCGTAACGGCCACGTCGTGGACCTGCGCGACGATTGGCCCGTGGTGCCCGTGCACGCCGCCGTGTCGCGGGCGGCGAACGTGGACGTCACGCCGGATACCAGTGTGCCGGAGCTCCGCGCGCTCGCGGACAAGCTCGGCATCGCCTGGCAGGACGAGTGGACTGCCGGGCAACTGGTGCTCGAACTGTACGAGCACCTCGTCGAGCACGCCACGGTGCGGCCGACGTTCTACACCGACTTCCCCGTCGACGTTTCGCCGCTGACCCGCCAACACCGGGTCGACCCGCGCCTGGCGGAACGGTGGGACCTCGTCGCGTTCGGCATGGAGATCGGCACGGCGTACACCGAGTTGATTGACCCGGTCGAGCTCCGCTCGCGGCTGACCGCCCAGTCGCTGCGCGCGGCGGCCGGCGACCCCGAGGCGATGGAGCTCGACGAAGAGTTCCTCGACGCGTTCGCCTTCGCGATGCCGCCCAGCGGCGGCCTCGGCCTGGGCGTCGACCGTCTCGTCATGCTGCTGACCGGCAGCACGATCCGCGAGACGCTACCGTTCCCGCTGGTCAAGTCCGGCTCCTCGGGCAAGCCGCTCTGAACCGGCCCCGGGCCTATTCCCTATTTGGCCGTCGGGGCGGTGCTTGGGGCGGTGCTCGGGGACGTCGAGGTGCTCGGGGCGGTGCTCGGGGACGTCGAGGTGGGCGTCGAGGCGACGGTGAACGGCTGGCCCAGCCAGGTCGACAGCCAGTGGAAGGCGGGCGCCTCCATCGCGCGCCACGTCTCGGAGTTGTGGCCGCCGCCGTCGACGTACGCCGTCGACAGGGAAAGCGGCGCGTGTGCCAGCTTGGCGATCGTCTTGGCGCCGCGCAGCGCGTACTTGTCGCCCGTGCCGCAGGCCAGGTAGAGGGCGACTGCAGGCTGCGGCAGGTGGGTGAGCCGCCACAACTCGTTGTAGGTGGTGTGTTCGTATCCGTTGCCGACGTGGATGCCGGGGTTGGGGTATCCGGCGAGGCTGGCGGCGGCCGCGTACTGGGCGGGGTGCCGCAGCAGCAGGTCGGAGGCGCAGTAGGCGCCGGCCGAGAAGCCGATCAGACCCCAGCTGCCGGGATCGGTGCGCACATGCAGGTGGGATGCCGCGAAGGCGGGCACATCCTCGGTCAGGTACGTCTCGGCCTGCGGTCCGCCGACGATGTTGGTGCATTCGGTGTCCAGCGCCGGATCGGGTGTCTGGTAGGGGAACAGGACGACGGTCGGCGCCATCTTGCCGGCGGTGATCTCCCGGTCCAAGATGGCAGGCGCGGCGAGCTTCGTCACCCAGAACAGCGGTCCGCCGGGCGCGCCGTGGAACGCTTCGATGACCGGATAGCGCATGGCCGGGTGGGCGTCGTAGCCGGGCGGCAGGTACGCGTACATCGGCATGGTGATCTGGCTGGCCGGACCGGCGACGGTGAGGGTGACCACACGGCCGCCGCCCGGCAATGTCATGGTCACCGGCAGAGCGCCGTCGTCGTGCGCATCGGGCGAGGCGGCGGTGGCCTCGGCGTTCGAGCCGAACACGCGTGCCCAGGTCGTATAGGCCTCGACCTGGCGGTTGACCCAGAACATGCCGGCGGCGGCCGCTGTCACGGCGCAGGCCAGGACGCCGGTGGCGCGGATCGGCACGCGCCAGCGCCCTCGGGTCCGCGACCAGGTGAGGGACAGCGTGACGGGGGCGAGGACTGCGACGGCGATCGCGATCAGTACTACGGCTTGGCTGTCGGGCGGCATCGTCATTTCCTGGGGGACAACGAGGGAAGGGGGTTGCCGTCGTGCCCGCCGGAGGGTCGGGAGGTCGGCTTCGCGGACTTGCGGTGGAGCCCTGGGACGTCGGCCGCCAGCGGCGGGGGTGTGCGCTCGATCGCCCAGGACAGCGCCGTGTAAAGAGCGTCGGGGGCCGCGCTCGGCAGCGACTCGACGCCGGCTTGATGCGCGGCGGCGCCGTCGCTCACGACGACCGCGGCGGCCACCCCGGCCGCCGTGGTTGTGGCCGGCCCGCTGAGTCCGGGCGGTACCCCGGCGACGCCGCCATGAGCGCCTGCCGGAAGGACCACGATCGAGGGATAACGCGCGGTCGCGGCGACGACGGCGTTCCGCGCCAGGGCGGAGTCGGCAGCCGAGGCGATGATCGCCCAGCGGTGCGAGGTGACGCGCAGGTCCCGGCTCAGTTGGTCGGGCAGAGCCCTGGCCAGTGTCGGCGCGGTGGTGGCGGCCGTGGTGGTGGCGAATACGACGACGGCCGAGAGGCCGGTCGCGGTGGTCCGCTGCACGGCGGCGGTCTCCTCGGCGGTGGTCCAGCCGGCGGGGCCCTCGCCGATGACCACCACGGCCGAGTACGACCAGGCAGGGTGCTTCAGGTAGCCGGGTGGCGTGATGACCGTCGGCGCGGCCGCCAGCCCCCAGCCGCGCCAGTCGGCGGACTGCCACGGGAAGCTCTGCGAGGCGCCGATGCGGCCGCCGGCGCGGACGGCGAGCTGGTGGTCGAGGTCGCCGGGCCCGCTCCGGTAAGTCGAGTCGTTCGAGCCCTTGAAGACCGTTTCACCCGTGGTCTTCGTATCCAGCAGCGTGGCCCAGGTGGGATAGAACTGCTCGGACCGATTCACCACCAGTCCGAAGGTCAACAGCAGCAACACCTCGGCGAGCAGCATGCCGGTCGCTCGCAGGACGTAGCGCACCCTGCCGAACCTGTTCCACAACAAGACGGTCGCCGCGACGGCGGCAAGGGCGCAGAACCCCCCGAACAAGATCAACGGAAACCCGGTCAAGGACATCGTCGACCTCGCCTCGTCATACGCACAGTGGGGACGATAGACAGGCCGCGCACCTACGGATCGGAAGGCGCCCGTCATCGAGCACATGAGCTGGGAAAACTCTGCTCCTGCCAGCCTGGTCTGGCTGGCCTGCGCCGGCGTGGTTCTCATCCAGCCGGCCCTGACCCGCAGACTGCGCGGCGCCGACGCCGCCCGACGCGGCAACGCCACGTTGATCGTGGTCGGCGCGGTGTCGGTGTATGGCGGCTACTTCGCAGACTCCCCAACTGGGTGGTGAGGTTCGGTTCTGCTTTCGTCGGCCTGATCCTGGCCGTTGAGCTGCTCCGAGGATGAACCTTGCAGCGCTCTGTCCCTGGGTGTGTTGCGTAGCGTCCGGCGCTGGTCTGAGCGCGATTTTCAACCTGACGAACCTGTTCAACATGGCCGGGACCGGAAAGAGCGCCACGCCGGGAAGCCGCGGACGTCACGCCTGTGATCAACAGCGAAAGTACGGGCTGGTATGCGGATTTGCCGATGAGAAGGTGTCCGTACGCATACCCAGCGCTCGACCGTCGCCGTTGAGTCCCTCAGTAGTAGGCACTTTCCGGCGGCTCTATTGCCTGGTTTGTCTAGTTTCGATCGCCGCTGTGCTCACTGTGTGTCACGCTGCGGGCGCCCACCACCTCTCCCTGCCTGGATCTTGTGAAGATGTGGTGTGGCGTGTCGCCCGAGATCGACAAGATTGGCGCTGGGTGGGCCCGTGGCCAGGCAGAGGGTGACGCAGGGCGACGTCGGGTCCGGGATTGGGTGGGGCGACCCGGCCGGCGGCGCCGAAGGAGGTGTCTCGTTTTTTTGTTTACGCCTGCGGGGATGTGTTCACGCCTTGTTGGATGTGAGGGCCGTAGCGACTCAACTCCTGCTGGGCAATTCCGCTCTCGAGGGCGGTGCGACGAGAATCCTGGCGGACACGTCATCGGCGACGAACTAACATGCCGCGCGCCGCGCGCCGCGCGCCGCGAGCCGCGCGCCGCGAGCCGCGCGCTGGCACGCCG
>Ga0307508_10001002_pt1 | contig 32856 bp, 37 predicted proteins | sample 9_EM_MG_FD_203089 | JGI IMG/M metagenome (GOLD analysis project Ga0307508, IMG submission 203089) | Populus trichocarpa ectomycorrhiza microbial communities from riparian zone in the Pacific Northwest, United States - 9_EM | ecosystem: Host-associated > Plants > Roots > Unclassified | place...
CCGCCCCGCCCCCGCCCCCCCGCCCCCCCGCCCGCCCGCCCCCCCGCCCCCCCCCCCCCCCCCCCCCCCCCCCCCCCCCCCCCCCCCCCCCCGCCCCCCCCGCCGCCCCCCCCCCGCCGGCTTATCCAAGCTCCAGGGTGGCCGCCGTCGCCGCCTTGCTTTTTCCTTCCGTCTCCGGCGGAAATGTGCCACGCCGTCTGCACCAGCCTATACGTCAGCACGGCCGTTCTCGCTGAAGAGTTGCGCAACCGTGGGACGCTCATCGGCCGCACATGACCCAACGTCCGACACATGACTTGCTCGCGCTGCACGGCGGAACGGCTTAGGGGATCTACTCTGCAGCGCAGTCTCTGGAACCGGAGCCGGATTGGAATTGCGGGACGTTACATACCGGGGGCCGCTGCTGTGTCGGTTGGATGCCAACATATGGTATGTATCTATCTACATGCGCGCCGCGCCTGTTCCATGCGTGGAAGGGAGCGAGAGGACGTTGGTTTTGCGCGGACGGGAGATTCTTTCTCTCAAATCGGCGTCGCCGCATTCGGGCTAGTTTGTGTAGAACATATCTACTGGCAGCCGCAGAAGGGAGATGTATGTGGAGAGAGAGGAGAGAGCGCGCGGCGTGGGGGCTGTGGTCGTTTCTGCTGCTGGCCATCCGGGTGCCTCCTGCCAGAGTCGGGGAGTCGCATACCATACATATGTATCTATCACAGACACCGTGCCGAATGTGGTTGTGCTTCTGGCAGCTGTTTCGGGCGCGGACCGTGGCGCATTGCTCCTCTGCGTGCGAGACAAAGTGCCGGGCTGCATACGGATCCGGACGGACGGACGGACGGACGGTCGGTGCATCGGCAGCTTTCGCTGAGGCGGACATCGCTGCTGGATGTGTGTGCGTGTACCGTCCATAGCGCGCGCCCGGGCTGACTGTGTACATATCCAGACATCTGTGTAGGGTAGATACATACACAGCTAGCTAGCTACATACCTGCCGCGCGCTGGTTCAGCTGGCGAGTTGCCGCTGACATGTGCCGACTCCCGACATGTGCCGGGGAGGCGACACTTGGCCTGCGTGGATACGCCATGTACCGAGCCAGCGCGCAGACAGGAGCGCGCGGCAAATCGACGGCCAAGGCTGCGGGCGGAAGCTGCGGAGATGCCCTCGCTCTGTCGATGCGGTGTTGCTTCGGCGGGCCCGAATATCGTCGTCGCCGTCGTCGTCGTCGCCCGCACGATCGATCGCGCAACCAGTGTGCCTGGCTGGCGCATCGTATCTATCCATCCGGCCCAATGGCAGCAATAGCTAGCTATGTAATAGTTACGGGGGAGACGGGTGGGGTGGCCATCCATCCACCCATCCATCCATCCATCCCATGTCCCCCAGTCCTACTCCAACTCCCGGTTATTTTTCTTTCCCCCCCGGTCCCCAGGGTCACCTCCCCGTTTCGGAACTTTTGCCCAGCCTCCGCCCAGCTGCTCAATGTAGAGTATCTGCATACATAGCCTGCTGGCTGGCATTATTGGCGGATTATTTTAGATGAAGCAGCCCTTCTGTCGTCTCCGCCTCCGCCTCCGCCTCCGCCTCCGTCTCCGTCTCCGTCTCCGTCTCCGTCTCCGTCCCCGTCCCCGTCTCCCCGTCTCCGTCTCCGTCTCCGGCCCGAGCAAGTGCGTGCCTTCGTGTCTCGGGGCAAAGTCCCCGAACGATCCGTTGTCCCGGGGGGGGGGGACGGGGGGCAACAAAGACGCGTCCACTCACAGCGCGAAAAAAACGAACCCACACGGAGATTTTTCCCCTCTGCGAGTTTTTTTTTTTTTTTTTCTATTTTCCCCGTCTTTGTCCGTTCATCCATCCATCCATCCATCCATCCATCCATCCATCCATCCATCTATCCATCCATCCATCCCTCCATCCGTCGTCCGTCGGAGAATTCTACGCGGATGACAGCCGACGCCACCACCCCGCACCTCCGCCTGTCTGCTTGGCGACCCGTCTCTTTGTCTCGAATGGGGGAGTCAAGGAGGGGGGAGGGAGGGGGCTGACGAAACAAAGAAAGAAAAAAAAAAATGGCGTGATCTTATGTATATACTGTGGCCGCGCTGGGTCGACGAATACTCCTCCTCTCCTCTCCTCTCCTCTCCTCTTCTCCTTCCCCCAGGCGGAAGGAGATCGCGAGATCACCGTCAAGGGCGGGCTCTTCCGTCCTCTTCACCTTACGTACGAGACGGGCGGGAGGGCGTCCCCTCCCCCCCCCCCCCCACCGTGTTTCGCCGTGTTTCACCGTTTCGAACCGCGTATGTATCTAGATATGTATGTAGAGTAGGTGTGTATCTGTGTAGCCACCGCTGCAATGCGACGGCGACTGTCTGCGCTCTCTCGCCCGTCAGAGTATGAAGCGTTGCGCAGTCTGCTCTGCTCTGCTACAATAATACAATACTTGAAGCGCTAGTATCTATACAGCATTCTTCACTCTTTCCAGCTGGCTGGCTGTACTTCGTGCTCTACGTACTCTACAGCCTGCTGTCTGCAGCTGTCTGCTCTCCCCTCTCTTCTCCCCTGCTGCCGCACGGAGATGGCGAGTGGGAGGAGAGGGCAGACCACCAATCGGCCATACATCATCCGTCATTCGTGCTCGGCGGCTAGATACCGCTGTGCGGGATACATAGTTGCTCGAGCTCCAGCACGTAACTGCTGGTCGAGACTACTACTGCAGTTACTCGGACCATAGCGTAGAGCGCAGGGAGTGAACCAAACCTGGAAGCGAACCACTCCTTGGTGTGAGAATATCTTTGGTCTTCTCATCACTCGTGTGCAGCCGAACCATTACTGACATGAAGACAGAGAAAGGTACTGCCAGCGGAGAGGAACTCCGCGGTGCTAGAAACGGGGGTATATAACCTGGTCTAGCGGCCATTCGGCGCTCACACAAAATTACGCGGAAAGAAATTTCACAGCAAGCCAGCGCCACGGCGACTCTGTGACTCCGTGACGAGACAACACAGCACGGTGACTGAACCCAGCTACTTGGCGAATCAGTACTGAGAGGCCGGGGATGGGGCGCTCAAAATGGCTAGCCGTGAATCACATCTCCAGGACTGATTCACTTCCAGGTTTGATTCACTTCCTGCGCTAGATACTACGTTACTACCGACACCCAAGCGGTGGATGGACTAGATAGACTCGCTGATGGCTGGATACACACGATCTCGCGCTATGGGCAGAGCGGGGGATGGGACAGCAGAAAACGAACTCGTTGCATTCGTGCGGGCAGAGTATGTACACAAAGTAGGCACATAGCTGTGTATGTATGGGCGAGCGCGGTGGGACCGACCACCGGTCTACAGCCGGCTCTCGAGCATCGACACGTTCTCGTCGCCCACCGTCCACTCGGGCCAGACGCACTTGAGCGCCTCCCAGATGTTCCTGCAACGGGCCGCCCGCCACCCGAATCAGTCGCATGTACGGAGGAAAAAAGAAAGTGAAAAAAACGGACGGACGACTTACCTGACGTGGAGAATCTCCAGGCCGTCCTTGACCTCTTGTGGCAGCTCCTTGACGTCCTTCCGATTGGTCGCGGGCAGCAGCACCGTTTTGATGCCAGCCGAGAGTGCGCCGATGAGTTTCTCCTTTATCCCGCCTGTTAAATGGATATAGCGCCCTGCTGTCAGCCCCCGCTCGGCCACCGATAGGATAGCACGATACGTAGGAAAATTAATTTCTCGATGGGAACGGATTGACCCCGCGCGCCCGCCACTGCCACTTGCTATGCGGGTTGAAGCATATGTAGGGGGAAGGAATGAAGAAAGGGGAACGACGAATAAAAAAGGAAATAGCGGCAGGATAGGGGATAACGAATATATCAAATAAGGAGCAAGAAAAAAGAAAGAAAAAAAAAAGAAAAAAAAAGAAAAAAAAAACGGTAAAAATAGTCAAACTCACCGACGGCGGTCACCTTCCCACGGAGAGACATTTCTCCAGTCATGGCAAGTGTCGGCGCAACCCGTCGCTCAGCGAAAAGGGAGATCAGCCCCACCGTGAACGCCATTCCAGCGCTTGGGCCATCCTGATAACGCCAGGCACGCTGTTAGCTCGAGCGATAACACGATCCACCGCCTGGGGATAGTCCGAAGGGAGCGTTTCTCCGCTACTTACCTTCGGCACTGCGCCGGCGGGGCAGTGCACATGCAGATTCTTGTTCTTCATGAGATCCTCGTCCGGATGGTGCGTCAGCCCGAGGGCGTACGCGTGGGCCCGCACCCAGGTCAAGGCCACCTCCACGCTCTCTGTAGCACCGACCCCGCCTGTCAGCGATCTGCACCCGTCCGGCGCCGGGAGCGAAGAAGGGGGGGGGGGGGGGGCAATCAGGTCGCAACCACTGTGGACGCACCCTTGATAACCTCGCCAAGTTTTCCCGTCAGCTGCAGCTTCCCCGTGCCCGGCATAAACGAGCTCTCGATGAACAGTATGGCTCCCGTGCCCCCGAAGCTGAACGCTACGAGCCCGGTGACGACACCTGGCTTGTTGCCGCGCTCGGCTAGCTCATGGTCGTACTTTTCGATCCCGAGCATGTTCTCCAGGTCCGCGAGCTCGACCCGTCGCTTGTACGATGCCAGGTCGTTGTTGTCCTTCGCCTCCGAGAACTCGACGGCCTTAGCGCGACAAACGCTGCCGACCTCCCTTTCCAGATTCCGGACGCCGGATTCGCGAGTGTACGAGGTGATGATCTTGAGCAGCACCTCGTCGGGCAGCTCCACGAGTTCCAGGCTGAGGCCGTTGGACTTGAGCTGCTTGGGGATCAAGTACTGGGAAGCGATGTGCTTTTTCTCGACCGACGTGTAACCGCTCAGCTGGATGGTCTCCATCCGGTCCAGCAGCGGCGGCGGGATCGTGTCCAGCGAGTTGGCCGTCGCGATGAACAGCTGCCGGTCGGGTTAGCCGGGCTGAGTCGGAGCTGACAAGAAGCTCCCAGAAAAGGAAATATCAAACGAAACGTATATGTAGGCAGAATGCCAGCGGGAGTGGTCTGATTCCCGAAAGCGGGTTGCCGCTAAGCATGTCGCAAGCAACCACGCACCGCAGTAACCCCCCGCCGGTTTGTCCGGGGGAATGATCTCGAGTGACACCGCCCCACCGTCTCGCGCACCGGACCAACGACGGTGCGTGGGGGACTGGAGCGGATGTCTGCCCAGAGACGCGCAGCCGAGGTGCGGTCGTTGCAGCTCGAACAAACTCGCATTCCGGGCACCCCCGCGTCCCAGCCAGCGTGCGGAGGGGCACCGGAAAAATAAAAAGAGGTGCGGGGAGCAACAAGGAGTAAGGATGACGCATCGGAGATTTCGGACGCGATAGGGCAGGACTGCCAAATTGATGGGACTTACCACTTTGGACAGATCGATGGGAATGTTGATGTAGTGGTCAGTGAAACTCCAGTTCTGCTCGGGGTCGAGCACTTCCAGCATGGCTGCACTTGGGTCGCCGTGGAAATTGGCCCCGCCGACCTTGTCAATTTCGTCTGCGCAAACAGAGATCCCGTCAGTCACAAACTCGCTCAGCGCCACTCGAGATGACATGATGCATGCGCCGCGAGAAAGCGAGGGCGAGGCTGGCATTGGATGTCGTATCCGTCCAGAAGCGGTGGTCTGGCTGGCTGGAATAGACCAATGGCCTTGTCGCATCGCTGCTGCAGATCACCCCTCTGCAACAGCTGATCCGTGTGCTCGACGAACTTGTGCGCCTTCTCCTGGAATCGAGCGGACAAACAAAACGAATGCACTCACCGAGAAGAATGACCGGATTAGACACGCCAACCTTCTTGAGCGCATTGACGATCACACCCGGCATCGCAGCCACATACGTGCGCCGATGGCCTCTGATTTCAGCCTCGTCGCGTACACCCCCAAGCGAGATCCGGTGGAACTTGCGGCCTAATGCGACAGCAACGCTCTTCGCCAAACTCGTCTTGCCCGTGCCCGGAGGACCGACGAGCAGCAGGATGGGTGATTTGTCGATGATCCGTTGCTTGGAAGGATTTGGCGGAGGAAGCTCAAACGCTGTCCCCTGCTTCACGTCGCTGGCTTTGACCAGTTCCTTGCTGCCGGTCTCGGCCTCTGCCTTCGGTTCGGACAGCTCGCGCTCGAGTTCGAGTTGGTGCTTAAGCCGACGAACGGCGAGGTATTCGAGCAGTCGCTTCTTGACCTTTTCCAGACCGTAATGGTCGTCGTCCAACTGCTTTCGGGCTCGTGCGAGCGTCGTGTTGTCGAGATTGTCTTCTGTCATTTTCGTCCACGGAATCTGCAGCAAGATCAGTCGGCCTGCTGTCCATATTTCGGGTGATAATCTGTGATCACCTCCACAGCATGTGACTCGACTCACCTCGACGAGTGTTTCAAGATACGTCCTACAAACACCGTACTCCGCCTGCACGGGACTCATCCTCCTCAGGCGCTGAAGCTCCCTCTTCGCCACCTTCTCGGCTTCAGGGCTTAGCCCAGCCTCCTTCAACGTTTTGGCCAATTCTTCTATCTCGCTGTCTTCCTCCGCATCATCTTCGTCGCCGCTTCCCATACCGGAGGCAATCCCGCGCCTTCCCCTAGCTCTGGCGCCCGGTCCGGTCCTCCGACCGTCCACCACGATCAAGTGCGGCAGCGGGACTTGGGTATTAGTGTTATTCCTCCTCTGATTGGCTGCCTTGATGAGATCGACCTGCCTCGTCAAGATAGCGACCGCCTTCTCGAGTCTCTTCGACACGGTAACCGCAGACAAGAAGGCCAATCGTTCGGGAAACGATGTCTCCACAGCGGAAATCATAAAGTCCGCCAACGAGCCCGCGTCACTCGCATCCTTTTTAGCGATGAGCACCTCGAGCCGTCGCGCAACCATCGGTGGCAAGCCGATACCCCGCGAGTTATTCGCTCTCAGCAACGCGACCAGCTCCCTCGACAGCGCCTTGAGTTGGAAGAATAGCTCCATCGTTGCCTCGTCGTTTGGTGCAATGCCGTCGTCGACGAAGTGTTCGACATCCGCCTCGATCCACGGTGTCCGTTGCCGACACTGCTTCACAGCGAACCGACTGACACCCTCCACCACCACGGCCATGCCGGTCTCGGACGTAGCTGCATCGCCTACTGTGGACGCCGTCGAATTGCTCTCGAGTCCGACGATCCGCGCGACCGTACCATGCGTCCACAGCTCGTCGATAGTGACCGAGGACGGATCGATGTTCAGTGCCGCAGCCTGAACCGACTTGGTGGAGTGGGTACCGCGTGACGAAGAATCCTTCTCGTATTCATCGCCCTCTTCGTGAACTACACGCGTCGCGTCTTCGGTCGGTGGCCGCAGGGGAATGCATCCGATCGCCACGTTCGAGGCATCGAGCGTCGACGAGTTGTTCGACAGCTTGTTAAGCAGCGCGGTGATGTCGCGTCGGTCCGAAACGAAGATCCGGACTAGTAACGGTTAGTTGCAATGTTTCGCGGGCCTGCGCGCGCACGGAGAATCCCCTTTCGCTGGCGTCTACAGTGAGACGAGATGGGGGGCGGGCAATGGAGGTGACATACGGACTACACCGGGCAGGAGGACAGTGCCATAAGGGAGGGCAACGAGTGGGAGAGTGCTGGGCTTGGTGGCGTTGACCATTCTAGATGAGAAGTAGGAGTTGCGCCGTGCGACGATGCGACAAAGCTGTTTGTTTCTACGATAGGACAATGTGGGGAGTTGTGCGTTGATGGATGTGTTTCGTGTGACAGATTGCTGATGGAGATGAGAGAGAGAGAGAGAGGGGAGTGCTATCATAAATGTTGCCAGAACCTCGGTATACATATAGATGTGCACTGCAACGCAGCAGCGATCGGCCGGCACTTTCCCTGATTCGACGTGGCCTCCTAACCTGTCTGAGAGACGTGGCAGTTCACATGTTGTTTTCTGTTGTTCGAGAATTGGCTGGGGAGTCCGAGGAACGAGTGAATGACTTCGGCAGTTATCCTTGATGGATCTTCCGCAAGCTCGTGATATGTAACAATAGCAGAAGTTGTGCTTGCGGCATAGTTACTCTCCGCTGTCCAGTTGTACCAGATGCAGGTAAGAAGCCGATCACCAACAGCTGCTTGTCGTGGATTCTGTCGATCCTACCCCCGCAAAATACATGTCTGACTTCTTTGGTCACAGTTAAACTGCCCAGAATCACGGCCCATCACCCAGATAGATAGATTGTAGGCAGCCCACATGTTGGATACTGAGGTGCTAGTCAGCGCAAGACACTCTTAAGCGAGTGGTTGAGCGAGACAGCTCCGTACCTAGTACATAACACTCAGTAGTAGGGTCACGACGTCAAGTTGGCATTCAACGACGTGAGCAGGGCGCACTTGGGAAGGCGTATGGAAGAACTGGAGATCAAGTCGGACTCATCAGGTGGACTAGCAAATTCATGTCAAACCGCCAGGTGAAACTGGTCCCTGGCGGAGGTTGGAGAGGCAAACCCAGTGGACTCGGGAATCCCACAAGCTCCCCAACGGCTCCGTTCCTCTCCATCACGTACCTATCGGGCATCTTCGACGAGATGAAGAGGGCAGTCCCAGGCGTCAGAGGGTTATCCTTTGTGGACGACATCGGATGGTGGGCGGACGGAAAGGATGACGATGCGGTAACAGCCAAACTCTCGAAGGCAGCAGCGGCATCCATTGACTGGGCGGCGAGCAACGGAGTGGCCTTCGACCACGGGAAAACAGTGGCGCCAACACCGTCCCGTTCAACAAAGAGGCGACGTGCTGGCTTGCTTGGGGTCTGGCTGGACTCCCAGCTCACACTCAAGAACCACCATGCCACCCGGCTCAAGGAAGGCAGGAAGGCGATGGCAAGGCTTCGCCGACTCGCAGGGCAGATGGGCCTCTCCCCAACCAACTGCAGGAAAGTCATGACGGCTTGCATCCGGAGCTGTGGTGGAAGGGCAACCAGACTCGGGGTACCACCGGTCGGGCGAACGTGCGGACTGCGGACAGGATCATCTACCTAGGTCGCATCATAGTCTTCAATACCTATCCGAGTTTCTGGTGGGTCAAAGGGGGGGGCGGTGCGAATGAACGGCATCGGCAGCGGCCGGTGGGAAACTTCGGCCCGCTAATTCCTCACCGCCTCTCGCCCACCAACACAGCTTCAGTTGCCGGCCACTGTTCTTTCTTGATTCTCTCTTGGAAAGTTACCCTTGGTAGGGGTACATAACGTTAGCCAGCTATATATGTAGGCAGAAGGGCGAGATATTCAAGACAGCCGGGTGACTCACTGCTTACCCCACCTTGTGATGCGTTGATTTTTTTTCACGTCATGCACATATGACTACCTACCACTACAGCTATGGCGGAGCTCAAAAAATACCGGCCCCCTACCGTAGAGCTATCGTAGACCGCACAGAGGGCTCAGAAAAGGTTGGGAAGGATCACCGATCAGCACCCTCGGACCCTGAATGCGGCACAGGAATACAACGCTGATGTAGACGATAGAGTGTGTGGTGCCAGTAACTGCATTGATGTTGAATGCTTATGTTTATCCGTTCAATTACCTACATTTAGGCATGCAGGTTCTAACGCCTCTAGAACTTTATCAGTTAAAGTCTGTACCGAATAACTATAATCACAGACACTCCTGCCGCTGTAAGCTCGCGTTGATGACTGATATGCATATAATAACGCAAAAACGACGGTGTTTCCTTTTTCTACGCTACTGGAAATCCTATCCACCGATCTCTATTGAAAAGGTCTACATTTGTCAGATCATAGGCCAAAAATGTCCCCAACGCCACAGACCGGCTTTTGGTATTACATAGCTGCGGCACGATCGCCATCCCCTCCCACCGTAGCTGTCCAGTGGACGCTGCCACCACAACGCATACCGCTCTATCAACCACCCACAACTTTCGTCAGTATGTAGAATCATATGCGTCATTGGTGTAGAAGAGGACTAACAGCGGCTGTATGAAGTAGTACTACAGCTTTTCTCATGGTTTCAATGACTTCACAACATCATTATGTCTCTTCCTTTTCACTAGTGAGCTAATATGTTATTCCAGCTATCTACTCCGGACAGTACTAGACTCGCAACACCGCTTAAGGGTCTTCGACCCACTGTATGGTCCTGAATGCATTGTGTCTGCACCCAGAGGCCCTCGTATCGCTGCTTCTTCCAGCCCGGTGTATAGCTGTCGTTTCTTTTGTCATGCCTGCCTACCTCCGGTACATTGGCTTTCAGGCGGTCGAGCGGTTGTCTTTGCCCAGCATCTTGAGGCTACCTATCCACTCACTTGTACTTCGCGGGTTATCGGAAATGTCTGCATACCGATGGATCTAATGTGGCTTCAATCCTATATCTGTGTGTCTTCTCTAACACGAAGTTTTAAACAGACTGGCATTTCACTGCTGGGGCAACAAATATCGACAGTACTAGCCTGTGAACCACGTAACAATCATCTGCACAACTTGACTCCAGCCAAGCCCGAACTCATATAATCTTTAATTGACCTTTGGACATAATTTTATATAAGTAGAAGCAGATTTGTGGTTTCTACTCTTTTCTTGAGTGGACTCCGTAAGTACCGCCCAAACCGCACTCCGTCTCCCACCACCCACGACTACAAGTGCACCTGCACAGGAAACCCGAGCACCAGACGACATCCACACTTCATCTAACGCCGTCCCTTAGTAATTTCACCTCTTCTTTAGTTGTTTGGGTAACTCTTACATAATCAGTTGTGGTGGGGCAAAAAATCATGTAACCTAAAGTTACCCGGCTCGCTTCAAGTTACATAATAAATAGATACTATTTCTATAGTTACTTGGGTAGGGTAACACTTTGGTAAAACCGACAGATCATTGTGTCCGAACACCTATATTTTCTCTCTTCTATCAATACAGTGTGGGACTGTGTCGGAGCGGGATTGCATCATCCCACAAACCCGCACTAGTAGGCTCTTCCTTAAATCTGAGCACGTGAGTGTTTCGTCGTGACGCGCATAGATAGATATCTAGTTCATTATCCAGTTCCACGTGATTACGGCAAGTACCGTGTCTTAACTCTTGGAGAGAAAAAAAGTAGAACCTCACGTAAACCCATACAACGAAAGACGAAAGACGAACGACGAACGATATGGCACCCCCGCGACCCACAAAAAAACCACGGACAGATGTCGCCTCGAACGCCAGCACCACTGCCTATTCGGGCCCGATCGGGAATCTCAGGGCGCTGCAAAGCGCGATGGCGGACTACAGTGGGGCTGGTAAGCTGCACGGGGATTGGAGTGATCCGGGGATAGCTTTTGACTGAGAGGTGCTTATAGGATTGAAGGCGGTCAAAGATTTTTTGTTCCGGTGCTCGAAGGGACCTGATGTGGAGGAAGCCGAGGCGGCAGCGAATCGAAAGACTCTGAAGGAGTACCTCGAGACACAGACAGAGGAGGCGCGGAAAGAAAGCGACGATGCGGAGAAGGAAGCGTCGGCTTTTGCGGACGTCTTGCAGATTTGGAGTTATGCTAATCAGGTATAACGGAGTTCTAGGCTGTCTGCAGTGGAAAGTTGGCTGACTTGACAATGCGCAGAACAATTCAATCAACCTTCTCTCGCTAGTTCCGGCCACCATGGCGAATCTGGTCCGGGTATGTTCGTACCACGAGGAGGAATTCAAGAGCTACGGAACAATCCTCATCAAAAGTCTACTACAGCCAGCGACCTTGAAGATCATCTACCGCGGGTTGACCGGTAATAAGGACAAAGTCGTGTCGCCGTGTCTGCGGCTATTGACAGAGATGAACCGGTTCAACTTTGGTGCAATGTGCGGGTTCGTCCACTCGACCATCGACTTTACGATCAAGGACTTGCCACGGAATTTGGAGGTTAAGGGAGGGGCGAAGGCTACCGTCGAGGAAACTGGAAGACCGTCGGCGCGGACACAGTTTCTGAGGTTCTTCTTGTCGTTCTTGCAAAATGGTGAACCGAGCGTTCGTAACGAGATGATGGGATTGAGGAACTGGATCACGCCGATATTCAAGTATCTCAAGACGGATACGCCAGAGATCATAAATGACTTGTTGACATGTTTCACCACGAGAGTATTGGATGAGAAGGAAATCCCGAGAGCTACGAAAACGAACGCCTTCAATGAATGGATTCTAGTCCACACCCTCGAACTATACACCCGCGAAGATGCCGTAAAGCTGTCCAATGCCGGGAAAGAGATCCAGAAACCACTGGCGGACATCGCCCACGAGTTCTTGCTGAATATTTGCACCAAGCGTGGGAATGGCGTATGTTTCCCGGACCACGGATGGTATCCTCCTGGACAGATGGCGGACGAGGAGAAACGGAAGTCTGCGCCCAAGGTCTACAACCGGATATTATCCTCGCTATTAACGCATATTCGGCCGTATGCGAGCACAATGCAACTCGAACTGATGCTAGACATTCTTAAGACATGTCCGGAGCTTGTGGCTGACTACTTCATGTCCAACTCGAGCTTCAGTTTCGATCCGAAACTCACGTCAACTTGGATTGGGTATTGCACATTTCTGCACTCCACGATCGCCCTTCCAATTCTGGATAACTTTGGAGCTCCCGATGCTCAGACACTTCCACCTCCTACCGACATTATCGTGGAGAACGTTCTGCCGAAGCCAGTCACCAAAGCCACCATGACCAAGTGCTTGACGCACGAGAACAACTTCATCAAGTTCTTAGCTACGAGTCTTCTCATCAGGGCTTTCCAGAAACTACGGAGTGTCCTGAAAGCACTCGGCGAGTTAGGAGATGCTGTACACGATCCGACTGAGAGGTGGAAGAGGTGCAGATTTGACGTCATCGAGGAGTTCTGCAGGCGCATACCAGATGTATCAGTGGTGAGCAACGTTAACGCAGTAAACGCAACGGGGGTTTTGCAGTCTGAAGCGAGGATGAGGCTCCTCGCGGACTACTACACCACTGTCCCAGAACTGGCCTTGTCCGGTAATTTTGATGTTAATGTTGCTCTGAGCAACTTCCTCAGCAACGAAGACGAGGATCAAAACGGCATGAAGCAACTGGAGATGGGACACTTGTTGAAGATTGCGACTGAGGTTCCGGATGTTAAATGGTGGAATAAAACCCGTAGGTACACCACCACCAACGAGAAGCAACTACAGAGAGCTCACTTAAATATAGCCGCTATGAAACACTCACCATTCGTAGCTATTCTGAAGCGATGTTGCAGCTCTGCTACAAACGCGCCTCAGCATCAGGTCGGAGCACTGCTACATTCTTTTGCTTCCACCAGTTACCTCTTCCAGGCTGAAACATTGGCGTCACCGCTAGATGCCCTGCTAGAGAGCTTGTCCGCCGTTGAAAATAGCAAAGATTTGGAGGCAATCCTCTCCCTCCTGGACGAAGTCGTGGCCCGATGCATCCGTGGGCCATTCAAGTACTTGGACGACTACGCCGAGATTGCAGTGGAGGTTCAGAAACTGAAGCCACAAGCCAGCAGCCTGGCACCAGTCAGCCCAATGATCATGACACTCGTAGAGCAGTGGAAGTTCTTTGCGCAATCGAAGGATTATGCCAGCCGGCAGAAACTCGGTGGCGCCAGGTGGCTGTCGCGGCTCCTCGAGTCCTGCGCATTATTGGGCGAGAATAGATTTGTCCTTGCGGTTTTGTGCGACAGAATAACCAGTTTCTGTTCAACTGACGAAAGTATCCCGAAGCTGAAGAACTACCTGCAAGAAGAAGCCCCAATCCTGGAAATCACGCCTGAGAAAGGGCATGCAGATGATGGCGCCGTCGGCGTTCGAGATATATTTACTCGTTTCCCCGACCGAAGGATAGACTTACAGGCGCTATCATTGCTCGCAGAAGGTGTGGTGCATCGTAGGATTGAACCATCACTTTTCAACCTTGCTGTTGTGCAACGGGCGATCACGGAGGTAGTCGAGAGCCGGAATATCAGCACGTCCGACTGTGCTGTTGCTATCTCCATGTTAAATGAATTGATGAAGTACATTGCCTTGCAACTTATGGACCAGGGCGACGTTGTGACTGGAAAGACGAAGAATTTCGTCGTGAGGGATGGCGCACGTATCCAGCTGTTTTTGGACACTTCTGTTCCGGTAGAAAGGCTTCCCGCTGTGGTGGCTTTCTCTCATGGTGCGTCCCACCATCCCTCCACCCCATTCTCATGTTTTGGAGTGCTAAGGATGTTGTAGGATATGCTGAATTGCTATCTTCCGTCGCCAAAGAGGGTGATGCTGTCCTTGAATCCGTTAAGGCAGGCCTTGTGGGCTCCTTGGCCAGGTTTGTGGACAAGTTCACGGCTTTGTCGGATGACGACCTTTCGGAGGCACGACAATCTGGTTAATCCATTCTCACTCTTTGCAGTGCTAATCATGCTTCAGATTCTCTTCATTTATTGCTCCATCATCAATTTGCTCTGTTCTCCGGAAGATGTCAACAATCTAGTGGTTCGCCTATCCTCCGAGAGCCCCCTGATACAGAATGAAACGATCTCTCAACTCTTCGCTTTCATTTTGCACCGATCTGCGGGGCGTGGAGATAGCATCGGTGCTAGCGTCATTGAGCGTCTGTTAGAGGCGAAAACTCTGTCTCGGCGCGTCTCTGCTGCTCTCGTGGCTTACGTCTCAGCCGTCGACGTGGAAGAACTTCAAGGGATCAATTACTACAAAGCACAAACAGCGGAACACACAGCGGTCGTGTGTGCGATGATTTCGAAGCTGGAAACCGTCCGCGACAAAGCACTGTCTCAATTGGAGAAGAATCTGATGGCTGGAAATAAGGTGCAAATGTTTTCAGAGTGCTTTTCAGCTCTCATCAAAGCTTACTCAGTTGCGTGTGATGGTGATGCGGAGTTTGCTTGGGCAGATTCCGCCGACGAGGAGGTGAAGGCCAAACTTCAGAGCATCTTCGATACTACTCAGAAGGAATTGCTGACATCGGCGCTGGACGTTGCTCAAGTTGACGTTCTTTTGAGGGCCGTCTCACTTTTCCCTTCCCTGGACCGGGAACACGTTCTGAGGCATATTTCCACTGACCGCAAGAGAAGTGCATTGACGGAAAATACGGTGACCCTGGTCAACGCTCTGCTTGAGGATTCGAATGACGCCACGAAGCCGGAAATGAAAAGGTGGTTCTTGATGGTTTTTGATCACTTGACGAGGCGCTTTGCAGAAGACGCTATCCTGAGCTGTAAAGTGATCGCTTTTGCGAAAGCATTAGGTATTTTAATACTTCCTCACTACCAAGGCTATTTTAATGACTGCTGGTCCAGGTGGATTCATTGCAAGGAAGGAGATCAAGCTCGAGAATGTTATCCCAAGGTCCACATTGAACGCCGTATTGGAGGCGGGCCTGGGAAAGCATATCAATGTCCCAGAGGTTGTCTACTTGGCCATCAACTTGGTCTCGATGTCGTCACCAAAATCGCTTGACCTCGCAAAGCTCTTGCAGATAGTACTTGGCCACGCTGACAATCCGCTTTCTCGGCGGGTTACCATCGATGAGGCAGAGGATATCCATCACCACATTGCATTTCTCATCTCGAAACTCTTCTTTGCTGGCAGGGCTCGACTTTGCAACATCGGAGCGATGAACGGTGTCATGGCGTTGTACCGCGGAACTACTAGCCACATTGATGGCATTCTTCGCATGATCATCGCGTATATCGAGGGCCATCTGGCCCGCAGTTGTGCTGCCAGTGTAGCGTCGTGGACGGTTGCTGAGAGCACTGAGAAACTGCTCATCTCCAGCATTCGCGGCCGGCTGGAAGTTGTGGTTAATGCGAGGCTGCTTGCAAAGAGCGTTTTCCACCTGGCTCCCAATACTAGCAATACTGAGTTTCAAACGCTCGACTTGTACCTCGCAGCGGTGAAGGGCAACACTACGCCTCTCGGAAAGGCATACGATCCTCGGTTCATGCTTCCGGTGATCACTTTTTGTCTGGTTTCCGCCGCACACATCATGGACGCCCAAGCAGCCGTCGAGAGGAATTGCGTTGGATACGCTATGGCCTGCCTTTCATCCGAAGATGCTGCTATCCGAGAAATGGCTACTCGATTCCTGACCTCGGTGGTGTCGAAGCTCGAAGAATCACCGTATCGCAACAAGACGCAAATTAGTCACCTGATCCTAGGTGTCCTTGCTTCCTTAGCAGCTCAAGAGGGTGAAATGAAGGATCAGCCACTGCCTTCAGCCATGGGGATCTTCCTTGCGCAAGCTTCCCACATCCTTGCGAATCCTACCCACTTCTTGTACGAGAAAGTGATGAGCCTCCTCCTCCGCGGCCCGCTGCTACAGCTACATGACCTCCCGCTCATGCTTAACACACTCCAAGTCGGCGAGGATCACCACAAGGAGGTAACATGGATCCTCAATATCTTGGCCGCAGGCCTCAAGACGGAGAAGGACCTGTCCCTCTACCGCAAACGCAACGTCTTCGGCAACGTGCTGAACCTATACATCTCTCCCAACTCCACAGATCACGCGAAGGAGCGGGTTCTGGGGCTCTTATGGAACGCGGCAGCAGTCGAGGGCGGCGGCACAACACTGATCACCAGAAACGGCGTCATCGCCTGGATCGAGCAGATTCTTGGTGTGTCGAATGAGGAAGACCTGACGTTCAAGAGACTCGCGGCTAGGCTGTGGGAGGGCTCGGCGAAGACTCACGTGAAAGAGTGGAGCCGTGGGAGTTTGGGTGCACATTTTGTCGGTACCAGGGCGAGGTTGGGGATGCAGGTGGGGGTGGGGGTGGAGGTTTAGATGACTGCCGTAATTTCTATTTGTAAAGTTACGTCTGATCCAAGCAGCTGTTCTGTTACCCGTAGGTATGGCACAGGAGAATCAAAAGAATTTTTTGTGCGGAGTCCAAACTTATTGCTCCCAATTCTCTGGACTGGTACGTACGGTAACGCCGACGGGTAACATCAGCATTCTTTAAGGGTCAACCGCGAAGAGAGTTAACTACCCGGTCCTTGTAAGCAGTTATTGAGGAGCTCCGATCAACCATCGGGCGCGCGCAGCAGCAGCTCCAGGGCGCTCAGTCACCACGCCAGGCAGTGCCGATGCTGCCTGGGACCACCAACCGTTGCGAACCACGTGGTCGCTGCTTCCCCGGCCGTCACTCGTCCCGGGTAAGACACCTGACCGATGCCTTGTTCACTGCTACCCAGCACCAGGCCGGGCTATTGTCCCGTCTCATGTCCTGTTCCCGTCACCGCTGTCACCCGAGCCATCGCCATATCCCCAAGCGCTGGGAAGTGTTGCCTCCGGTGTGACGGCAGTCATACAGGCGGTCGCCCGTAATAATCTAAGGTACCACGAGCCCGGGACCCTGGATTCAGTGAATGCTAATCTTGCCGAATGGGAAAACATATGATCGAGATCATGGTAGCTTGCATTGTCAGATGACGACATATGTATTTATGTAGGTAGTTTGTAGTTACTCGTCATAATCGAAGAGCCTCACCACTCTTCCTTCTAATCCCTCCTTAACAATCGATTGTTTTTTATCGGAAAAGGTCTCGAATGCCCCACTTTTTTTTGGTGGAAAGATTCCAAATGCCCAGTTGGCCGAGTGATATTCTACGATCACATTCGCTTGTTCGCTGTCTACTCATTCGCCCCTCACGTGCTCGCTACTCGTCGCTCGTGAGACCATCATCTGCTTGCTTGCCGCTCGCTCACTGCACCCGTGCCAGCCTTACACTAGGTACAACAAGCACGTTTGGCAAACTAAAACTCATCTCCAGTGGATCGAAGTCCTTTGTCACGGTCCGAAATCAAGGTGTTTTCATCGTCGTCAAAGTCTACAACTCCCTACTTCAACTAACGTAGAAACCAACGCGATGAGCTTCCCCCTTGGCAAGTGCCCAGGCCAAGACACAGATTTGGTTCTCAGCATCGAGAGCAACTGCAAGTAGGTAGAAGAGTCTGGAGGCTTCCTTTCATGAATGTACGATCTGCTACCACCCAACCACCAAGCCTGACAAAAGGCAAGATGACAAGGGATTGAGCAGATGAAAGTCCTTTGAAATCTCCGGATCATATCTGTCGTGCTGGGATGGCTTCGCTATAAGCGTTCAGGATAACAGAAAGCTGCTGATACTGTTATGCACGATCCTTGACCGTCTATCCGAGAAACAAGTGTCTGGCTCTGCGTGCTGACTGGTAGCCTGGAATCTTAGGGCCTGTTCGGTTGCGAGCTGCATTTTCAAACCTTGGGTTTCTGGGAAAACCATAATTGGCTTTTACAGCGGCGACGTGGCCCTTCCTGTTTATCCACAGACTCAGCGGACGACTCCTCTTATCCACAGGCGCCAATCGCGCAACGCCAAAGATGTTTCGCGTTGCATGCGTAGGACATCAACAGTGACGCTCTCCAGAAGATACTCGACATATTTTTTTCCCAGTTATGTGTCTCTGGTGTGTTGTGATGCGTTTTGCTGTGCAGCGCGCTCTGGGATTGGGCAATTAGAGCACCAACAGCGGAATTTGGCTGGGCTAAGGAAAGGTAGAGAGTATGTACATAGGAGTTAGACATCATAGGCGTGATATTGGGGTTGACTAGGGGGTCCGCGCTGGTATGTACTAGGTAGTGGTTGTCAGTCGAGTTTATTTGTTATTGTGGCTCGGTCGACAATATGCAGTTTTTCAAATCGACAATTCGGGGTGGTATGCCGAACGCTCACCCATCGCCCGGAAACCCAGGGTTTCAAACTGCGTCTAAATTTTGTATGGCAGATTGAAATGCAGCTCGCAACCGAACAGACCCTTAAAGCTGTACGGCTTCGATGACTGCTTGCGGCTTGGCTGTGGGTACATGACGTTCAGCCACTTGATACTACCACTGACACTGCGACGGCTTATGACGACAGCTCCGATACACCTATGTATCAGTTCGACTGTTCCGATGACCACACGCTGCTTGGCCAAAGGGCATAGAAAGGACAGTGGCAGTAGCTGCAAGTAAAGATGTATCGAGTTCTCTGGTACCATGCCAGCTCCAGCTCCAGCATCTCTAATTATACAGCCCATAGTGGGCGGAGGTACGGAGGGAGACGGGGAGAGGGAAGGACCGGCTCAAGGTCTGGGATCTCTTCGCCGACGAGCGATGTAGCTGAACTTCTTAGTCACTGGTCAATTTGGAAGTGGTCTTTGAATTCGTCAAAGGAGCGAAGGTCAACCCCATCGAGGGCGGCTGCAAGACGGCGGTGGCTGCTGGAGGTGGCCGAAGTGACCGAAGGGGTGGGGCGTTGAAGAGAGTGAGGTGCTGATGTACGAAATCAGATCAACGCGAGTGTGTTGATGGAGTCTCGAGCTGCTCGCTCGCCGCTATTACTGCCATGCTTGGCGCCCAGACTGCGCTAGTCACTGACCCCCAGTGCTGACGGGATTGTTCTCTTTCTCTTTCTCACGCGAGCGAATTGGATGATAGAATATCACTCGGCCGACTGGGGCATTTGGGAACTTTTCCACCAAACAAGTGGGGCTATATTTATTTTAAGGCGTGGACATCAGGTACATACAATCAGATGGTGGGTACCTGTCACCGGGATCTAATAAGTTTCGGCAGTTATCTAGGTGCTTATGCAGGTAATCGCATGCCCCCCAACATCGATTTCTAAACATCGCAGAGCGATTACCAATCTGGAAATAGCTGACCTGAGGGAGCTGTTGATTTCAAATATGTTCGAAATAGATAGCAAACACCATCGACAGGCTTGACGGTCGTGCTCTTGCGCGATGGTGGCTTCGGTTGCTGCGGGTGGATTGGAGGGGGGGACATATAAACCCAACTCGAACCCCTCGAGATATCTATCATAACAACATCACCACCAGCTCCTTGCAAACAACATCCAAAGCTTCGTCAACATTTCAGTATACCCAAGTCCAACCAGATTAACACTATGTCGATCCTCAGCAACGTAGCCATAGTCGGAGTTAGTCCCCCCCCAAACACCTTCCATAAAACACCCTAACATCATATAGGCATCCGGCAACATCGGCGCCCCAACGCTCAAGGCCCTGACTGACGACAACGCCCTTAACGTCACAATCCTGGCGCGGCCCAGCTCCGCTGTCCTCTCATCTCCGCCGCCGGGGGCGAAGATCATCACCGTCGACTTTTCGGACTACGCGGCGCTCGTCAACGCGCTGAGCGGTATCGACGCGCTCGTGATGACCACTGCGGCGACGGCGGACTATGACTTACAGGTAAAGCTGATCACTGCGGCTGCGGAAGCGGGGGTAAAGCGGGTTATCCCGTCCGAGTTCGGGTGTGATCTGGACAACCCCAAGGTGGCGAGGCTAGCCGTGTTTGCTGGCAAGGTCAAGGTGCGGAAGCACCTGGACGAGCTGGCGGCACAGGAGAAGATCACCTGGAGTGCGATTTCGAACGGCGCGTTTCTGGATTGGGGTTTGTGGCCTCCTCCTGAAGGGTGCATGTTGCGGACGTGGTCACTGACGGCGCTGTTGTGTAGGTCTCCAGGTCGGCTTCATCGGCCCCAACAAGAAAACGAAGACCGCTACGCTCTTCGACGGGGGCGAGCGGCCCTTTGCTACCACGCTCTTGAGCGACGTCGCGAAGGCGGTGGTGGGGATTCTGCACCATCCCGAGGAGACGAAGAACAAGCTGTTGCACATCCACAGTACCGAGACCACGCCAAAGCAACTCGCTGAGGCATACGAGAAACTCTCGGGCATCCCCCTGACGACCACTGTCGTCAGCACTGAGCAGATCGAGAAAGAAGGGAATGAGGGGGTTGCGAAGGGAGAGCATAGTGGGTACATTAAGTTGATCCAGAGGTCTATATATGGCGAGGGATATGGTGGCAGCAATGCGGGCAGGGATAGCAATGAGCTGCTCGGTATTAAGCCGCTCGACCAGGCTGGGCTGGAGGAGGTGATCAAGAAGTATTTGTAGATAGATGCCCATACAGTACATGCATCTGTTGAATAGCAACACATTTCCTCGAATCTGCTTCATCCAGTTGGAGCGTTACCATGTCGAGAGCTTTGGAATGAAATGGTTTCCCCTGCGCCTACCCAATTCCGAACTACCAGCGGATCCGTTCCGACGGCAAAATTCCTTGGGGCATCAGTTGTCAACCTTGAACCTATCGTCATCTAGAAAGCATTATGAAACGCAAAGCAGCCACCAACTCCGAAAGCCAACCCAAGCTTTTGGTCTTCCACCGACTCCTTCTACCCAATCATTTTGACATCCCCTGTGCCGGCCTTCACCGCCAACACTACCCGTTCTTTTACCGCTTCATTAACAACTGCCCTTACAATGGTGGCTACCTGTACCGCACTATCCACTATGCCCTCGAACACACTTCCCTCCGCCTCACCCCTAACCCACATCAGCGAGACTTCGTCTCTACCCGCCATGTACGCAACCAACGCCGCAGTTTTCACATTGTACTGATCGAGTGGGCTGGGATCCAGCACAGTCATGATACCGTCTCCACTGGCGTCCTCGACCACCGCAGCAATCCCGGCGCTCACCAGGTCGACGCACTCGATGCCCGCATCGGCCACGGCGGCGGACGCGCAGGTAATCGCGCCGGCCAGAGCCTGCATGGCGCCCAATCCGTCGTCATCGATGGCTCCCTCGCAGTCCAGCACCGTAACGAAGATGTCGATACCGGACTTCGGGTAAGCGGAGGCTTTTATCCCGCGGGACAGCGCGATCTGCAGCTGTGCGGAGAGATCGCGTTCGAGCACGTCGCGGACATAGCCGCGCCGGGTGCCGAGGGTCGAGAAGGGAGCGAATTTGAGCTCGGCGGTTATTCGGGCAGACGGGGAGAAGACGGCGCTGGGAGGGAGAGGCCGCGGACCGTAGACGCTCGCCGTGAGCTTGAGAGTGCTGGGGACGCTGAGCTCGAGGAAGGCACTGCCAGTCGCCGGTGGCGTAAGGGAGGTCTTGAGGACTAGGCGGGGTTAGTACGGCCGGGATGGCGGGGTGGAGAGCGTACAGATTTTGCGAAGCTCTGTTGGAGCACGGCGAGCTGGAGGTGGCGCGGGAGAGGGGAGGAATGCAGGGATTGTGGTTGAGCTGCTGGGCCCATTTATTCGTCTTCGGTCCGCCATTGCCATACTTGATGTGTTGTGTTCTGGTGGCTGTGCTGTGCGGCAGAGGTAGAGGTGGGGGATTGATACTTGTGCGCGTGTCGTGAAAGTAGAAAGGTTGGTAGACTACAGTTACGGCCATGCAAGCCAAGCCAAGAACTGGATACCTAGCCCAGCACCTACTTTTCACTTGGATTCATTCGTCTCTCTCGTCATCAACACCCCACTGACCTCCGTCCACCTCCTCAACCCACCCATCAACACCCCACCGACACGACAGAAGGTCTCTACACTCACCGACCGCCCCCATGGCTGCTGACGGAGTTGACAAGGACGACAAGGACATCCTCGCGGACCTCGACCGTGAGGCGGGCGAGTACACCAAGGTATGTATGCTGGCTGCGTCGCAATTCACTTACCCTCTCCCGCATCCCGTGCTGACGACTTTCTTCCAGGATGCCGAAATCGCGCGTATCCTGTCGGCCTTCAAGCTCGACGCCTACGCGATCCTCGACCTACAGCCCGGTGTAGCCGAGAGCGACATCAAGAACTGTTTCCGCCGAAAGTCGTTGCTCATCCATCCCGACAAGACGAAGAACCCGCTCGCGCCCGATGCGTTCGACAGGCTCAAGAAGGCTCAGGCTGAGCTTATGGATGAGAAGAAGCGCGAACGTCTCGACGAGGCGATCGCCGATGCCCGTATGCTGCTTATTCGTGAGCGCAAGTGGACAGTTGACAGCCCAGAACTCAAGACTCCCGAATTCGCCAAGGATTGGAGGGAGAAGAGTAAAGAGGTCTTGATCGACAACGAGCTCAGGAGGAGAAAGCAGCTGAAGGCTCAGTTGGCGGAGGAAGGGAGAGAGCAGAGAAAGGCGGATCTCGAGGTCGAAGAGAGGAAAAGGAAGCGCGAGAATGAACAAGCTTGGGAGAATACGAGGGATAATCGCATAAATAGCTGGAGGGACTTCCAAAAGGGTGGCCTGAAGAAGAAGAAGCAGAAGGTCAAGCCCATTGGTTGATGAAAGACGTTGGTTGCGCTATTATACGGCTTTGTGGCTTAGCTATGCTTTCCTTTCTTTCGTTTTTGTGGATAGGCCAGTTAATGTATTGGGGGCGAGCAGCCGGTGTTTTGCAACGAACAAGCCTTCCATATCTACCCAATGGCAGCCCGGAAGACGATGAGAAATATAAGTCATAGGATACAAACCCCATGCAGAAGAAGGAAACCAAAAAAAAAGAAGATAGTCTATCAACAGTCGCCAAACCACCTAATTCAAAGTAAATTACCCCCCACACGAAACACAGGTTCAAGGAACGTAAACCCTCGAGTATCCCTCACACTTCACCCGACATGTAACACAGCTACTCCAATTATTCATTGCAAGGCAGACCCTGCAGTCCTCGCATAGACTGAGACACCTACATGGCCAAACGATGACTGTTCTCGGCTCACTCTGGCAGACCACACAAAGCGGTCCGCCCGAGTCCGCGTCCGTCTCCGTCTCCGCCGACGAGCTCTCGCATCTTCGGTGGAGAAGAATGTTCTCTAACGCCGCCTCCTCTGCGGTTCCAGACAACTGTGTGGCGGAGTATTGCTGGCGTGTGAGAGCTGCTGGAGCAACGAGGTGCCGCGCAAGGAGGCGCGCCGACGCACGGTCTTCGGGGGATTGTGGGTCCAGAAGGGCGGCAAGGCGCATTGGGTCGAGAAGTGGGGTGGCTTCCCGAGCAGAACGATGGGTTTCTACGGACTGTTCTCGGCTGGAGCGGCTGGAGCCTTCGTCTTCGTCTTCGGATGAAGAGGGAGGTGAAGCAGAGCCATCTTCAGATGGGGCGTAGTCTTCGTCGTCCATCTCATCAATGTCGGAAAAGCTTAACGCGGCCTCAGGTCCGGCATCTGTTGTGGTACGATGAAGCAGTCTGGCTGTAACGAATAACGCCCACCGGCTCACCACCGCGACTACCCCTCTCATCAGCTCTCCGGCACTGATCCACCGTCCTCCAAACGGCCGCCGAGAGTCCTTCGCGCTGTCAACCACTCCCGAAAAGTCCTTCCTCTCCATGGCAAACGGACCTCCGCCCTTGCCAGTGATCTCGAAGCGCCCTGCCGCACTCCCATGATCCAGTAGCTTTTGTCGCTCTCCTTCAAGCCAGGTAACGGCCGGTAGGCGAACCGCACGGCCTTCGTTTAGGTATGTCGCTTCCGCAGCGGCGGTAAGACACACATACCCAAACTTGAGGAGAACAGTATAAAAGTCGTCGCCAAGGGATACAGCGATGGTGCTGGGGACAGTGTGGTTGGCCCGCATATTGTTGAAGCCCTCCGAAAAGCTTATCCTCCCAGACGGATTGATGAGTGAAGAGACCACCAACGCCATCCCGTAGATCAGGCCACATCCCGAGATCGCAGCGAAGATAAGGAGATGCGGGATGAATCCAACGACGCTGATGGTGGGGAAGTCGAGGATGCCGGTAGCGCCGCCGTAGCGGAGCGCAACCGCGAACCCCGACAGAAATGCCATACCGTAGAAACTTGTGGCAAAGAGACGGTATCGTGTTTGCGACTTAAAGATGGCCAGCACGTGCGAGGTAATGTGGGACATGGCCGAGATGGTGGAGATATAGAGGACCTCCGTTGGGACTAGCTTCTCGCCTTTGATCTTGAAGATTTTGACCTCGCTTTTTGTGTCATCCGCCTCTTCGGATTCGTCATCTCCGTTCTCACCATTGCCCGCGTCCTTGGTCGAGTTAGTGGTCGCGGCAGTCTCGAGACGGTACGTCTTACGCGTCGCTTGTGCCTCCGCCTCAGCAAACGCCAGCGAGTGCTCAAGCAACGTCATTCCCGTCTCCGCGGCCGGAACGCTCCCTCCCAGTGAGCAGCAGAACACCTCCACAAACTGCGACAGAGAGAGTGTTTTGTACAGAGGCCAGAGTATGTCCAGCGAACCCTTCGGCGGCGCCACCACATCCTCCGGATCCTTCGCGGTTGACGCTGTGTCGATCCACTCCGCGTCGGGAATCATTCCAATAGCTTCGCAGACGGCGCGGTCGTCGAGCCAGAACGAGCCCGCCTTGCCGATAGCGTGGAACAGCACGTCGGCACCATCTTCTGCCGCTCCACCCTGGAAGTTCACCGACGTCTGGCAGCGCATCGCGTACATCATATGCCACGCCTGCCAAGCGAGCATAGAGATCGGGATGATGCGCATAGCCACGCGCATCCTGAACGGTAGCCTTACCGGCCGTCGTAGGGAAGCGTAGATCGATGTCCGGTTCAACAAGACCGTCTTTGGTTCGTCATCCGCGCGCGCGTGCAATCAGTCAACACGGAACAGAGATGCAGACCGCAGATTGGGATTGGAAGAGACGTGAGGAGGCTACCATGAAGACACATTGTATCGCCCACTTGCTCGTCGCGAAGGTCAGCGCGTTCCCCATGGTTCGCACGTGCCCTCCGAGGGAGTATGTCGTCGCTTCCGTCGAGTTGTGGGCGGTCTCGGTTGCGGCGGAGGCGGCGGAGGCGGCGAGAGCCGTCGCGTTGGTAGTTACGGCTTCGGCGGCAGCTGGGATCGGCGAGGCAACGGACCCAGCCGCGGTACCGACGTATCCGAGGGAGGCCATCCTTGCGAAGAAGCGGGGTATCGAGCCTATCGAAGGCGCGCGGAAGCCGTGAGCTGGGTTCGATGTCGCGGTCACGACATCTGCCGAGGCAGTGGCGAGGAGGGAGGATGAGGGTGATGCGACTGAGGACTCCATTCTCAGAGACCGCGACGGTTCGTTTCCGCTACCGTAGTGCGGGGCGGGGCGGGGAGTTTGCGATCGCCACTGTAAGTAGGGTCACTGTCGTTGGTTGGCGGACGGTGTTGTTTGCGGATGGATGGGACGAGCTTGTCTGGGATCACATACATAAGTTGGGTTGAGCTACATAACTACATAGATATGCACATAGTGTTTGTCTCGGATCGGCGCTAGTGTACATGGCAACAACAAAGGGGGACCCCAGCTCTGCTTTGCCCAACATGCCTCGCTTCAACGCTTGGCAATTTGCGAATTGCTCTTCAATTACTAATCGCGGGCCGTTGCCATTGTGCTCAACGTCATGCACAGGGACATTAGGGCGAACTTCCCTCCGGCCACTGCAGAGATGCCGGCGCTATGTATGTATGTACTCATATGTGGAGCACGTCATACCTGTGCATATCCTGTATCTATACAGATACATATCCACATGGTTAACTTGCTAGAGCGATTAGTGAGAGTTACAGAAGCACAATTGTTTAGATAGCAGAGCATTACCAATCCCTTGGGCAGCAAGTGCTGTTCGTCGGGAATCCCTTGCATAAGGCGGTACTTATCCGTGCGCCTTTCCCACACCCCGTATCCCGCTGCTGGTATCTATGCATGCTGGTACGTAGTCTACCCGTGGATATAAAAAACCAATGATCCCACAGTTCCGTCAGCAGCTCCCAACCTTCATCCAGCGTTTCTCCTCAGCATCCCGATCGCGCACAATGGCAAGTCCCCAACCCCCCCCTCCCCCAACCGTCGCCACATCTAATTAACACCCGCTGCAGACCGCCCCGTCCAAGATCACCGACTGGGTCGCGCTCGACTCCACGACCGGCGAATTCAAGCGGTCGAGCTCTACCTTCCGTGACGTCATCAGCTCGTCCGGCTCGCCGTTCCCCCCAGCCTCGGGCCGCTACCACCTCTTCGTCTCGCTCGCGTGTCCGTGGGCGCACCGCACGCTGATCGTGCGCAAGCTCAAGGGCCTCGACGCCGACCCGCAGCTGTTGCCCGTATCCGTCGTGCACTGGCACATGGGTTCTCTGGGGTGGCATTTCGCGACCCCGGAGGAGGCGGGCAACAACCCCGAGCTCGCCGTGGCGCCGGAGGGCGTGCTCGGCGCGAGCCATCTGCGCGACCTCTACTTCAAGGCGAGTCCCGACTACGCCGGCCGGTTCACGGTCCCCGTCGTCTGGGACAAGCAGCACGGCACCATCGTCAACAACGAGAGCGCCGAGATCATCCGGTTCCTGTACTCCGCGTTCGACGAGCTGCTCCCGCAGGAGCAGAAGGGGAACACTTACTACCCGGAGGACCTCCGTGCCCAGATCGACGAGTTCAACACGTGGGTCTACGACGGCTTCAACAATGGCGTCTACAAGGCTGGCTTCGCCACGAAGCAGGCCGCGTACGAGACGGCTGTCGTCCGCGTGTTCGACACGCTCGACCGCGTCGAGAAGATCCTCGAGGAGTCGCACGCCAAGGGTGGCAAGTACATATTTGGCGACCGATTGACGGAGGCAGACATTCGGCTGTATCCGACGGTCGTCAGGTTCGATGCGGTCTACGTCCAGCACTTCAAATGTAATCTGAAGATGATCCGGCACGATTACCCGCACATACACAAGTGGCTCAGACATCTGTACTGGGACATTCCGGCGTTCAAGGAGACCACAAACTTCGAGCATATGAAGAAGGTATTTTTTTTTTCAATCCTGGGTGAAACCGAACCCAGAGGAATTATCGGAGCTGACTTGGGCATAGCACTACACGATGAGCCACTCACAGATCAATCCGCACGGCATCGTGCCGCTGGGCCCGGTACCGGACATTTTGCCCGAGGATGAGTAGGAGACAGGGGTTTTTTTTTTGATAGGTTGGGCGGAGGTAAGAGCGAGTAAGATATACTGCTTTGCGTAGCTTCGGATGGAAATCTATGTATGACCAATGATTCACAGTTATGAGACGATACGATATCAGCGTTTGTGTTACTGTCTCGTTGCCCCGCTTCGACCGGCACCCGCCGCCCCCCCACAGTGAACCTTGTCCGCAGTAGGAACTAGTGGAAACTCCTCTCGAATGTGCCGCAACCCGACAGCATCCTCATATCGTTCAATTCTAAAAGAGAATATCTACGAGATAGCAGCGCCCTTGAGCGTCGGAGCTTTGCAGACACCACCAGAGCTAACGACCAGCTTCGCGACGGCCTCACCGTTGGCCTTGCCCTTCTCGCCCTCGGGCCCAATCCAGCCGGCAAGCGCACGGTCGAAAGCCACAGTCGTATCATCGTCCAGCGTCCTGAATCCGGGTTGAATCTGCTCGAAGATCTTCTTCTTTGGGTTCAGCTGAGTCTCGGGGGTCCCTTCGTATCCCTCAAAGTACACCTTATCGCCAGCCTGTGCACCCTCCGGCGGCAAGACCAGCTCAACGAACTCCTTCTTGTGGCTGGGCTCCTCCCCGGGCGGTGGGCGTGGAGAAGCGGCGAGGACCATGGCGGCGGATTTGATGCCACGCATTGCAACCGGCTTGAGGTTCGCAACGACGACGACTTTGCGGTCCTGCATTTCTTCGAGGGGCACGAGACCGTTGAGGCCCGAGCAAACGGTGCGGACTGGGGGAAGGGGGTTGAATTTAGCGAGGACCTCGGCCGGGAGATCGGTGATCTCGGAATGGGGGGTGATGACGCTGCTGTTGGCGTCGTCGCCCATGGCGATAGTAGAGACGAAGAGCGAGTCAGCGTTGGGGTGAGGACGGCAGTAGAGAATGTGGCCGACACGGAGGTCGACCTGTGCGGGAGAGATTACGGGCTCTGTAATCCCTCATCAGTAACTAGAAAGGAGTAAATCTCGCTGGGCGGGGGCACGTACCCTCTTTAGGTGGAGGGGGCTCGCGCTTCTGCTTCACCTTCTTCTCCGTTTTCTTTCCCTGACCCTGGGCCGCAGCAACTGCCACACCAGCAGCATCCTTAACCTTCCTTCCAACCTGCTCGGCCGTCTCCGCAGCGACGGCAACGCCCTTCTTCGCCTGTTCGACGACGGCCGCGGCAGCAGGCGGGGCAACCGCAGCCGACTTCTTCTCCTTCTTGGGGGCCTCCTCAGGTCTGGGCATGAACAGCACCTTGTCGACATCGATCTTGACCTTCTCGGTCTCGGGCACGTTGAGCCCGAGCTCGGGCGAGTTCTGGACAAAGTCCAGCCAGCGGACGACGTTTCTGCGGCCGTTCTCGCCGGTGCGCTGCTCGTCGGTCCAGGCGGCGACGTCGTTCTTGACGCTGGCGTAGACGACGGCGTCGGCGATCGAGAACTTCTCGCCCAGGAGCGTGGTCCGGAGCTTGAGTGTCTCGTTGAGGGCGTCGAGCGTGTTATCGGGCACGGGTGTGCACGGCAGCAGTTCGAGCCATCGCTGGATCTCGGCGGATTCCTCGGGGGTGTATGTTGTGTTCCGGATGGCCGGGACAAGGGACGCGAGATGCGAGGCGATCGCCGATGCACCGGTGATGGTTTTGTCGTCGCCGGCCCTGAGCTCCGAGACTGCCGGGGACGCGGTCGAGAGCGTTATCGACAGGTCTTTGATAGAGGTGACCAGGAGCGCGAGAGCTTTGTCGGCGGGGGAGAGGGCGAGCAAGGAAGCCATGCTTACGTAGCGACGTGGAATGAGCGTTAAAACTCTCGTGCTGGCGATGGGGGCTCGACGGGGGGAGCGGAGAAAAATGCGGAGAGGCGTCAGCTTCAAATTCTGGAGATGGGTTGGCTATCGGTGGCGGTGATATGGGCGATTGGGGAGTTGACTATTAGATACTCTCGGTGGGGCGAAACGATTCACTCGTGGCGGGGCAGCACAAAATTAAATTCGGAAAGGGTTTAGGGCACCACGGAAATCTCCGATCAATTAACAGGGAAGGCTTCGGATATCACTCGCTGAGATCAACAGCGGTGGTGATGAAATTAGATGGTATCGATTATCTCTGCGAAATGAAATCTGTGACATCTGTAGAATGCCAAAGCAAAAAGCAACCCCCCCCCCCAATAAGCACAACAGATCAGAGCATATATAGAAACCTCTTAGCTCTCCTCCTGGTGCCGTCGCCTTCCATCGCTGCCTCCCTAGCGTCCAGCGCCTCTCTACGTTTATTCTCTCTGTCCAGCCTCCACCTCTGCAATCCCACCAGGCAACACACGACGAGCATGCAGCCTGCACAGGTCAAGCTGCCGCTGATGTATTCCGGGCCATGGTCGGCAGGATACAGCCTTGTCCCGAGCAGCGGACCACACTGTCCCAGGCCCTGGAGAATCGCCAACCCCGCGCCGCGACTGCTCTCGGTTTCCGAGTTGTTTCCGTTCCAGGTGATGACGAGGCAGATGATGGCGAAAATGGTGCCGGCGGCGAGCATGATCCCCACATAACTCATGACCACAGTGGAACTGTGGGTGGTGAGGAATGTCGAGGTGGGGATCTTCTCTTCCCACCACGCACCGGGAGACTCGATATCGGCCACGTCGGAGGCGAGCTTGGCAAGGCGCTTGTGGAGTAACCCAGCAAGCACCAGGAGCAGGTAGCCGAAGGTGCTGGTGATGCAGAGGATGATCAGCGGAACGGAGCGGGAGCGGAATCGGTCCGAGAGATATGTTGTGAGGAGTATAACGCAGAGGCCGAAGATGTAGGGCGGAATCGACAGTGCTTGGGCTTGGGCCGCAGTGGCGTTGTCGACCCCAAGGTCCATCCTGCCATGCTGTCAATGATCCGTCCACGGGATCCACGGTGAGGGAAGACCTACTCGTTGATGATGGTAGGGAGGAACACGGGGAGAGACGCAAACGAAACGTTCGCGAAGAAGAAGATGAGAGCTGTGATCCAATTTCCGGGGTCCCTGCAAGCTCTCAGGACCTCGTTCCACCTCAGCCCACGCCTCTCCTCGGTCCCAATCACAGTGCCGGTATCCTCTTCGTCGTCACGGACCACGAGTAATCTTCGCCGCGCAATCTTCTTTTGATCTCGCCGGAGGAAACCGGCGTCGGCGGGTGAGTCCGGGATGAAGTAATACGCACAGACACCGGCAACGAGTGATGGAAATCCTTCGAGCACGAAGAGAAGGCGCCATGGAGCTATCGGTGACGGTATCGAGATGATCGCATAGGCTAGAAACCCAGCATAGGCTGTAGCCAGCGGGGCGGCCGAGATGAATAGGCCCGTTCGGAGGGCAAGCTCTTCTCTCCGATAGAAAAGACTGAGATAGAAAGGAACGCCTGGCTCCTGTCAGATCGGAAAGCCCAAGAGGTCATAGGTCAACCGTACCAACAAAGGCGGCTTCAAAGATTCCGAGCACGGCCCTCAACACCATCAAGGAGAACCAGTTGATAGACAAAGCCTGCAATGATGCTACCAGGCCCCACCTTGAAGACGGGCTGCAGTCAGTACAAAGCTTTCACACTCCGGAGTCTCCAGGGCCAGCCGTACCCCACCACGCAGCAGGCGACATATTTATGTGCTGGAAACACCTTCCACAGCAGCGTGCACCATTGAAAGAGCTGGCAAGCGGTCAGCACTGTGCTCGCGGTTTCTCCAACGGTGCAGGGGACCGCTCACGATGTACGTCACATAGAAAGCGGACAGTAGCCATTCGTATCTATCGCCGCTCAAATCGAGATCTTCCTTCATTCCGGCTATCCTCGCCTGTGTCGAGCGACTGGGTGGTTAGCACCCAATACGTGGCAGGGGCGTATCTAATTGCTACCGTCTTACATTCCCGATATCTATGCAAGCGGTGAGAGCGATTTAGCGCCCCGCACACACATCAGCCAGAGAAATCTATGCACTTACTGCTTCGATCCAGAAAACTAATCGACACATCATCATAGACGATAGTCTAGTGAGCACGTTTCCCCTGGCTTAGCGGAGGGGGGGCAGGGTCACGGGGACGGACGGACCTGAGCATGTATAACACCGCCAGCCCGCCAACAAGGTACTTGTCAAGCTTCCTGACGACGGCCCTTTCTTCCGCTCTCGTGTACAGGAATTCCCTCCGGCGGATCCTCCTCCTCCTGCTGCTGTGGCTTCTCTCCGGGGGATCCGGGCCGTCGTCGACGGCGTACAACACTTCATCGGCGCCGGAGTAGTCGTCCTCACCGTCGCCGGCGTCGTCCGCGCTCTTCGTGGGCAGCAGCACCTCCACCTCGGCCTCGCCGCGCGACTTCAGCGGCCGCATCTCGTACCCGCCTTCACGCTCGCCCGGCGCGTGCGCGTGCTCGCGGTCGGAGCCGGAGTCGTCCATGGAACGTGGGGTGACAGCGCAAGCCGGCGATCCGGAAAGCGGAGTGAAGCGCGACTGGCGGGGTGTGTGGGCCGACGAAGTGGTGTCGGACATTGGTGACCGTGCTTGTGGGGGGGGGGGGAGGCGGCTCTCCCGCTGGCAGCCAAAGCTTCTGACGTCTGTGAAGAGAGCGACAATCCCTGTCGGCTTGGCGGTTCCGCATCCGCTCGAAGCGAGGCAGGGCAGGTGGGCGGGTGATGGGATGTGAACAGAATGGGCCGCACGTATCAATGCGAATGGACTGGGGCCTTCAATGAGGAAAGCCAGTATTGCACCCTTTCCGCTGGGTCTCGCCGCGCTATGCTAAAAGGGGCACCGAAGCGCCAACGCTCCCAGACGATCGTCAGGGCCCCCCTTCTCCGTATCTGCGTATGTAGGTACTCAACATGCGGATCGGATTTTCCGCCGCGTGGCCTCGCGGATGGCGCGAGGGGAACCAGAACGCCGTGTCGTGCGCTGTTGGCCGGCAGGTGCCGCAGGTGTGGCGCTCGATGGTGGCAATCGCCCGCGTGTACGTTGTCGTCCTTTGTTTTTGTTTTTGTTTTTGTTTAGTCGTGTTGATCGTAGGCGACCTATATAGAGCCTGGCGATATACAAACTGTCCGTTTCCCGTCCGCAGTCCGCCCGAAGACGGCTCGTTGCAAGGGCGGGGGGGGCCCGCCCGCGGCGGGCGGCGCGCCGGGGGC
>Ga0307508_10001003_pt1 | contig 32817 bp, 29 predicted proteins | sample 9_EM_MG_FD_203089 | JGI IMG/M metagenome (GOLD analysis project Ga0307508, IMG submission 203089) | Populus trichocarpa ectomycorrhiza microbial communities from riparian zone in the Pacific Northwest, United States - 9_EM | ecosystem: Host-associated > Plants > Roots > Unclassified | place...
AGCCTGTTAGGGCGATGATTTCAGGCCCGGTTACAGAGATACCTGCTGCTTGTAAAAGCCCGGCGGCCTGTACGGGGTAGCGTTCATGGGCCTGTACCGACTGCCCTATGGTGTATGAATCGCCCAATGCCAGCCACTGCAGAAGTCCCGTGTCTTTTACCGGCTGCCCGGCAGTAACAGAGGCGGTATCCGGCCCGGCCGTCATACCCATTCCCTTTGCCTGGTTTTTGGAACAGCCCCATACCGGCAGTATCCAGCTGGCTACCAATATGATAACGACGACCAGGGCCGTCATGCCTTTATTGGGTTTCATACTACTTAACCTCCTGCCGGTATGTACGGATTTCTGCGGCCGGCAGTTTTAGCCGACAGCTGATAATTGACAGGCTATCAGCTTTTCTTCCTGAAGAGCCAATACAAGGGTATTCCAGCGGCTGTTATCACCAGCCCCAGCACTGAATTCACTACGGCCACTTCGTCCCTGCAATAACTGCTGATGTCATTCCATACCGTGCTTACCACGTAAAAGAATGCAAAGGCGATAAACAGGACGGGCACCACCGGGTAGCCCCATACCTTATACGGCCTGTGGACGCCCGGCATTTTCCTGCGTAAGATAAAAATCCCGATAGCTCCCAGGAGGTAAGCCACCCATGAAATAAACGTAAACATATCCGCCAGCATATCAAACGACCCGCTTACAATGAGCACACAGGTCCATATGCCATGCAGCCATAAGGCATTGCCCGGTGTATTGAACCGCGGGTGCTCTTTTCCCACCCATGAAAAGAAAAGCCTGTCGCAGCTCATGGCATACGTTACGCGGGTGGTGGCCATGATATTCCCGTTGACGGCGCCAAACGTGCATATCACTATCAGCGCCGCCACGATGGCCCCGCTTGTTTTGCCCGATACCGCGGTGATGGCATCCGCCGCCACCAGCGGCGAAGCCGCCACCTGCTCTACCGGCAAGGCGTAGAGGTAGGCTTCGTTGACCAGTATATAGATAACGATGCAGCTGCTCACGCCCAGCAGCAGGCTGCGGGGGATGATCTTCTGCGGGTGCCGTATCTCGCCGCCGATAAACGTGACATTCACCCATCCGTCGTAGGCCATAAAGGCCCCGGTCATGGCCGCTACCAGTCCGCTCAGCAATGCCAGCCCGTGTTTGGGATGCAGGGCGGTGACCAGGTGCTGCGCCTGCCCCCTGCCCGAAAAAAAGATACCCCCTATGAGCATGACTATAACGGCTACTTTTATGACGGTAAACAGCACCTGCAGCGAACTGCCCGCCCGCACGCTGAAGTAATTGATCCAGGTAAGGCCTATGACCAGCACGATGGCCAATCCTTTTACACCGAGGTTGTCGAGCGGGTATAAATTGCCCAGCAGCGGTATATGCCACACCACCGCATGCGCCGCCGCCGGCGCCAGCTTTGGCAGGTGCAGAAAAAAATCGGCATATTGCGCGCATACAAATGAAATGGCCGCCACCGAAGCAGTATTGATGACGGCGAAGCCGGCCCAGCCATAAAGAAAAGCGATAAAGTCGCCATACATTTTCCGGAAGAACACGTACTGACCGCCTGTTTCGGGCAACATGGCCGCTACCTCGGCATAGATAAGCGCGCCTGCGAGTGAAAACAGGCCCGCCACTATCCATACGGCCGCCAGCCATATGGGAGAAGCCGTTTGCGCCGCCATGGAGGCCGGTTTCATAAAAACGCCGGAGCCGATGATGCTACCTGCGATGACGGAAACAGCCGCTCCCATCCCGATATTTCGTTTCAGACGGGAAGAGCTCATGCAGGTGCCGGGTATGTATGAAGAAAAAAATTCAGGGCGATGAAATTGACAACCGGCGATGTCATTAAAACCCGGTTATAATTGAAGATAGTACGATTTTTTTACGCACAAAAAAGAGCATTAAAGATTAACTTGCCCGCGTATGAAATCCCTCTGGTCTAAAATAGTAGCAAGCACCCTGTATCGCGGCAAGGTAAGCCGCGGCCGCCCTCCTACTTCATATGAAATGGCCAAAAACTTTAAAACGCTGCAGACCTCGTTCAGGACCAACCTGAAAAATATTTTTCTTATTATAGCCGGTATCTTTTCCGCCGGTTTCGGTTTAAAAAGCTTTTTACTTCCCAACAATTTTATCGACGGCGGCACGACCGGCATCTCCCTTATCGTTTCTGAGCTGGGTGAATTCTCTTTCCCGGTGATACTGGTGCTGATAAACCTTCCCTTTGTATGGCTTGCGTGGAAGGTAATAGACCGGGAATTTGCCCTGAAAGTCGGGCTGAGCATTATCGGCTTATCGCTCTGTACCGCTTTCTTTCCTTTTCCCGAAGTAACGCATGATAAGCTGCTGGTGGCGGTATTCGGCGGCTTTTTTCTCGGTGCGGGCATCGGTCTTTCCATCCGCGGCGGCGCCGTGCTCGACGGCACCGAAGTGCTGGCCATCTTCATCAGCCGGAAAAACAGCCTCAGCATCGGCGACGTCATCCTGGTATTCAATGTATTTATTTTCCTGATTGCTGCCTGGCTTTTGTCGGTAGAAACCGCCTTATATGCCATGCTCACCTATTTCGCTGCCTCCAAAACGGTCGACTTTATCATCGAGGGCATCGAAGAGTATACCGGCGTTACCATCATATCGGTCAAAAACGAAGCCATCCGCCAGATGATCAGCGAAGAGCTTGGCCGGGGTGTTACCGTATACCGCGGCAAGCGCGGCTTTGGCACCCATGGCGATACCTATGATATCGATATCGTGTTTACCGTTATCACCCGCCTGGAGGTAAGCCGGCTGTATGCCGCCATCGAACGCATCGATCCCAATGCCTTTGTGGTGATGCACTCGATACGGGATACAAAGGGCGGGATGATTAAGAAGCGGCCGCTGCATTGAAAAGCTGCGAGCCGCGAGCCATGAGCTGTGAGCCAGCTGCCCGCAAAAAAACTCGCAGCTCGCAGCTAAAAGCTCACAGCTACTCTTTCCAAACATAATACAGCACGCCATTATAATCGTCTGTAAAAAAGAAGGATGTCGCGTCCTGCATCATTACGTCGCAGGGGCGGCCCTTCCGGTCTTTTTCTTCTTTGCCTTCGAGGAACCCGTTTACCACGTCGGTATAGTTGTTGCCGCCGAGCACTTTTACGATGGCGTTGCCGCGTTGCCGGCTTACGGTGGTGCTGCCGTGCAGGGCCACCAGGAAGGCGTGGTTGAAACGTGCATCGCCGAATCCGTCAAAATAATCGAATCCCAGCGGGGCGGAATGCGCTTTGAATCCACAAAACGCCGGTGGCGGCGGGGGCGGCACCGGCAGTCCATGCTGCCGTGCGGTATCGTGCATGGCCTGGTCGGGATACAGCGCGCCATTCAGCTGGTAGTAATATGGCCAGTGGTAAACGCGGCCGCTGTCTACCCGCTGGAATAAATCCTCCGGTTTGTCGGCGCCAATCAAATCGCGGCCCATGCTGGTTGCCCATAGCTGGTTGCCTACCCATTGGATGCCCACCGAATTGCGCAGGCCGCGGGCGAAAAACTGCTGGTCGCTGCCGTCGGGCTTCATGCTTATAACGGTGGCCCGCACCGCCTCCTGCTCGATACAGGCGTTGCAGCTGCTGCCCACGCTCACGTACAAGCGCCCCTTGTGAAAGGCCAGGCTGCGGGTGAGGTGCCACCCGCCGTATTTATAGCTAAGCCCGTAATCGGGGAAGCTGGCTACCTGGGTATACGCGCCCGTGGCAGCGGTATCGCCGGCATGGTATTCATAATAACCGAGGCGGCCTGTTTCGGCGATATAAATAATATCGCGCCCTTTATAATGGTAAAAAGCCACCTGGTTGGGATTGTGCAGGCCCGACAGGTAAGTGTATATATTTTTAAAGCGATGCGTGCTGTCATCCCAGTTGGCGAACACATACACTTTTCCTTTTTTGTTGTCGCTGACGTCATACATATCGGTGGCAAACAACCGCCCGTCGGGACTTTTCTCCAAAAAGCGAAGGCGATTCAATCCTTCGTATGCGATGCTGATTTGATATCCTTCGGGAACGCCCAGGTTAAGATCTATGCCTTTTTGCAGGTGAATGGGATGCGGCACCAGGGTGAAAAGACTATCTGTGGTATTGATAAACGCCGTGGAAGTATCCGCCGCCACTGCCGCCGCGGGCGCGGGCGCCGGCTTATCCGTTAAAACAACCGAATCTTCTTTGGGGGTGGCGGCGCCGCTGCCGGCGCTGTTATTGCACGATGCGCACCACAGGGAGGCGGCAACGCAAAAGGACAGGAAAAAACGCATATAGTCAATAAGGCATTTGATGAAGGGCTGAAGATAGGAAAAACCACTCAACAGGTATGTTGCCTGGCAAATGGCGCTTACCATCAGTGGCCTGTTTGTCTTTATCCTGCCGGAGCACTATATCGACGGCTTTGGGAGAAAGCTTTGCGGCATGGGGAAAGAAGTTGTTAAAAGTTTGTTGGCCATGCAACCCTTTTGCTTATCCACACGTTGTTAATAATAACAATAGGGACCTGCACCTGCATGAGTTATATTTGGAATGCCCGGTAAAAATCCGTAATTTATAATCGCTGCGTACACTATTTGTAAACATCGCTTTGCATTGCCTTTCCCCGCCTGAGCAGGCGCCCCGGCGGGAGATACCGGCGAGCAGGGCTTAAACCTGAATGGAATTGACAGAAGCAATCATCAACCTGGAAACCGTTAACCCTATCGAATTTTTTGGCGTTAACAATGGCAAACTCGACATACTAAAAAAGAAATTTCCGCTGCTTAAAATCCTTTCCCGGGGCACCCAGGTCAAGCTGAGCGGCTCACCGGAACAGGTGGAAAGCGCCAAAGAGAAAGTTGACCTCATCGTGCAGTACCTCGAACGGAACGGCCATATGAGCGAAAACTATTTCGAGCAGATACTCGGCGGCGACGATGCGGAAGTGGTAGACAACTTTATTGACCGCAATCCCAACGACATCCTCGTTTTTGGCCCCAATGGCAAGACTGTGCGGGCAAGAACGGCCAACCAGAAAAAAATGGTAGGCGCCATCGACAAAAACGATATCCTGTTCGCCATCGGGCCGGCAGGTACCGGTAAAACCTATACCGCTGTAGCGCTGGCGGTGCGCGCGCTCAAAAACAAGATGGTGAAGAAAATCATTCTTACCCGTCCCGCAGTGGAAGCCGGTGAGAACCTGGGTTTCCTGCCCGGCGATCTGAAGGAGAAGATCGATCCCTACCTGCGCCCGCTCTATGATGCGCTGGACGATATGATACCTGCCGATAAGCTGGGATATTATATGAGCACCCGCACCATTGAAATAGCCCCGCTGGCTTATATGCGCGGCCGTACCCTGGATAATGCTTTTATTATCCTGGATGAAGCGCAGAATGCCACCGATTTGCAGCTCAAGATGTTTCTTACCCGTATTGGCGCCAATGCCAAAGCCATCATTACCGGCGATGTAACGCAGATTGATCTGCCGCGTAACCAGCGCAGCGGTCTTGAGAAAGCCGTTCGTATCCTGCGCAATGTGGATGGCATTGCTCATATAGAGCTCGACGAAGAGGATGTAGTACGTCACCGCCTTGTAAAAGCCATCATCCGTGCCTACGACAAGGAGAAACAACGCGAAGAAGGACCTAATCCGCTATAAAAACCCAGATTAAAAAATCCGGAATTATAAAAACCGGGCGCCCCCTTACCGCGGCGCCCTTTTTTTATGCGGGGGCAGTGAAAAATGCTTCCTATTAAATACTCAATATTCAATGTTCAATATTCAATGGAAGCTGTTCACATTGAGCGTTGAATATTGAGTATTGAACATTGAAAATTAACTCCCCACCTGCCTTCGTATTAAAACCCAGCCCCTCCGACGTCCATTTCCCGTCATTGTTCCCCGGGTTTTCAATACATTTGCAACCGAAACAAACACACAATGAAACATATTATACCGGCCGTCTTCGGCCTCTGTATCCTTCTCTCCGGCTGCCATAGCGATGCCGCCCTTAAAAAAGCAGAAGACCCCGAAGAAGCCGCCCGCGAATTTGTTCGCGCCTCGCTGGACGGTCAATACGATAAAGCCCTGTTTTATCTCTATAAAGACTCGATGAACGCGAACCAGATGATTCTCGACAAATGGAAATCCAACTACGATCTGCTGCCCAATGCCGACAAGGTCAATTTCAAGGAAGCGAGCATCATCGTTAAAAGCCTGGATAAGGTAAACGATTCGGCCAGCCTGTTCAATTATTCCAACAGCTATAAGAACAAACAGCAAACGATTAAAGTAATCCGCAGCAACGGCGAATGGCTGGTAGACCTGAAGGATCCCTTCACCAACAGTAAATAAAGCAACCTGTTTCCGATGAGACAAACACTAAAAGCCTTCTTCCCCTGTATCGCTGCAGCGGCAGGTATCCTGTTATTATCGTCGTGGGGCCGCTGGGGACACGAGCATATCAACCGCGCGGCGGTTTTTGCCCTGCCGGCAGATATGCGCGCATTTTTTTATAACCATATCGACTACGTGACCAACGAGGCTTCGATACCCGATGTCCGTCGCTCCACCATCAACGACAAGGCAGAGCCCAACCGCCATTTCATCGATCTCGAAAACTATCTCGTCCATCCCGGCGATAGTATGCCCGGCACAATGAAAGAGGCTGCCGCCAGGTATGATACCAGGGCCCTCGACTCCAATGGCATCCTGCCCTGGTATATCGAGGACATGGAGGAAAAGCTGACCCGCGCCTTCCGCAATAAGCAGAAAGCAGAAATCCTGTTCCTGGCCGCCGACCTGGCCCATTATATCGGCGATGCGCATATGCCGCTACATACCTCCGCCAACTACGATGGGCAGCAAACCGGCCAGCGGGGCGTTCATTCCTTCTGGGAATCGCAGCTGCCGGAGATATACGGCAACGGCTATAACTTTTATACCGGCGATGCCGTCTACATAACGGATATACACGGTGAAGCGCGCCGCATGATCTTTCATACCCACCAGTTGGTGGATACCCTGCTGGCCGCGGAAAAAACGGCCCGCGCCAGCCTGCCGGAAGACAGGCTGTATGAAAAAGACGCGTCGGGCAAGGTGGTGAGAAACCGGTATAACCAAACCATCCGTACAAAGGAATATGCAGCGGCCTTTCACCAGGCGCTCAATGGGATGGTGGAGAAACAGATGCGCCTGTCTGTTGCAGCCGTTGCCAGCTTCTGGTATACGGCCTGGGTGAATGCCGGCAAGCCGGATTTGGGCACCTTTGACCCGGAGGCGCTGACCAAACGCAACAGCAAATTCCTTAAAAAGGATTACAAGCTGTGGCAGAAAGGCCGGCTGTTTGGTTTTACATCGGATAATGAGTTTTAATAACATCATCTATCAACCATCAACATGGCACCTTGGATCGTCTTTGCCCTGCTGTCGGCCTTCTTTGCGGCCCTCACCGCCATTTTTGCCAAAATGGGGCTGGCAAATGTGCATTCCGATTTAGCTACGGCCATACGCACGGCCATCATACTGGTTATCACCTGGGGCATTGTTTTGTACAAGGGCATCGGATGGCAGGTAAGCAGCCTGTCTAAAAACAATTGGATTTTTCTTAGTCTTTCGGCCGTCGCCACAGGATTTTCCTGGTTGTTTTATTACCGGGCACTGCAGGTGGGCAAGGCATCGGAAGTAAGCGTTATCGACAAGGGAAGCATTTTTTTCACTATATTACTGGCCTTCCTGTTTTTAAAAGAGCCGCTTACCGCACGGGTGCTTGCCGGCGCCGGCCTGATTTTTGCCGGCATGCTGGTCTTAATATGGAAATAATACGATTGCCCCTCAATAACATTTATCACCCGCAAACCCGCTTTCTTGCGAATTGATTTGTAGGTTTGCACGTTTAAATAATCTAATATATGTTGACTGTTTCTCATCCCTGGCATGGTGTTTCCCCCGGTGAACAATCTCCGAGAATTGTAACGGCCGTGGTAGAAATCCCCCAGGGCTCCAGGTGCAAGTATGAAATTGATAAGGCTACCGGTTTGCTGAAACTGGACAGGGTTATCTATTCTTCTTTTCACTATCCCTGCAATTATGGCTTTATTCCCCAGACCTATGGCGATGACAAAGATCCCCTGGATATCCTGATCCTGACATCGCTGCCGGTACAACCCCTTTGCCTGATGGAAGCCAAGGTAATCGGTGTCATGCAGATGATAGACAGCGGCGATGCCGATGATAAGATCATTGCCGTGGCTGCCAACGACCCCAGCGTAAACCACTACAACAATATTGAAGAGCTGCCCCGCCACTTTTTTGAGGAGCTACGCCACTTCTTCGAGGAATATAAAAAACTGGAAAACAAAACCGTTAAGGTGGAAGAGTTTGGAGACAAATCGATGGCGCTGAAAATCATTAACGATGCGCTGGCCTTTTACAAGGAGAACTTTAAAAAATAGAAAGCGCAAAATTGTTCAATGCCCAATATTCAATGGCTTCCGGCTGAGCATTGCATATTGGGCATTATTTATGCTATTGCTTCGTTATAAACTGCATCCCTCCCATCCTGCTTGAAAAGTACCGTTTGATAACCCGTAGCCGGTGCGTGCGCTGCCCGTTGTCGCTTCTTACGATCCCTTCGTTGTCTATTTTGTCTATCTGCACCTTGCCGGTACCGCCCGCCGCATGCACTATCTCATGCTCGCCGAGCAAAATGCCGACATGGACTATCTTTCCCTCCTCGTCGTCAAAAAAAGCCAGGTCGCCGGGGTCTGCCTCCTGCAGGAAACCCACCACATGGCCCTGTAATGCCTGCTGGTGCGCATCGCGGGCAATATGAATGCCCATTACCTTATATATATTTTGTGCAAACCCGCTGCAATCCACCCCCATTACCGTACGGCCACCCCAGAGATAGGGTGCATCCAGCCAGGCGCCGATAAGGGCAGGCAGTGCCGGCGTTTTGGCCGTGGATACTTTATAGGTGTACCTGAAATTGCCAAAACAGGAACTAAAACCGGGCAATTCCTCCTTTTTATGCAGTTCTTCCCTCACAATACCGCCCCCGACACTGCTGATGGTTGTAAACGCCGACAGGGCGCCATGCCCCAGCAAAGAGGCGCCAAAAGGAATCAGCATGCTTCTCGACCCCTCTACCTGTACGAGGGTAAAAGGTTGCTTTACCACCGGCACCAGCCGCGTCAGTGCCTCCTGCGGAAGCACGCCTTCCAGCTGCCCGTGCGATACCCACCCTTCGTACCCATCGAGGAGACCTTTGATCTTTACCCAGAATTTATCTGTTTTTTCCAGTATTGCCATCGTTTCGCCAAACAGGAGCTGGTTGACCATCTCGCTGCGATGGGTGGGCTCTTTGTAGACGGGCGCTGCGGGCACGCGACAGGCGGCATATTGCATAATAAATTGTTTTAAAACAGCTTACTGCGAAGTAACAATAAAATATTCGCTGCTGGAAATCGTTATTAAACTTGTGAAATCGGTCCATCTTTGCATCTAACCAACAGAAAACCTCTAACTTGACAGGGTGAACGCAGACCAATACAAAGATATCGCCGATAACGAGCTGCTGGAAAAGTTTTACCACGACAAAGACAACCGCTGGCTCGGCATCCTGCTGCAACGTTATACGATGCTGCTGTTTGGCGTATGCATGAAATACCTTAAAAACGAAGACGATGCCAAAGACAGCGTGCAGCAGGTATTCCTGAAGATAATTGCCGAGCTGCATAAATACCGGGTCGACTATTTCAAGAGCTGGATATACATGATTGCCAAAAATCACTGCCTGATGCGACTGCGCGACAGGCACGGCAAGACACCGGTAGAATTAAAGGAACAGACTATCGGACTGGAGGAAGAGGCCGCAGGACCCGACGGCTACCGCGGCCAGCAGCATATTGAAAAAGACCGTATGCTCGACCTTATGTCGGCCGCCCTGGAAGAATTGAACAAAGAGCAGAAACTCTGCGTAACTTTGTTTTACCTGGATAAAAAGTCCTACCAGGAAATAGCCGACAATACCGGCTACAGCATGGGACAGGTAAAAAGCTATATCCAGAACGGAAAACGGAATTTAAAACTTTTGATGGAGCGCAAGCTAAGCGAGCAATGAGCAACGATTTACTGAACATATTATCCCACAGCAACAAAGACATCGATAACCAGTTATTGATGGACTATATTGCCGGCAAGCTCTCTGCCGACCAGAAGCACGAAGTAGAAAAGCTCATGGCCGACAACAGCTTTATGAACGATGCCATGGAAGGGCTCCAGCAGGTAAAAGATCAAAAGAACATCGACGTATACGTAGAACAGCTCAACCGCGATCTCCGCAAAAGAACGGGTAAAAAAACACGCGCCCGCAACAAAAGAAAGTTCAGGGACCAGCCCTGGATTTATGTGGCGGCCTTCATCATCCTGTTGCTGCTGTTCATGGCCTGGGTAGTGGTGCGCCGTATGCAACACGGGTAATCCTCAATACTCAATCTTATCTGTCTTCTGCTTCCAGAACGCAAACAGCTCCACTCCTTCCTTTTTCCCCACGCAGCTCATGCCTATTTTCCTGTCGGCCACCGGTGCCTTTATTTCCTCGTATATCATTGAATCGTCGAAACCGGCCCCGGCCGCATCTTCACGGCTTGCGGCAAAGTATACTTTTGCCGGGCGGGCCCAGTAAATAGCGCCCAGGCACATGGGGCAGGGCTCGCAGGAAGTATATATTTCGCAGCCCTCGAGCTGGAAGTCGTGCAGGTGGCTGCAGGCATCACGGATAGCCGTTACCTCCGCATGCGCGGTAGGATCATTGGTAGATGTTACCCGGTTCCATCCCCGGCCGATGATGGTATCGCCTTTTACCACCACGCAACCAAAAGGCCCGCCGGCGTTGTTCATCATTCCTTCTTTTCCGAGCCGGATGGCTTCCTGCATGAATTTTAATTCTCTTTCCATAACTGATTGTTGATGTTTTTCCTGTTTCCCCGGCAAAGCTAAAATTAAAAACGCTATATTCGGACAACACAACCAACTGCTATGCAAGCACGACTAATCTTATTCCTGTTCCTGGCACCCCTGTTTACCACCGCACAAAAAACCGACCCTGCTTACGAGCTTTCCGTTACCAAACACCAATTGAAGATTGGCAGCCAGGTGCTCAGCTATACTGCTACGGCCGGCTATATGCCTGTAAAGGATGAAAACGACTCCATCAAGGCAAAACTGTTTTTCGTGGCGTATACAAAGGACGGTGAAAGCGAACCCGGCAAGCGCCCCATTCTCTTTGCTTATAATGGCGGTCCCGGTTCCGCCTCGCTGTGGCTGCATATGGGCGCGCTCGGCCCGAAGAGAGTGGTAATTGGCGATTCGGGCAATATACCCGCCCCACCCTACCAGTATGTAGACAATGAATATACCTGGCTGGATAAAACCGATATCGTTTTTATCGATCCCATGCTGACCGGCTATACGCGCCCAGTGGGCAGGAATGATAAAAGCCAGTTTACCGGCTATGACAATGATGTGCAGTTTGTAGGCGATTTCATCCGCGTGTATACCACCAAATACGAGCGCTGGGCCTCACCCAAGTTTATCGGCGGGGAAAGTTATGGCACCACCCGTTCGGCGGGGCTGGCAGGCTACCTGCAAAGCCGCTATGGTTTTTATCTGAATGGCGTTATCCTTATTTCCGCCATCCTCGATTTTGGCGCCGATATCACCGACCGCGGCAATGATCGCCCCTTCCCGCTCCTGCTACCCACGTTTGCCGCCACCAGCTGGTACCATAAAAAGCTATCGCCCCAGTATAGCGACCTCAAGGCACTGCTGAATGAAGTGGAACATTTTGCGCTGACCGATTATGCCGCTGCGCTGCTGAAAGGCGACCAGCTGCCTGCGGCCGAAAGAGCCGCCATCATCGATAAGCTGCACCAATATACCGGCCTTTCAAAAGAATACCTTGACCAGTGCAACCTGCGCCCGACGGTAGGCCGTTTCAACAAAGAGCTGATGCGCGCCGAAGGCAAGACCGTGGGCCGCCTCGACAGCCGCATTACGGGCTTTGATTATGACCGGGCCGGCGAGGATTATGATTATGACCCGAGCTACGACAAAACCATTTACGGGCCTTATGCGGCGGCTATTTACGATTACCTGCACCGGACGCTCAAATACGACAATAACATGGCTTACGAAGTACTTACCGGGCGGCCCCGCCCCTGGCCCCTGTCGAGCGACCGTTATCTCAACGTGTCGGAAACACTGCGGGATGCGATGACTAAAAACCCTTCGATGAAGGTGTGGGTGTCCAACGGTTATTATGATATGGCCACGCCGTATTTCGCCACACGCAACGTGCTCGATCATATGTTCCTGCAGCCATCGCTCAAGAAAAACATATCGCTTACGTATTACCCGGCAGGCCACATGATGTATATACACAAGCCATCGCTGGTGCAGCTGAAAAAAGATTTCGACAGCTTTATCGAGAGCGCGCTGCCGAAATAAAGGAAGCGTCATTTATTTTTCGGCTACCTGTATACTACCATTAACAACACCCGTATGACGGCAAAAATAATCATGCATATGCGGGCGATATTATTTTTGGTGAGTATGGCGAAAAGAATGAGGAGCAACAGCGATATGCCGCCGGTGGTCCACCGTATCACCGAAAAAATACTGCTGAGTCTCCTTATGCCCCTTCCAAATCCATCCATGGACATCAGTTTGGAAGCAACCATCCAGACCAGGTAGGTAAAATATTCCCAACCCGTCAGGATGAGCAGGTACATAACGGTATCGCGGGCGCCGTCGTCTCTTTTTACCGGCGCTGCCCATAAATCGGCCCCGCACAGCTTACAAAAATGGGCGCCTGTTTCGTTTTCGGTCTGACAGCGGTAACAAATCATAGGTAAAGGTTTTATTCTTGAAAATAATCGTCGATATGCACTACCTGGGTATTGGCGGCCAGGTCACCCAGCTTGCGCCCCGAATCGGATGCCAGCACGATGATGGGCTCTACCAGCCAGCCGATAAACGGCACCAGGCATATGAGGGTGGAAATAAGATTGCGGGCAATAGACTTGCCTTTGCCGCAGGGTTGGTTGGTGCCCAGGTCTACCACCATGAGGTACATGTTTTTTTTGCCCCAGCTCTGTCCCTGGCCCAGCCCGTCTTTGATAAGACTGTAGATAAGCGGCCCGATGTACAGCAATAAGCCCATTATAAACAGCAGGAAGGCCCCGCCGGGGTCGTAACTCTCGTCGTCGTAGTAATAAGAATGGCCTTTTGACTTTTGCAGGGCGATCCAGAAACAGATAAAGGTGGGCAGGCAGAGCCCCAGGCCAATAAGACCATCGAGCACAGAGGCCCAGAAACGGGCGCCCAGGGGCGCTTTGGGATATAAGGGAGCAGCATAGGCGGATGGCCGGCTATATGCAGCAGGAGCATATACGGCCTGTACTGTTTGCGGATGGGTGACAAGAGAGGCGCCGCAGGACTGGCAAAACCGGTTTCCGCTGGTATAACCAGCCGAGCAACGGGGACACTGTTGATCCATAGGATTTGATTTTTTATTGGGTTCTGTAATTGGGGCTTAAAATAATATGTTTCTGCTGACTATCAAAACCGGAAGGGCAGTAAAGGGAAAATTTATTTCTTCTTTACTGCCAAAATGACACTGCCTGTTTTATGATAAAACAGGCAGTGTTTTGCAGGCGACGGCGGGCAATTTCTTATTGGTACTGTATATACATTGGCTTCGGTTTCAGCTTCAACACCTCTTCGGGCGTCATTATTTTGCTGCCGGCTACGCGAAAATCGTTTTTATAGAACAGCTTGAAGCCGGTGAACTGAACGGGTTCGCGCCAGATATACGACTTATAGCTGTCTTTCTTGAGTGTTTGGGGGCCCCATCCGTCCATATCCATTACGATCTGTACTTCGGGCTGCAACCTGATTTGCTGGTAGTTGGTAACCATGTTTCTTGTAAAGCGGTGCACCACCAGCATTTTTGGGGTGAGGTTGTTTTCTTTGACCAGCTTTGCGAGGTAACCAGTCACATAATTGATGTCGGCTGCATCGTAAGTGCCTATTACACTGCCGGGCTTTTGCCCGCCTTTCATTGAAAACTCGGGATCGATACCCAGGTGAACGTTGGGCATCTTCAGGTATTTTTCAAACTGGGGTATTTCGGCCTGTACCGTGCTATGACCTACCTGCACGTCGATAAATACCAGGGCATTGATTTCTCTGGCCATGCTCAGGACGGTATCGATTTGGTTAAACGGCATGCGCAGGCGGTAGGTATTGCCTTTGCCGGGGTAACCTTGTGCGGTTACAGCAATATAATGCAGGGCGGGTATCACTTTAGTGCTGGTATCGGCCGCCTGCCAGCGGGTAATTTCCTGTTTGAGCCTGGTGAGCATTTCCTTACGGGGGTATTCGCCCAGGGCGCCCATATTTTTAGAGTAAAGGTTTCCATAATAAGCCACCACCCGGTTAAAGGGAAGAATGGCGCCGGACAGCGGGTAAGGCCCTTTGACAGGCCATTTGCCTGAGCTGTCGGCATTGGTCATCTGTACCAGTTTCTGGTTGTACAGGGCCGTGTCGAGCGGCATCAGCGCTGCGTTGGCCGTTTCAATGGCGGTGTCTTTGGCTTGTCCTGTTTTGGCGGTCGCTGAGTTGGTTTCCGAATACCCGTTACCGCATCCATAGGTAGCAATGATAAGCGCAATAACAGCGTAGAGGTTTGATTTTCTTCTGAGGCAGGGAATGTTCTTGTTCATAAGTTTGGTGGAGATTGGAATGTATACCGGCTTTTTATAGCAGTAATGGTAGTAACGTTCTTCTGTTGGGTTTATTTTTATGTCGGGATGATTTTAACATTGTCTATGAGTTCCCACTTAGATGCAGCAGCAGCGCAGCCTGCAGCTTCCGGCCGCAAAGTTACTCGTTAATGGTGCGTATTACCAGCAACTAATTACTCACACACCTGCGTTGCCGGGGATTTTTTTCTTTGTTTACAAATCCTGCCATACCTGTTTGGCGAATTGTTCCAGGCCGGGGTCGCGTGCACCCATGAGCAGCAGTACGCAATGTTGGGTAAGGTGCGGCCGGGCGGTTGCCAGGAACTGGTTCCTATTTTCCACGAAGAAAGCCGCTTTGCCCAGCGCCCTGAGATCGTTGATAAGATCGCCTGCGGAGATATTCTTTTCCGCTGTTCCGCCGGCATAAAAAATCTCGCTCATCCATATTTCATCTTCCGGGCGGAGCACGGCGGCGATTTCCTTTACAAAATCATGTCGTAAAAAGCGGGTAGGGCCATAGCCGTGGGGCTGGAACCAGGCCACCACTTTAGGGGCAATAGGCTGGCAGGCGGCTATGGAAACGGCGCATTTTACGGGGTTGTGCGCGTAATCGTCGATCAGCCATACCCCGTTTTTGTGGCCCAGCACCTGGTGGCGGCGGTAGATGCCTTCATAGCTTTTAAGAGCGGTGGCGCATTGCTGGAGGCTTACGCCCGCCTGGCAGGCCACGGCCGTAGCGGCCAGCGCATTCTCCATGTTGTGGCGGCCTACTACCTGCAAGCTGAAACCGACGCCATTGATGCGAAAGGAGATGGTCAGTCCCTCCTGACGGAAGCCGGTGGCGGTATAGCCTGCTTCCGAACCTGCTTCGGCCGAGAAATCGTGGGCAGGGTCCTGCGACAGCTGCCTGGCCAGCGGATGGCCCTGGTTGACGATAAAGAGCCCCCTGGTATTCTTTTTAAAGACCCCGAATATATCCATCAGCGCGTCTATCTCCTTGTGGTCTTTGTCGATATTGAGCAGCAGGCCTGTCTCGGGTTCATATTGCACGATGGAGCCGTCGCTTTCATCGGCTTCTATGACCAGCCATTCGCCGCGCCCGGTTTTGGCATTGCCTATTTTCCCTTCCCGGATAATGCTTACCAGCCCGGCCCCGCTGATAATACCGGGTTCGAGGCCCGCATATTCAAGTATATCAAAAAGCATGGCGCTGGTAGTGCTTTTGCCCGAAGTGCCGCCCACGGCGATGGTCTTTTTGCTTTTGGCTATCCATGCCAGCAGCTCAGACCGTTTTACAATGGGTATGCCGAGCTGCTTTGCCTTCTGCACTTCGGGAACGGTATCTTCCACGGCGGCAGACACCACCACCAAACCAGTATCGGTGGTAATGCCGGAGCCGTCCTGCAAAAAGCAGCGGATGCCTTCCGCTTCCAGCTTTTCTTTGGTGTCATTGTATTCGCCCGGTTTGAAATAGCGATCGCTGCCGGCCGTATCCTTTCCCAGGCCTGCCAGGTATTGCGCTATCGCGCTCATGCCGGTGCCGGCTACGCCAATAAAAAAAACGGATTTAAAATCATCGATACCCGATATCATACGGCATTCTTTATTGCAAATAAATGAAATTATCAGGAGTTGTTTATATTGGGCATCAAACCCAATGCATGAGCGCCCACAAATCACCCGATAAATCTCCTAACAAACCCCACGATATCCTGAACGACCGGCATGAGTTCCAGCTCGATCGCCTGATTCTTTTTACCGATGCGGTCTTTGCCATCGCCATTACCCTGCTGATCATAGAAATTAAAGTGCCCGAAGCCGTGCACCATGCCGAAAGCGGCCGGGAAATATGGCATTCGCTCGGTGGTATTGTGCTTAAATTTACGGGTTTTGTATGCAGCTTCCTGCTTATAGGTATTTACTGGATGGTGCACCACCGTTTATTCAGGTATGTGATCCATTATAACAGCCGCCTGATATGGATCAACCTGTTGCTGCTGATGTTTATCGTTTGCCTGCCTTTTACCACGGCGCTGGCCTTTGAGACTTTTACCGGCGATGTGGACGTTTCCTTTATCATCTATTCCGTCAACCATATTATCATCAGCCTTTGCTTTATGCGTTTATGGCGTTATATCAGTAACCCAGCCCACCGGCTGTCGGCCGGACTGACGGATAAAAAATACCTGCGGTATAATTACTGGCGTTCGCTTTCCATTACGCTTGTTTTCAGTCTTACCATCGTGATGTGCTGTATCATTCCTCCCATTGCCCGTTTTACGCCGATGCTCTGCCTGTTGGCTATCCCGCTGGTGAACCGGCGTTTCGGGTTTAAGGGATAAGGCAGAACGCGGAAGCGCCTGTGCTTAAATAAACTTGGTTTCCGGCTGCCGGTCGTCGTACCTTTAAGAAGATAAGCCTGTTTCCGTTCATTTAAATTTGAACGTTATGAACCTACTTCACCGCGTAGACCGCTGGAGTACCACCCACCATCCTCCCTGGCTGGTGGTGATGCGGATAGCGCTTGGCATCGGCCTTTTTATCAAAGGCATCGGTTTTATCAGCGATACGGCCCGGTTGCAGCAATTACTATCTTACAGCCATTTTACACAACCATTTCCCTGGCTTTCGTATGTGATTACCTGGCTGCATCTTTTCGGCGGGTTTATGATCATCATCGGCCTGTTTACCCGCCTGATGGCGGCCCTGCAATTGCCTATCCTGCTGGGAGCGGTCCTGTTTATCAACGGCAACGGCGGCATTTTCGCCTCGGGCAGCGAGCTGGGCCTGGCGCTGGCGGTGTTACTGCTGCTGGTTGTTTTTGTGGTGGAAGGCGGCGGACCGCTGTCGCTGGACCATTTCTTCAAGCACCACGAGGCTTAGCCCGGATACCGGCAAGGGGAAAAAAAATGCGGGGCCTTCCAGCTGGAAAACCCCGCGAGGGTACACACAAAGATGGTTTGCAAGGCGCTATACCGGTAATTCATTCTAACGTGATTAAGGCGGCGGGGGTCAAAAAAGCCCTGGAACGAGGGATACTTTTGCATGACAAGAATTATGCCTATCTTTACTAAAACCATCTAAATCACTTAATTACTATAACTCACTTGAAGTTCACAGATTTCGCCTTCCACGAGAACCTTGCAGAAGGCATTGAAGCCAGCGGTTATGAAGAGCCTACACCCGTACAGGAACAGGTCATCCCCCTGATCCTTGCAGGCAGAGATATCATCGCTTCCGCGCAGACAGGCACCGGCAAAACTGCCGCTTTCCTGCTGCCCCTTTTAAATAAGCTGCTCACCGAGCCGCACGATACACATCATACCAACGCACTCATCATTGTGCCTACCCGTGAGCTGGCCATCCAGATTTCAGACCACCTCGAAGGGCTTTCCTATTTTACGTCCGTTAGTTCCATTGCCGTATACGGCGGCGGCGACGGCGGTTCGTTTGTACAGGAAAAACAGGCGCTTACACGGGGCGTAGATGTGGTAGTATGCACACCCGGCAAAATGATAGCGCATATCAATATGGGCTATGTAAAGCTGAAGGAGCTGCAGTACCTGATTCTTGACGAGGCCGACCGCATGCTCGACATGGGCTTCAACGAAGACATCATGAAAATCGTATCGATGCTGCCCGCCAAGCGGCAGACGCTGCTGTTTTCGGCTACGATGCCTCCGAAGATCCGTACGCTGGCCCAAAAAATACTGCGCGAGCCGGTAGAAATCAATATCGCGATTTCCAAACCGCCGGAAAAGATAGTACAGGAAGCATTCGTGGTGTATGAACAGCAGAAGATGCCGCTGGTGAAGCTGCTGCTGCGCAGCAAGCGCTTCAATTCCATCCTCATTTTCTGCTCCCGTAAACAGAATGTAAAACTACTCACGCAGGAGCTTAAGCGCTCCGGCTTCCCGGTAGAAGCCATTCACTCCGACCTCGAGCAGTCGCAGCGTGAAGAGGTGCTCCGCGCCTTTACCAGCAAGCGGCTTCCGATGCTCGTAGCAACGGATATTCTTTCGCGCGGTATCGATATCGACCACATCGATCTTGTTATTAATTATGATGTGCCCAACGACGGCGAGGATTATGTACACCGTATCGGTCGTACAGCCCGTGCCGAAACGGATGGCACTGCGTATACTTTTATCAGCGAAAAAGAACAGAATAAATTCGCCTCTATCGAAACATTGCTGGGCAAGCCCGTGCACAAGGCCGCGCTGCCTGAGCAGGTGGGCGAAGGGCCGGCATACAGCCCCCGCCAGCGCCGTTCCGGCGGAGGTGGTGGCGGTCGTCCTGGCGGCGGCGGCGGTGGTCGTCCCGGAGGCGGTGGCGGTGGTCACCGGCATTCTTCGGGTAACCGGCCGCATGGAGGCGGAGGCAGCAATCGCCCCGCTGGTAACCGCGGGCATTCCGGCGGTCATTCCAATGGAAATCGTCACCAGGGAGGGAATAAGAACCATTCGGGCGACAGTCAGCCGGCAAGGGGACATAGCGATAATAAGTCGTAACAGCGATTATATATTTGTGGCAACGTTTTACTTCGTTGTCAAAAAAGCGCCTCCGGCGCTTTTTTGTTTTTAACTTGGAATACCCAAACACTCCGTGTACCTGTGGTAAAAGCTCGCCCGGAGGGCGGGCGGAGAGCCGGCATCGTTCCCGTAGATATTTTGCAGGACTACCGGTTGGTACAGTAGTTTTGGATCCATAAAACTTGCAAAGGATGAAACAGTTGTTTGCCGCTACCCTTGTCACTGGTATGATGATCGCTCACGGGCCTGCCATGGCGCAGCGCGATACCACCCATGAGCTGGCTTATTATTATACCCACGCTCCTTTTGCCATGCCGGCAGTAACGATACCTTCCTTTCCTGCCCGCAATTTCCCGGTAACCGATTATGGCGGGGTAAACGATGGCAGGACACTTAATACTGCGGCTTTCGATAAAGCTATTGCCGCTTGCGCCGCCGCTGGCGGCGGCCATGTGGTGGTGCCTGCGGGCAGCTGGCTTACCGGCCCTATACAGTTTAAAAGCAATACCGATTTGCACCTTGAAAAAGGCGCGCTGGTACAGCTTACCAAAGACCACGCGCAATACCCCATGATACGCGCTTCCAATAAAAGCACCAGCATCGTAACCGCCTCCCCGGTATACGGGTATGATTTGAAAAACATCGCCATCACCGGTGAAGGCATTATCGACGGGGCCGGCGAGAGCTGGCGGCCGGTAAAAAAAGGCAAGACCACGCCCGTACAATGGAGCGCGCTGATCGCTTCCGGCGGTGTGCTAAATGATAAGGGCGATATCTGGTGGCCATCGCGCGAAGCGATGAACGGTGAAGACTACCTGAAAACACTCAAGGCCAAACCAGGCGTTACCGCCGAAGACTACCTGCCTGCGCGGGATTTCCTGCGTCCCTATATGGTGACTTTTGTGAACTGCGACAATATATTAATAGACGGCGTTACGCTGCGCAATTCGCCCAAATTCGTTTTTTGTCCCAACAGCTGTACCAACCTCACGATGCGTTATGTAAATGTATTCAACGAATGGTGGGCGCAGAACGGGGACGCCATTGATATCAGTGCGTGTAAAAACGTGGTGATATACAAATGCACCATCAACGCCGGCGACGACGGCATCTGTATGAAATCCAGCGGCGGTAAAAAAGATGCGCCCGGCGATGCAAAACTGGAAAACATACTCATCGCCGGCTGTACGGTATACCGCGCCCACGGCGGGTTTGTGATAGGCAGCAATACCGACGGGGGCATGCGTAACATTTATGTAGCCGACTGCCTTTTTTCGGGCACCGATATCGGCCTGCGCTTTAAAAGCAATGCCGGCAGGGGCGGCCTGGTAAAGGATATTTATATCGACCGCATCAGCATGCGCGATATCCTGCACGAAGCCATTTCGTTCGATACCTATTATGAAGATGCGCCCGCCGGCACTGCCAGGCAAAGTTCGCAGGCCCTGCCCGATAAGACACCCGAATTTACCGGCTTCCATATCAGCCATATCGATTGCCAGGGTGCCAAAACCGCCATTGCCATCACCGGCCTGCCGCAAATGCCCGTGCATGATATTTATTTCGATACGGTTTCCATCAGCGCCGATAAGGGTGTTGTCCTCACCGATGCGCGCGCCCTGCATTTCAGCAAGACAAAAATCGTGGCCGCTTCAGGCCCCGCGTATTCGTATGGAAACGGCGTTGACAAAACGGCGGTAATTATTGAAAACTAATGGTGGGATATTGGCTCAGTTCACATTTATCAGCTCCGGTCTTTTAATCACCGGCTGGTTGTATTTGAAGCGGATATTAGAGGTAAATTCTATCCGCCAGCTTTCGTTCAGGAAATAATCCTTGCGCGGGAAAAACCATCCCCGCAGCTCCATCGTTCCAAAAATAAGGCTTTCATTGCGGGTACGTATACCCCCGCCGACGGTGCTGTACAGGCTGCTCTTGCCCAGCGGACTGCCGGTGGGCGTAAACAGGCAGAGATGGGTGAACACGAAAGGCGCAAAACGAAAATTGGCAATGCACAGCGGACTGAAAAAAACCGATTCACCGCGCAGCGTCATTCGCATATCGCCGGCCACGGTGGTATCTACCGGTATCTCCGGCAAGCCGAATGCGCTGTTAAGGAACAGCGGTGTATTGAGCACGGGATTTATCTGCCCGGTGATGCCGGCGCTTAGAAACGTGCGCATTTTCCAGTTTGTGCTCAATGATACGAGACGGCTGAAATAATCCACGTTTGCCAGCACATCCATATCCTCTGCATGGGAGCTGCGCCAAAAAGTGCCGAAGCGGCCGGTAAACGCGAAATACGCTTCCTGCTCGGTAAAGAAATAGCGCTGCAGGTCGATACCCAGGTAGGGACGGTTTACCTGCTGCTTATTAACATAGCCGCCCGCCAGGGTAATATCGAGGCCATCGGGCACGTCTTCGTTACGGCCGAAGCCATACACATAGTTTGCCTTATAAAAGTTTTGTTTAAAAACAGAGAACGAGCCGAGGACACCGGTGATATCGGGGTACTGATAGTTGTACCGGCCGTCGAATTTAGCGGGGGTGCGCAGGAAGAGCTGCCTGAAAAAACGCAGACCTACCAGCGAGCGGAGGCGACTGTCGGTACTGCGGGTGGCGAATGTATACGCTCCTGTGTTACGGCCCACCCAGGCATCGTAGGTATAATAACGGTACCGGAAGTCCGAAAGATACAGTGAATCGTTTTGATACAGGCGTTGCGTGGTATGATAAGCGCCTTCAAACAAAAAGGTCCATTTCATATAGGGGTTTACCAATGGCTTTACCAGCCGCCCGTAGAGCATCGACTCCTGGCGGTTGCCCCCGTTGAGTGTATTGTTGAAGCTTTTAAAACCGAGATTGCCATCCATAAAGGTGCCTGATATATTGCGCTGGATGAGCTCCACACCCGTACCCCATTGGTTACCCCTCTTGCGATCGTACAGCGCCGTCACCAATAAACGGTTGCCCCATCCCGACAGATTATCTTCTTTTACCGACATTTCTACCGAATTCTGATTATGCATGTTGATGGAACCGCCGATGGAAAGCACGTCTTTTGTGAGCACGGTAACGTCTACCGAATCGGCGGTACCCGGCACGGGTTTAATCACAATCTTTGCATCGAGCAGGTAAGGCTGGTCGCGCAGGTGGCGTTCATTGTCTGCCAGCAGGTAGGGAAACACCTTGTCGCCGGGGCGGAAAAACAGGTTGTTGTGAATGACATATTCCCTCGATTTATGGTGAAAGAATTCGGCCAGCCGTGTCAGATTATTACGCATGGTGCGGTTGGTATCGGTGATAGGCGTGCCGAAATCGAGTCGTTGTATATCTACATAGCGGATAATACGGCCTTCGTAGCGACTGTATACCAAATCATTTCGTACAGGGGTGTTGGGATCGGATGTGCCGTTGGTATCTGTCACCAGGTTGCGCGCCAGCTTGCCTACCAGGCCTTTCTGACGGCGGAAGAAGCTGTCCAGGCCAATCATCCCCCTGCGTACGGAGTCTGTGCTCCTGCGGCTGGTATCCGTCTGTGCTTCCAGGGCCGGGTGCAGTAGCATAAGCAGGCAAAAGAGGCCGGTTATTTTATTAAGGTGTCGCAGCATGCCTACTTTGTAAAGTATCTCTTTTCTTATAGATGTACGCAAAAGGGGTGCCTTACGTTGCACACTTTAACAAAAAAGCAGCAAGTTTTGGGTTTACTCAATATCCCGCTCCTCCCGCAATGCCCGCATCATTTCGCCATAGCTCATTTGTCGTTCCATGGCCGTCACGGTTGCCGCGATCCGCTTTGTTTTAGTGGCGGCCGTTTTGGCGCTTTCTATCCATTTGCTGTAATACTGCTGGTGCGAGGGCGGCAGCTTTTTGAAAAAATCCATTGCTTTGGGCTCATCGGCCAGGCAATCCATCAAATCCTTCGATAAAGGAATCTTTTTGTTGTCTACCTCGAGCTGCAAAACCACTTTTGCGCCTTTTGTTTTACCGATGGCTTTACGCATGGTTGCATTTACAGGCATGATAAAGCCGCCGCCGCTCATGGGCAGCAATGCCACCGATTGGATGGAATGATTGTCGAGCTTGCCTTTTACGCGGTAGGATGTTCGCCGGCCGGGAAGCAGCTGCTCCGAAATTTTCTCCGGCACTTCGACATAGGTCCAGCCGGTCTTTTCTCCCTGGCGATCGAATTTTAACAGCGTTGCCGTATACTTTACCATGACCTTATTTCCTTTTAATGCTTGCCAGCACCCGCCTGATAATACCATCTGCGGCATTGCTGTCTATCCAGCGGGCTACGATGATAAGATCATTATCGGGGTCCACGTAAATGATATTGGCGCCTGCGCCGATATGCGTAAAGGCAGTGGCCGGTGCGGAGGGATATAGTTTTTTATCGGTGTTAAGAAAGAAATTCATAAACCCATAGCCAGGCTGTACGGTGGTGGGTGTCCGCGCCATATTGAGCCAGGCTTCGGAAATCAGCTGGCGGTCGTTCCAGCGCCCGTTGCGCAGGGTGAGATAACCAAACCGCGCCTGGTCCCAGGCATTGATAAACAGCCCGCCGCCAAAATGAGAGCCGCCGCTTACCGATTGCACCAGCTGCCCGTCGAGCACAATCCACGAATTATTGTAGCCTGTCCAGCGCCAGGTGGCCGAAGCGCCGATGGGGTCCATGATCTTTTCTTTAAGCACCTGCGGCAGCGGGCGGCGCCATACATTTAATACGGCCAGCGCCAGCACATTGACCCGGGTATCGTTGTATTTATATACCGTGCCCGGCTCATTGCGCGGCCGTGTAGTCCATTGCGCCGCATTGCCTTCGGGCCTGTCGGCCCAATCGGGCTTGCCCCATAAAGTGCCTTCCCAGTCGCTGGTTTGGCGGAGCAGGTGGTCCCAGGTTATCTTACGGTTATGATCGGTATCGAATAAATCAATCACATCTTTTTTGCCCATGGCCACAGCGGGGCTGCCCGGTGGCACAACCGGCTCATAGGGAATAACGGGAGCCATATAGGGACCCACTTTATCGTGCACGTCTTTTATCAGCTTTTCATCCCAGGCAAGCCCCGTAACGGTGCTCAGGAAACTCTTGGCTTCGCTGAAGGTAAGATCCACGCGCTGCGGCTCACCCCATTGGGCCACGAGATAGCCATTCTTAATAATAAGGCCGGTGCAGGACCCGCGGTCTTTCATGGGGCCGGCCAGCTCGTTGAATGGCTCGCGGCCGAAAGCCGTTTGGTAATGATCGAGTTTTAAATCGCGCGCGCCCTTGCTTTCGCTGGCGGCGGCAAACTGAACGGCTTCCGCGAGCAGCAGCGAATCCATGCCTTCGGCGGCGGGCGCATGGTGCTGCCATTGGCCGGGAGGCGGATAATAATAAGCGTTCTTTTTTGTTTGCGCGTGCACGGTAGTACCGGCGAAGGCCAGCCATGACAGTAAATAAAACCTGTATTTTAACATAAACCGTTTGGGTAATTCAATGAATGGTACCGGGAAATTAAGGATTATATATTAGCTTTCGCTTCGCAAAAACAAGCACCATGAAGAAATACTTAGCCCTTGCTTTCAACGGCTTATTACTCCTTTCCCTGCCCGCAGCGGCACAAACGGATGCCGGCCTGTTCCGCTTTCCCGATGTATCGGCCACGCAAATCGTTTTCAGCTATGCCAATGACATATGGCTTGTGCCCAAAGACGGCGGTACGGCTATCCGGCTTAGCTCACCGCCGGGCATGGAAACTTATCCCCGGTTTTCGCCCAACGGCAAACAGGTAGCCTTTACCGGCAATTACGATGGCAACCGCGACGTATATGTGCTCCCGGTTACCGGCGGCATCCCGCTGCGCCTGACCACGCACGGCTATAGCGACCGGGTGGTGGACTGGCAGCCCGATGGCAAACGTATTTTATTTGCGTCCATCCGTGAAAGCGGGAAGGAAAGATTCAGCCAGTTTTACTTGGTGGCCCCCGGTGGCGGCGCAGTAGAAAAACTGCCGCTGGCCTATGCCGAATTTGGCAGCTACTCGCCCGACGGCAAACAGCTGGCGCTGACTTTCCGCACGCAGGTGGGGCGCAACTGGAAGCGGTATAAAGGCGGCTGGAAGGCCGATATTCATATTTATAACTTTGCGGCGCAGTCTGACGAGAATATATCCGGGGCGAGCGAGGCATCCGACGAGCTGCCCATGTGGCGCGACCAGTCCATTTACTTTTTATCAGACCGCGGCGCCGAAGGGCGCATGAACCTGTGGCGTTATGATATCGGCGCGAAGACATTTACCCAGCTCACCCATTACAAAGATTATGATGTGCACTCCCCTTCCATCGGTCCGGATGATATCGTATTTGAGCAGGGTGGCAAATTATACCTCTATTCTTTTGCCGGCGGGCAGGCAAAGGAAGTAAAGATATCGGTGGTAGCCGACGAGGCCAGCGTGAAGCCTTACAGTGCAGGCGCCGGAAAATATTTACAGCATATGGCCCTTAGTCCCGATGGCAACCGCGTGCTGGCCGAAGCGCGGGGCGAACTGTTCAGCCTGCCCGCGCAATATGGTTTTGTAAAAGACATCAGCAATACGCCGGGAGCGGCAGAACGCTATCCTTCGTGGTCGCCCGACCGTAAACATATTGTGTACTGGTGCGATCAAACAGGCGAGTATGAGTTGTATATAACGGATGCCGGCAAAACGACGGCGCCCAAAAAGCTCACGTCATACGGTGCGGGCTTCAGGTATAATCTTTATTGGTCGGCCGACAATAAAAAGCTGGCTTTTATCGATAAGTCGCAACAGATAAAAATATATGATATCGCTTCCGGCCAGACCACCGATGTAGACAAAGGCCTGCGCATCGGCACCGATGGGCTGGAAAACTTTTCATGCAGCTGGTCGCCCGACAACCGCTGGCTTGTATACAGCCGCGACCTGGGCAACTACCACAATGCTATCTTCCTGTATAATGTAGCCGATAAGAAGCTTACACAGGCCACCAGTGGTTTTTACGACTGCGCCAAACCCGTATTTGCGCCCGACGGCAAATACATTTACCTGCTCACCACGCAGCATTTCGAACCTTCCTACAGCGATATCGATAATAATTTTATTTATGCCAACAGCACCCGGCCCGCGTTTATCGTGCTAAAGAAAAGCACCCCTTCCCTGCTTTATCCAAAAAACGATGTGGTGGAAGAGAAAAAAGAAACGGAGGCCGGCGATAGCAAGGACAATAAGGGCGACGACAAAAAAGACAGCAAGAAAAAGGATGATAAAAAAGACACCGCCGCTGCCAGGGCAGCGCCTGCCCCGGTGGATATAGACCTCGACGGCATTGAATCACGATTGATACTGCTGCCGGTGCCTTCCGGCAATTACGGTAACATCAGCGGGGTCAAAGGAAAGATACTCTACCTCAAATCACCCAATACCGGTTCAGGTGTACGCGGCGCCACCCTTAAATTTTTCGACACCGATAAACGCGAAGAGAAAACCATTCTCGATGCCGACGATTACCAGCTCTCCGCCGATGGCAATAAGATACTGGTGCGGAAAGGCGACGACTGGGCCGTACTCAAGCCCGAAGAAGGCCAGCGTTTTGAAAAACCGCTGCGGCTAAACGAGATGCAAATGACCATCGACCCGGTGCAGGAATGGAAACAGGTGTTTATGGATTCATGGCGCATAGAGCGGGATTATTTTTACGATCCCCATATGCATGGCGTAGACTGGAGCCTGGTACAGCAGCGCTACCTGGCGATGCTCAAAAGCGCCATGACCCGGGAGGATGTGAATTTCATCATCGGTGAAATGATTGGCGAGCTCAATTCATCGCATACCTATAATGGCGGTGGTGATGAAGAAGACGCCAAATCAAAATCGGTGGGTTACCTGGGCGTTAATTACGAAGCCGAAGGCGGGTATTATAAAATCAAACAAATACTCCGTGGCGCACCGTGGGATGCGGAAGCCCGTTCGCCGCTCGATTTGCCGGGCGTGGATATAAAAGAAGGCCATTACCTGCTGGCCGTGAACGGCGTGGCGCTTACCACCGCGCAGGACCCGTTTGCCGCCTTCCAGGGACTGGCAGGAAAAACGGTAGAGCTGACATATAATACCAGTCCGTCGTGGACCGGGGCAAAGACAGCGGTGCTGCAAACCCTGGGCGATGAATACCGCCTGCGTAACCTGGCCTGGATAGAGAGCAACCGCAAGCGCGTGGAGATGGCCACCAACGGCGAGGCAGGATATATATTCGTGCCGAGCACGGGCGTGGACGGTCAAAACGAGCTCATCCGGCAGTTCAGCGCGCAATGGGATAAAAAAGCGCTGGTGATAGACGAACGTTTTAACAACGGCGGCCAGATACCCGACCGCTTTATTGAAATGCTCAACCGATCGCCCCTGTCATTCTGGGCTATACGCGATGGCGATACCTGGCCCTGGCCCCCGTACGCACATTTCGGACCTAAGGTAATGCTCATCAACGGGTGGAGTGGTTCCGGCGGTGATGCCTTTCCCGATTATTTCCGTAAGAAGGGACTGGGACCGCTTATCGGCACCCGTACCTGGGGCGGCCTTATCGGCATCAGCGATATGCCGCGGCTTATCGACGGCGGGTTTATCACCGCGCCTAATTTTCGCATGTACAATCCCGATGGTAACTGGTTTAAGGAAGGCCACGGCGTAGACCCCGATATAGAAGTGCCTGAAAACCTCGGCACCATGGCCAGGGGGACAGACCCGCAGCTTGAAAGAGCCATTACTGAAATAAAAGAGTTGATTAAAAAGAAAGGATTCAGCCAGCCGCCGATGCCGGCGTACGAAAAAAGGAATTAACGACCAGTCGTTAGCGTAAATAACGAGGCCACCTGTTGGGGTGGCCTTGTTATTTTGTCGTATAGTTAGTTAAGCAATCGTTGAGGCTAGTGAGAAAAAATGTTAACACAAAGTTGTCACGAAAAATCGAGGAAAACAAGACCTGGAGCCGCTTTAAGCAAAATAAATTCCATGCATTATGAATTAGTAAATATTGTAATATTAATTATTTTAATGATTAAATACATTTTTTACTGTTTTGCCATTAAAAAGTTGAATTATTTTTGCTTCATGTATGAGTTTTTACTATTTCACGCGACTTTTTTCTAAAAAATTGGCCTTTGTGCCGCACGGGCACTTCATCGCCCAGGAGCTTCCCCCAGGGCTTTAATTCGGGTATTCTGTCGAAAACGAGCTTCAAAATGCCCACAAAGGGGATGGAAAGGAACATGCCCGGAATGCCCCACAGGGCATCTCCCAGCAGCACAATGATAATGGATATCAGCGCATTTATCTTCACCCGCGACGATACGATATAGGGTACCAGGAACTGGTTGTCGATAAACTGTATCAGCAGGTAAGCGCCTACAACCGCCAGCGGCGTCTGGTACCCGTCTTTTGAAATAATGGCCATAATAACCGGCAGTGCGGTGGATACAATGCCGCCGATATAGGGTAATACGTTGAGCACCGCGCCCAGCACACCTATCAGCAAGGCATAATCGACACCTAACAGGAGCAGTGCAACCGAATTGAGCGTAGCCACGATGAGCGCTTCGACCAGCAATCCTACCATATAATTTTGTATCGCGCCTTTCGTTTCCCCCAGCACCACCCCTACTTCCTTTGCCTGGCCAAATACTTCGAAAATGAAATTCAGCAGGAGGTTTTTATAATACATAAACAGGAAGGTATATACCGGCAGCAAAAAAATCATGAATAAGGTACCCGCCAGCGTACCGAGGGTCTGCCCTACCAGCGGTTTTATTTTTTCCTGCGCATCGCTTATTACCTGCTCCTGCCGCTGCATGTTTATTCCCATACGGTGGTTTACTTCCTGCTGCAGTTGGGTGAGCATTTCCGTGAACCGCTGTTTTAGCAGCGGGAGCTGATCGGTAAACCGGGCTATTTGCGATGCAAGAAACCAGGCGAGGGCCGCGATAACGATGAATGCAATGAGCAGGGAAGTAACGATGGCCAGTACCCGCGGCCACTTCCGCTGTTCCAGCCGGGTGGCTACGGGATTGAGCAGCATAGCCAGCAGCCAGGAAAAAGCCAGCGGCACCAGCACGGTTTTGAGACTAAAGAGAATGTATACAAGGAGCACCAGGCCCAGCAGTACGGCGGTGGCCTTCATATAGAAGGGGTATTTTTTTATCATGCGCGGTTTATTTCTTTGTTTCCATCCGTGCGATATATGCGACAATTATGTTAACCATTACCATACCACGGTTGGGGGATGCGCTCCCGGCGTGGATTTTAAACACGGCTTGTCCCGCAACAAGCGGGAGAGCAAAACGGCGCAAAGGAGGGTATTACAAAAAATAATTATGGGTATATTATTGCCCGTATCGGGGAAGAGAGCCCGGCCATTTAGCCCAACCGGTAACGTGCGGCATCATTTGCAGACAGCGCATAACCTGTTGCTGCATTGCGGTTTGCTATAAAAGACATTAATAATACCCAGTTGCCCCATGGTATGGCAAGAGTATTGAATATCTCCATTCATGAATAGAATACGCTTCGGCCCGGCCCGTTTTTAACCAGATTCCGGATTTGTGCGTGAAATGATGTTTACCCCTTGGAACAACACTGATCCCCCTATGGGATTACAAATGCAAAAGTCCCGCTATAAGCGGGACTTTTTTACGAAAGAAGTTGAGATGCCGGCTGGTGGCTCGAAGCTCACAGCTTCTCTCAAGCTCTTTGCGCGGTCTTTTTCTTACCATCGGTCTTTAAGCGTTCGTCGATTGCCTTGCCCAGGCTGATGGTGGTGACGGTACCTGTATACAGCTCATCATTGATAAAGATAGCGGGCACATCGCGTACGCCCCTGTCGACTGCCTCGAGCAGGTCATGGCGTACGGTCCAGCCATAAATACAATCTACCAGTTCCGACAAAAACTTTTTATTGGTCACGCCCGCTTCTTTGGCATATAGCTTCAGGCTGGTGGTGCCCAGGTGTTTACGATTTTCAAAAAGTATATTGTGCATGGGCCAGAACTTGCCTTCCTGTGCAGCGCCCACGGCCGCTTCCGCCGCCTTGTGCGCATGCTGGTGCACCCTGGTAAGCGGAAAATGACGGAAATTGAATTTTATCTGTCCGTCGTACTTAACCAGCAATTTGTTGATTACTTCGTTTGCTTTGGCGCAGGCTTCGCTTTCGTAATCACCAAACATGACCAGGCTTACCGGCCCTTCGTCATTCCCTATCCAGATATTTTTGGGTGGGATGATATCCTTCACCTTTGGTTTATTCATTGCTTATATTTTACACTTTAATGGTAACAGCCCGCGATGTACAGAAAGGCCATACCGCGTCCGCAGCATGGCCTGTTTTTCATCACACGCTCTATTATAACACCTATTGGTATTATTTGTTCGAACGCGAATGAACACTAATTACGACGTTTTCGCCCCGGCCGCGCCATTAGCGTTCATTCGCTCTGATTCGCGTTCATTCGCGTTCCGGAATATCACTACGTTATCAAACACGTCCACGAGCACCGGCTGCGATTTATCGATGTCGCCCGCCAGGATTTTCTTACTCAATGGGTTCACTATTTCCTTCTGTATCAGCCTTTTAAGCGGTCGGGCGCCATATTGCACGTCGTACCCGTTCTCCCCGAGGTATTCCAGGATATAATCGCTGAAAGCCAGCTGGATACCGTTTTGCGCCAGCAGCTTTTTCAGGCCATTGAGCTGTATCCGCACCACGCCCCGTATTTCTTTTTTCAGCAGCGGGTGAAACATGATGATTTCGTCTATCCTGTTAAGGAATTCCGGCCGTATTGTTTCCCGCAGCAGGCTCATCACGTCCGTTTTTGCCTTTTCGGTCACCTCGTGCACATTGCGCTCGTTGATGCCTTCAAAGGCTTCCTGTATGAGCAGGCTGCCGATATTGCTGGTCATGATGATGATGGTGTTCTTGAAATTGACCACACGGCCCTTGTTGTCGGTCAGGCGGCCATCATCGAGCACTTGCAGCATCACGTTCCATACGTCGGGGTGTGCCTTTTCAATTTCGTCCAGCAGCACCACGCTATAGGGTTTGCGGCGTACCGCTTCGGTGAGCTGCCCGCCTTCATCATATCCCACATAACCGGGAGGCGCGCCCACCAGTCTTGATACGGTATGCTTTTCCTGGTATTCGCTCATGTCTATGCGCGTCATCATGCCTTCGTCGCCAAACAGGTAATCGGCCAGCGCTTTCGCCAGTTCCGTTTTGCCCACACCGGTAGTACCGAGAAAGATAAACGAACCTATCGGCCTGCGGGGGTCCTGCAATCCCGCCCGGCTGCGCCGGATGGCGTCTGCCACGGCAGTGATGGCCTCGTCCTGCCCAACTACCCGCTCGTGCAGGTGCTCTTCGAGCTGCAGCAGCTTTTCGCGTTCGCTTTGCAGCATCTTCGTTACCGGTATGCCGGTGGCCTTGGCCACTGTTTCTGCAATGTCTTCTGCGTCCACTTCTTCTTTCAGCAGGCGTTTTTCGCCGTGGTCCTGCAACTGGCGGCTGTAATCCGCCAGCAGCTTTTCCTCTTCTTTCATTTTACCATAGCGAATTTCAGCTACACGGCCGTAGTCGCCATTGCGTTCCGCCTGCTCGGCTTCCAGCTTCAGCTGTTCGAGCGCGGCTTTTGTATTCTGTACTTTTTCTACTACTTCTTTTTCTTCTTTCCACTTGGCCTTAAACGTATCGCGGGTGACCGACAGGTTGGCTATTTCCGTATTCAGCTCACGAAGCTTGGCCTCGTCGTTTTCGCGTTTAATGGCTTCGCGCTCTATTTCCAGCTGGCGTATCTGGCGTTCCAGCTTGTCGAGCTCTTCGGGCATGCTGTTCATTTCCAGGCGCAGCTTGGCGGCGCTTTCATCGATAAGGTCAATGGCCTTGTCGGGCAGGAAGCGATCGGTAACATAACGGCTCGATAATTCCACCGCGGCAATAATGGCTTCGTCCTTGATACGCACATGGTGGTGCGTTTCATAACGGTCTTTCAGTCCGCGTAATATAGAGATGGCATCTTCTTCGCTGGGCTCGTCTATCATCACTTTCTGGAAGCGGCGTTCCAGCGCCTTGTCTTTTTCAAAGAATTTCTGGAATTCATTGAGCGTGGTGGCGCCGATAGCCCTTAAATCGCCCCTGGCCAGGGCGGGCTTTAATATATTAGCCGCGTCCATAGCGCCATCGCCGCCGCCGGCGCCTACGAGGGTATGGATTTCATCGATAAAGAGAATGATTTCGCCGTCGCTGCCTTCTACTTCCTTCACCACTGCTTTCAGGCGTTCCTCAAATTCGCCCTTGTATTTGGCGCCGGCGATGAGCTGGCCCATATCGAGCGCATAAATAATTTTTGATTTCAGGTTTTCGGGCACATCGCCATTAATGATACGGATGGCCAGCCCTTCGGCAATGGCCGTTT
>Ga0307508_10001004_pt1 | contig 32811 bp, 25 predicted proteins | sample 9_EM_MG_FD_203089 | JGI IMG/M metagenome (GOLD analysis project Ga0307508, IMG submission 203089) | Populus trichocarpa ectomycorrhiza microbial communities from riparian zone in the Pacific Northwest, United States - 9_EM | ecosystem: Host-associated > Plants > Roots > Unclassified | place...
CCTTCTGCGACTATCTGGCGACCAAGCAGCTCAAGCTCGCTGCCCAGCCCACGCCTGCGCGCACTCATGACGCAAAACCTCAGCAGCTACGTGAGGCTGCGTGACGGAATCTGGGATCTGCACCCATTTCAGCTGAGCATCCACGTTGCTGACCTCGACGATGGATTTCATCTCCATCAGCTGGCGCTCCTCCTCCTCCCGCTGCGCGCGAAGTACGGCCAATCGGGGAGCGACCGACTTCAGGAGGCCACGCGCTTCGTTGCTGTGTGTACCACTCGGATAGGCCTGCAGGTATGCCTCCACGTCACCGCAGGCGCTTGCAGTCTCGGCCCGCCTGCATTTTTCACGATCGGCCTTGAGCCATTGGCTGTCGTCTCTAAGCAAGTCTAGTTTCGGCGCAGCAGACCGCATGGCTTCTTCTGCCTGGGTCACGTGAGGCCCCTTCGGAAAGGGAAAGCGACGCAGGTAGCCCTCTGCGCCATCGCACGCCGCGATCGTGAGAGCGGCGCGACACGCTTCTAGATCGGCGTGCCGCCACCCCTGGTCCTCTTCGTTGAGGGTCGTGTACACAGCATCCAACCGGTCCAGCTCGCCGATCGCCAACTGACCCTTCATCAGGCGAAAGCCAGGGCCGAGCCGCAGGATGTCGGCCCGACTCACTTTCGCGGCAAATTCCCCTCGCTCGTTCGTTGTTCCATTGGCGAGCACGCCAGCCGGGCTCTCAATGCGCAGCGTGGTCGCGCGCGCGGGCTCCTCCTCGCAGCGCGAAGCCCTGACCTGGTGGTTGTCAACCTCGTCGGTGCTGCTCGAATCCATCGCTCTGAATTCGTTGCCGAGGGGCACCGAGAGCGCGAGTCCAGAGCCACCTGCCATCAGGGCAACGGATGCATTGCGTTGACCGGGCGTGGTTGCAACGGAGTACTTGTAAGCGCCACCCACGACCGACGCTACGAGGCCTGCTCCAAACCAGAAATAGATCGTGGCGCGACTATTCGCCTTACTTGAATCCCAGTGGCGTTCGGTAATCGTCCGGCGATCGATGAGGTCGTGACTGTCCGTCGTGCATGTCTTGAACTGGACAGCGCGCGCGACGATCGAAACGGAGTCCGGCGACTCCTCGATGGTCGTCGTTGCTGCGGTTCCGAAGCCTGGAGACACTTCGCGCCGGATCGTGCTCCGTTCCGGAATTGGCTGATCGACGACTCGGACAGTCTCCGTGATCGTCGCACAACTTGTCGTGACCAGGGCCAGACCCAGCACTGCGGAGGCATGTGATCTCCGCGTCGCCAACTCGCCCTTACCCGTCGTGGGTCCCGTGTTTCTCGCCATTCCTCGCTCCTGTAGTGTCGTTCCGCGGATCCAACCCGGGGCCACCCCGCTGGTTCCTTTCAACGTACTGCGCCGTTTCCGGCAGCGTCAACGTAAAGAGGACTTTGTGCTCTTATTCCGATCGCAGCCTGCGGGTAGCCGCACGGGGTGGCGAGTGCCCGGACAATCGAGACCCTTCGGCACATCGCCGCCAACGTGCGGCGCCTCCGTCGGCGGCAAGGGCTTACCCAGGAGGCCCTTGCTGAGGCGGCACAGGTTGACCTCTCGTACGAGCAGCGAGTCGAACGTGCTGCGGTCAATCTGAGCGTCGACGTGCTGGTGAAGCTCGCAGACGCCCTGGGTGCCGCTCCGAGTATGCTCCTTCGGGCCGCAACCTTGCCACCGACAAAGCGCGGTCGGCCAACCCGAGCGAAGCGTCGCTTGGGCCACTGAACCCGCCCAGCCGTACAGCGTACGAGGCTGCGCGCGAACCGGCGCGCAAGCGATTGCGTAGCCCCTGCGCTCAGGTGCCCGGCCAGGTAGTCTCGCCTTGCTTCCGCCGGCCTCGTTCCCGTCCCCATTGAACCGGCAAGCGCGCCCCGCGGATACCGGTCCCACTCCAAAGAATTCGCAAAAGCTCAGGCGCCATCGTGCCGGGTGCTGGACAGGCGTCAGTGCCCTTCGACAAGTAGCGGGCCAAGGCGTACGGGTTTCCGGGATCGACATTTCGCCGAAAAATCCGGAAGTCGACGCTGAACGTGCCGCGCCCGTTGGTGAGCGCACGCCATTCCACATCCAGCTCCAGGCAGAGGAGGGCATCTACGTCCGCCACTAGGTGCAGATGCGGCGCCCAGCAGTCTTGACCTCCCGCGAGCTTTGGTTCGATGCATCCAATCGCAGATCGAACGGTTCGCAGCCGGGTCCTGCGCCAAGTGCTGAGAAAGCGGCGCTGTTCCATGATGGTTCGCCGAAGATCGTGCAGCCCACGTGAGCACAACGAAACGAGCAGCAGTTGCGGGTAACGCATGGAACGAATCAAGGCCGCAGCCTTCGTCGCGTATCGTGCAGCCGTCCGTGCGGCGCAGCTTGGGCATTGGCGCAGCTTGCAGGTGCGTCCGCGCTCATCAAGGGGATTGGTGCACTCGCGAATGCGTTGCGCGCGCGACTGTTCACCGATGGCTTCCAATTCGAGAGCCCTCGCCTCCTGGACATCGATCCGTCGAAGCCAGGTGTTCGGTTTAGATGTTTCTATTGTCTCGAGTGAAGGTTTGGGGGCGGGGTTGCCGAAGCTGCGGGGAGTTGAAGCGGCTGTGAGGGTCACGTCCGCCAAACTACAGCGCTACGACACGGTGACCAGTGACAGCATTGCCCCCGTTAGATGGACCGCGTCACGGTCCGGAGCCTCGCACCCGCTTTGCGCGCGTTCGTGGGGCCCGCGCGCCAGCCGCTCGACGAAGGCGCTCGCGACTCACGATTTGTCGAACATTGGCATGCGCGCGTTCGATGGCTTCTTCCGTAGTGTCTTCGCCCTTGATCACGATGTACTCCAAAGCCCACGCCTTCCCCTTATCACCGACCACCAGGAGGCAGGCGATCTCGCCGTCGTTTAGCCTGCATCGCTTCGTAAGGAACTCGAGGAGGGCGGGCCGTGACGTAATCAGCCAAGGGAACTCGAAGGTCGTTCGACATCTTCGCGACGCTTCGGCGTTGCCGACGCGCTCCGCAGACGCTTCCAGCGCGTCGAGCGCTTCGTCGACTTTCGCGATCGCCTCAGCGAGCTGTCGCTGAGAGGGTTTCGATTCGGAGCTGTCCTGGAACAGGTGCTGTGCGGCTTGCAGCAAACCCTTGAGGCGCGTGGTCACTTTCCTTCGCGCGGCGAGTTTCGCGCCGATCTCACGAACCGGATCTGTCGGCTCGTCCGGATCGAAGAGCATCCGTATTGACCGTCTCACGTCATCTACGCTCTCGCCTGCCTGGCCAATTTTCTCGAGCGCACGTCGCTGTCTTGCGCGGATTTTCTCTTCCACTCGGACAGGAAGGTACCAGATCCGCCGTGGGGGCACGTGACGCGACCGCGAGGCAACGCGAAACCGCGTCACTGGCAAAGCGGCGCCGAATCCGCGCATCTGTCCGGCATGACACCCCGTTCCCGCCGTCACGGAACAGCGATCCAGAGCACGTCACCCGCGCCCGCGCCCGGGAACGTCGAACCCAGCCAAGATTCACTGGCGACCGTCCTGACCGTCGACGAAGTCGCCCAGCTGCTTCGACTGGACCGAAAGACCGTGTACGGCGCCGCTGCCCGGGGACAGATCCCAGGGTCCCGCCGAGTAGGCCGAGCCATCCGGTTCTCGCGCGACGCCGTGCTAGCCTGGCTTGCTGACGGTCAAGGTCGCGCCTCGCGTTCACGGAGAAAACCATGAGCGTGCGACGCATGAAGCGACGGGACCCAATATCGGGCGCCCGGCGCGAGTTTTGGATGGTTGACGTAGATTTTCAACATGCCGACGGTTCCCGGCAGCGGGTGCGCAAAGTCTCGCCCGTGCACACCCGCCGTGGTGCGGAGCAGTACGAGCGCGATCTGCGCAACGAGCTGCTCGCGGGGACGTTCGGCAAGAAGGAGGCTCCGACTTTCGAACAATTCGTGGTGGAGAGCTGGTGGCCGACATACCCACGCTCGGTGGGTAATGCGCCGTCGACGGTCGTGGAGAAAGAGCACCATTTGCGGCTTCATCTGAAGCCGGAGCTGGCGAAGGTCCGTCTGGATCGAATCAAAGGTGAGGTAGTCGATCGCCTCTTCGCTGCATTTCGTGAAAAGAAGCTCAGCGAGAAGACGATCAAGAACGTACGGGCCACACTGCGGCGCGTACTTGCTTCAGCTGTTGAATGGGGAGTCCTCGACGTTGTTCCCCAACTTCCACGAGTCCGTGTGCCAGATCCTTCCTTCGATTTCCTGACGGCCGACGAATCGGAACGGCTGCTGGCCGCGTCACCAGAAAAGGATCGCTTCGCGCTGCTCCTGTTCGCGCTTCACACTGGCGCGCGCGCGGGGGAACAGCTCGCCTTCGAATGGGGCGACGTTGACTGGCAGAGTCGAACGATTCGAATCCGCCGGGCAATCAGCGCGGGAGTCGTGGGGCCGACAAAAAACAAGCTCGGGCGAGCGGTTCCGATGACCGATCGTCTGGAAGCAGCGCTGAAGGCTATCCGCCACCTCAAAGGGCAGACAATCTTCAGCAACGACGACGGAAGCACTCTCAAACACGACCAGCTCCATGAGCGGCTCTGGACGGCATGCCGTCGGGCAGGACTCCGGCGCATCAAATGGCACGAGCTGCGACACACGTTCGCGTCGCAGCTCGCGATTGCAGGCGTCCCGCTCCGCCAGGTCCAAGAGTGGCTCGGCCACGGCAGCATTCAGATGACCATGCGCTACAGCCACCTCTCCCCGAGCGGCGGCAGAGACCTCATCCGACTGTTGGACGGCAACAGCCGGAACCACCGCCACGAATCGGCGATAGTTCCAGCTGTTTTCTCTGCGTCCCCAAGGGGATTCGAACCCCTGTTACAGCCTTGAAAGGGCCGTGTCCTGGGCCGGGCTAGACGATGGGGACGTTTCGCAAGGGGCGGGAAGATAGTGTGAGGATGGGGGTTCGACAACGACAAATCACGATTATTTTCGGGCCGGTCCTGTTGGAGGAAAACGGCGCTTTGGGTATGGTCGCGGCTTGCAAAGCGCTTCGGCACCGCGAGTTTCAGGGGATTCTGTGGCCATTCGGGCGAGCGCGACGGGGCGGCAGCCGCCGTTTGCGCTGATCTTGGCGCTGTTCGTGCTGTCGGGGGCCACGGGGCTGGTCGATCAGCTGTGTTTTTCGAAGTACCTGTCGTACGTCGTGGGGTCGACGGCGCACGCGGTGAGCGCGGTGCTGTCGGCGTTCATGACCGGCCTGGCGCTCGGGGCGTTTCTGGGCGGGCGCTATTCGCTCAAGGTGAGGCGGCCGCTGGTCGCTTACGGCGTGCTCGAGCTCATCGTGGCGGTCACGGTGGCGCTCTCACCGGCGGCCTTTCAGTCGCTCGCGCCACTTTACGCCGCCGTCGCGCGCAGCGCGCCGGGCTCGCTGGCGCTGCTGAGCGCCGTGCGCTGGCTCGGCGCGCTCTTGATCGTCGTCGTACCGACCACCGCCATGGGCGCCACTCTGCCGCTGCTGTCGCGCCTGCTCCCCTCCCCCGCGGACGGGCACACCGACGGCGACGCCGCTTCACTACGTGCACGCACTGAAACCAGCGCACAGCGCCGGCTCGGCGCGCTCTACGCCTCCAACACCGCTGGCGGCGCACTCGGCGCGCTGCTCGCCGCGTACGCCATTTTGCCGGCGCTCGGCATGTCGGCGACGGTCGTCGCTTCCGCGCTCAGCAGCGCCAGCATCGGCGCTTTGGCTATCTATCTCGGCCAGCGTGCGCCCGCCGCCACTCCGCTGGCAAGTCCGGGCGTTTCGGGCGTGCACAGCGCAGGCGGCGTGGTCGACCACGTTTTCGTCGCTTACGTGGTGGCGATCGCATCCGGCGCGCTGGTGTTCGCGGCCGAGGTGATCTTCACGCATCTGCTGGCGCTGATCATCGGCAACAGCGCCTACGCCTTTGGCCTCATCTTGGCGGCGTTCTTGTCGTGCTTGTTCTTGGGGGCTTCGCGGGCCGCCGCCGTGCGCAGCCGCTTCGGCGAAGCCGCGCTGCCGTTCGGGCTGATTCTCACGGGGCTCGCGCTCGTCCTCACCTTGCCGCTGTGGGACAAGCTACCGCTGGTCTTCAACAACACCGGCCAATATTTCGCGTCGTTTGCTGCTCGCGAAGCCGCGCGCGGCGGCATTGCGTTCGCGGTGCTGGCGATTCCGACGGTGTTCATGGGCCTGACATTCCCGCTGCTTTTGCAGCGCGTCGCGGCTTCCGACGACGTTGGCTTTTGGGTGGGGCGGCTCACTACCGTCAACACGCTGGGCGCCGTGTTCGGCTCGCTCGCCACCGGTTACCTGCTCTTGCCGGCGCTCGGCTCGGAGCGCTCGCTGTTTGCGGTGGCGCTGGTGTTCGTCGCCAGCGGCTTGCTCACCACGCGCTTCGTCACCGGCGTTGCGCGCTATCTCGCCTACGGGCTGTCGGTCGCGGCTGCGCTCGTCTTCGTCGCGACGCCGCGCTGGGACTTGGCGCGCCTGACCGCCGGCACCAACGTTTACTTCGAAGGCTGGGACAAGCCAGAGTCGGTGCCGTTCGTGCGCGACGACATCCACGGCGGCGTGACGACTGTCACCCAGCTGCGCGGGGTCTACACGCTGTTCACGAACGGTAAGTTTCAGGGCAACACCGGCTGGGAAATGAACGCGCAGCGCTTCTTCGCCCACTACCCGTCGATTTTCGTCAGCGACTTCGATCAGGCGTTGATCATCGGCTTGGGCACGGGCACCACGCTCGGCACCATCGCGTCGTACCCGTGGAAAAAGCTCGAGCTGGTCGAAATTTCGCCGGCCATCGTCGAAGCCGCCGATCAATATTTTCGCTCCGTGAACAACGGCGCCATTCACGATCCGCGCTTGACCCTGCACCTGGGCGACGGTCGCAATTTCTTGCTGGTCGAGCAGCGCAAATACGATTTGATCTCGATGGAGCTGTCGAGCATTTGGTTCGCGGGGGCCGCCAGCCTGTACAGCCGCGAGTTCTATCAATTGGTGCAGCAGCACCTGACCGAGCACGGCATCTTTCAACAGTGGGTGCAGCTGCATCACGTGCGGCGCAAAGACTTCGCCACCATCGTGCACACGCTGCGCCTGGTCTTTCCGCACGTCGCGCTGTTTTACGGCGGTGGCCAAGGCATCTTGGTGGCGTCGATGCAGCCGCTGGCCGCCTCCGAGGCGCGGGTCGAGGCGCTGCAAGACAGGCCCGAGGTCATGGCGGTGACTCCCGGCGCCCGTCCGCTCATGGATCTGCTGACTGACATCTTGGTCACCGGTGCCGATCTCGACCGCTTCCTCGCCGACAGCGCGCGCGACGCTGGCGAGCCTTTGTCCGACCTCGTCTCCACCGACGGCAACCTCTACCTCGAGTACGCCACGCCGCGCGGCAACGTGCTGCCTTGGTCCGCGCGTGAGGACCTAGTGAAGAAGATCTACGAGTTCAGGGGTGATGTTTCGATAAGCGGCCTGCGAGCCCCGTAATGGCGCGCCCACGAAGACAGAGACTCCTGGCAGCCGGCATGGTAGCGAGAGCGGTATATGCGCGCTGTTTGTGCCTTGGTCTTGCTCACTTTCAGTAGCGGCTGTGCCACCACCGTGCATCGTTTGGACGGAGAGTTTCCGACCAGCGCCGGCACCGCCAAAACGTCGTGTGAAAAGCAAGATTGGCTGGTGGTTTCGCCGACCCGCGCCGAGTTCGTGGACAAGAATGGCGTGCGTTCCGCAACTCGGAACGACGGCGTCTCGCTCTATCGCGTCGGCGCCTCCGCCCCGGTGTCAATCCCGAGCCTGAGCGACGACATGGGTGGCGGTCCCAGCTTCAAGCGCCATACCGACGCCGTGCGCAGTCACGACACCAAGCAGCTCGTCGCCACCGGCCTCGGCATCGCCGGCGCGATCGCGGTCACGGTCGGCACCATCCTGTTCGTCACCGCCTTCAGCACGGAAAACGACGCAGCTGGCCACCCTGTCCAGAAAATCAGCGGCGGTCGGCTGGCCGCCGGTGGCCTCACGGTGGGGCTCGGCTTCGGTTTGGGCATCGGCGGCATCGGCGTCAACCCGGGCCAAGCCGAACGCTCGCGGGCCGAAGCTTCACGCTTCGTCTACTTCCCGCCCGAAGATCCGAAGGTCGACGTGCTCGAGATGACCGGCCGCTACAATCACGCCGTGCGCGACCGTTGCGAGCGTCGGCCCGTACCGTAACGCCGCACGACCGCGGTCTCTTCGATCGACTCCGCGGCAGCGGGCGCGGCTTGCAGCCGAGAGCGCGGCTCCGGCTTCATGGTGTGAACCGTCGCGCGCTCCAAAATCGCCATGCACAGCTCGGCGAAGCCGAAACCAGCGGCTCCGGCGATCTTGGGCAGCAGGCTGGTCGGCGTCATGCCGGGCAGCGTGTTCACTTCCAGCACGTATTCGTTTTGGCCTTCAGTCACGAGCAAGTCGACGCGCACGGCGCCGCTCGTGTCGAGCGACTCGGCGGCGCGCTGGGCCAAGTTGAGCACGTTCAAGTAACGCGCGGGCTGAAGCCGCGCGGGCATGAAGTATTCGGTCATGCCCGGCGTGTACTTCGCCGCAAAGTCGTAAATGCCGCTCTTCGGCGCAATCTCGATCGCGCCGAGCACGCGCCCATCGAGAATGCCCACAGCCACCTCGCGCGCCGTCACGAAGCGCTCGACCAGCACCGAAGAATCGAACGCCAGCGCCAGCTCGATGGCTTCGCACAGCTCGCTCAGGTCATTGGCGCGGCTCACGCCGATGCTCGAGCCCTCACGGCGCGGCTTCACGATCACCGGAAAACCGAACGAGCCGTGAACTTCCTCGATGTCGGCGGCCGCGCTCTTTTGGTCGAACACGTAGTAGGGCGGCGTCGGCACGTTGTGCAGCCGAAACAGCTCCTTGCTCTTCAGTTTGTCCATGGCCAAGGCGCTCGAGAGCACGCTCGAGCCCGTGTAGGGAATGCCGAGCAACTCGAGCAGGCCTTGCACGCAGCCGTCTTCGCCGAGCTTGCCGTGCAGCGCCAAAAACGCCGCGTCCATCTCCGTGCCCGCCAGCATCGCCAGCGCGTCGTCCCCCGGACCGAGCACGATGGCCCGCGCGTCCACGCCTTGCTCGGTCAGCGCCTCCAGCACCGCCTCGCCCGACGCCAACGAAACCTGCCGCTCCGACGACGTTCCGCCCATGATGACGGACACTTTGCGATAGCTCATGTTCCCTTTCGCTATCTAAAACGCCACGTTGGGGCCAACTAATCCGTCACCCAACCCGATCTCCCCCTCGGCCCGATCCGACCCGATCTCCCCCCAACGCGACTCCACCCCGCCGGCGCCCCCTCCCACGACCCCCGAGTCACTTCGAGTACGAAGTCACCCCGAGTCACTTCGGGTACGCTCATCATCCATCACATTTCAGCCGGCCGCCTCGCAAGCTTGGGTTTTGGCGAGGTTTTCGCGAGCACCGAAGCGGAGCGTACTTGAGTACGTGAGCATCGGAGCGCAGCGAAAACCTCGCCAAAACCCAAGATCGCGGGACGTGCTCCCAGATGTGACGAATCCTGAGCGGGTACGAAGTCACTCCGGCGCGCCACAAAGGGCCCCGCGCCGGCGTCGGGAGGGACCGGGGGCGACTCAAGGGCAGGCCTAGTTGTCCGGCTGCCCAGCTGGGCAGCCCCACCACAAACAAGGCCTACTAAACCCAAGGGCGGCTCCCGAACGTCACCCGCGCTGCTGCCGCTCATCTGCTGCTGCCGCTCATCTGCTGTTCCCGCCCATCGCGTTCTCGCTCGTGCAGTCACGTAACGGAGCCGCGAGCGCGCTCCGCGCGCGAGCTGGATCGCCGCCGCCCGTCCTTGGCACGATCAGATCACGATCCTCGAATGAGACCAGACCCCAGGAACCCGGCGGGGCCGGGCGCAAAACCCGTGGTTGAACGCGCGAAGGTCGCGGGGCGCCCGGGCCACCGAGGTGAAACCAACACCCTGAAACCAAAACAGGCCATTCGCGTGGACGCCACCAGTCGCGTTTGAAGCCAGGCGCCCCCCGGTCACGACACCTCCACCACGATGGCCGTAATGTTATCTTTGCCGCCGCGCGTGTTCGCCAAATCAATCAGCGTCTTCACGGAAAAGGTGCCGCCTTCCGCGAGGATGGCGGGGATCTCTTCAGTGCGGAGATAACCATGCAGGCCGTCGCTGCAAATCAGGAAGGCATCCCCGAGCTCTGGCTCGGAAACCGTCGTATCGACTTGCACATAGTCGCGGCTGCCGACGGCGCGCGTGATCACGTTGCGCTGCTTGCTGACGCGCGCCTCTTCGGGCGTGATGATGCCTTGCTTGAGCTGCCAGTTGATGAGCGTGTGGTCTTCGGTGAGCTGTACCGCGTCGTCGCCGCGCACCCGGTAGATGCGACTGTCGCCGACCTGCGCGGTCACGAGCGCCGTGCCGAAACGCATCATCGCCGTGATGGTCGTGCCCATGCCGGCTTTGCCGCGATCGATCTCGGCCATGGCGTAGACGATGTACGTGGCAGCCTGCACCGCCCCTTCGAGTAACCGGGCGGCCGCACGACTGCGCTCTTCCGTCAGCGGGCCGTCGAGCTTGAGGCTCGTCTTGCCGCGCTTGACCATGCCGTGCACCGTGTCGATGGCTTCTTGGCTGGCGACCTCACCGGCGGCGTGGCCGCCCATGCCGTCAGCGACGACCCACAAGCCAATCTCGTCGTCGCAGAGATAGGCGTCTTCGTTCGTGGTCCGACGACGCCCGATATCCGAGCCCCCGTAGGACTGCATGCGGAGGGGAGGGGCTTCGGACATTCTCGACCAAAATAGGAAATGTTTTGCCGGAGCGAAAGGGCGTACGATTGGGCCTGTCTCGTTTCGCGGGGGCCCCGCCCCGCTCGACCGCTGCCACGGCAACTCGATACGCCCCAATGACCAGCGCCTGCAGCTTTACCTATGCCGGAGAAGACCCCGAAAAGGCCGCCAAAGCGTTCGCGCTGGCGGCGCGGCGCGTCACGCGACCGAGTGGCGCGATAGTTTTTGCGGCCGGAGGCCTGGGCGAGCGTTTGGCGCAGCTGGGGCAAGCCGTGGCTCACGCTATGCCGGGTTTGCCGCTCTGCCTGGCCGCCGGCGCGGGCGTCGTCTCGGAGCGAGGCGAGGTCGAGGGCCAGGCCGCAGCGACGGGCATCATTTGGAGCGGCGGCACCGCACGGCCCTTCAGTGTCAGCGGGCACAACGCCGAAGCAGTGGGCACCCAGCTCAGCGAAGCGATCCGTCAGGGTGAAGCGCCGGGCCGCAGCACGACGGCTGTGGTGTTCGCGCGGCCCAACGGGCTAGCGCCCCACGTGCTCGAGCCGCTCGGCGAGCTCCGACGCACGCGCGTGCTCGGCGCAGGCACCGTCGGTGACTCGCCCGTGCTGGCCTTGTTGGCCGACGGCACGCTGAGCCCCGGTCCGGCAGGCGGCATCGTGCTCTCGGGGCTAACGGCGCCGCTGGTGCGCGCCTCGGCGGCCTGTCGCTTATTGATGCCGCTCAAAGTCATCTCCAAGACGCGCGGCTCGATGGTGCTCGAGATCGAAGGGGCGCCGGCGCTCGAGGTGTTGAGCTCGGTCGCCGACAATCTCGAGGACCAGCCGTTGGTCTTCGTCGCCCTGGCGCCGCCAGCCGAGCAGGACGGCGCGCGCGCCGACCAAGCGCTGGAACGCAATGGCCCCGAGCGGCCGGAGGTTTTGATTCGCGCCGTGCAGGGCGTCGACCCGGTGCGGCGCGGCTTGCTCGTGTCCGACGAAGTGCGCCCCGGCATGCGGCTGGCGTTCGCGGTGCGCGACGCCAAAGCCGCTCGCGAAGATCTGCAAAGCGCCGTGCGCGATCTGCTGCGCGAAGCCAACGGTGCCGCCCCGCGCTTCGGCATTTATTTGAACTGCGCCGGCCGCGGCTCCAGTCTGTACGGCCAACGCGACGTCGACTTGAAAATCCTGAAGGCGCGCCTCGGCGAATTGCCGCTCGCCGGCATGCAATCCTCATTCGAAGTCTCCGAAGTCGGCGGCAAACCGTCGTTACAGCTGTATACGGGCGTGCTCGCCGTGTTCACGGCACCGAGCTGAGCGGCGCATTTTGCACCGGCCGCGAAGCGCGGCCCCGAAGCGCAGCGCGGCAACAGGGCTCTCTGCCGAGATAAGCACCCCGCGATGCACCCCGCGAGGTGGGTTCGCCCTACGAAAATTCGTGTCCGACTTCGGACAAACATTCTCCAATGATTCCCGGGCCCCGAGCACGACGCCTCGCCTTGTCCGATTTCGAACATACCAGTGGGTCGAGGCCGCTTCGGGGTCGAGGCCGCTTCGGGGTCGCGGGGTCGAGGCCGCTTCGGGGTCGAGGCCGCTTCGGGGTCGAGGCTGCTTCGGGCTCGGAGCGGCGACGTTGTCCGAAATGGCACAGCGTCAGTTGGCAGCAGCGGGGGGCGCGAATTTATTCGGGAATCTGGGTTCAATTTCGTACACCGATTTCGAGCTACGAACGGCTCGCGCGGAGAGCATTCAGGCGGGCCTGACGGGATCAATGGGCGCCCCATTTCCTCCGCGATCGGACCCGCTTGCGGGGACTTTACAGAGGGGACCACGCCGTGTTGACTGCGGGGCGCCATGGCTCAAGCGGTACCAGCAACTCCGCAACAGACTTTGGGGCTTCGCACGGCGCGGCCGCGCGTCGGCTTTGCCGACGGCGCGCTCGCCTTCTTCGTGATCGCGATTGTGGGCTTGATGGTCGTGCCGCTGCCGACCTGGCTGCTCGATTTGCTGATCGCGTCGAATTTGGCGTCGTCGGTCGCCGTGTTGCTGGTGGCGCTGTACGTCGGGGACGCGCTCAAGATCGCGACCTTCCCTACCCTGCTACTGATTACGACGCTGTTCCGGCTGGCGCTGAACGTGTCGTCGACCCGCCTGATCTTGCTGCAGGCCAACGCCGGCCAGGTGATTCGCGCGTTCGGGCAGTTCGTGGTGCGCGGCAACTACGTCGTCGGCGCCGTCATCTTTCTGATTTTGACGATCATCCAGTTCGTGGTGATCGCCAAAGGCAGCGAGCGCGTGGCTGAAGTGGGTGCGCGCTTCACGCTCGACGCGATGCCCGGCAAGCAAATGGCCATCGACGCCGAGCTCCGCTCCGGCAGCATCGACGGCAACGAAGCGCGTCGGCGCCGTCGTGCACTGCTGCGCGAAAGCCAATTCTACGGCGCCATGGACGGCGCCATGAAGTTCGTCAAGGGCGACGTCATCGCCTCGCTCATCATCACCATCGTCAACATTTTGGGCGGCCTAGCGATCGGCGTCGGCCAACGCGACATGGAGGTCACCGCCGCGCTCAAGCGCTACGGCTTGCTCACGATCGGCGACGGCCTGGTCACGCAAATTCCGGCGCTGGTGATGGCCACGGCGGCCGGCGTGCTGGTCACGCGCGTCGCCAGCGAAGAGGCAGAAACCCCGCTCGGCGCCGAGCTGGCGTCGCAGATCTTCGGTCAGCCGCAGGCGCTGCGCATCGGAAGTTTCTTCGTGCTCGGTTTGGCGGCAATCCCAGGCCTGCCGGGGCTGCCCTTCTTGGTGATCGGCGGGCTGATGTTCGCGGCGTCGCGGGCGCGTTTCAAGAGCTTGCGCGCCGAGCAAGAACGCCAACAGCCCGAGCCGATCCAGCGGCGCGCCGGAACGCAGGCCCAGCCGCGCTTCGTGCCCCTGGTAGTGCCGTGGGCGGTCGAGGTGTCCAAAGACTTGGAAGCGCTGCTCGACGACGACGTGCGCGGCAACGAAGTGCGCCGTCCAGGACTTCGCGCCGCGCTGGCGGCGGCGCGCGAAATCATTTTCCGAGATCGCGGCGTGCCCTTGCCGGCTGGTCGCATGAGCGTCGCCGAGGCTTTGCCCGAGCGCCATGCCGTGCTCTCGCTGCATGAAGTGCCGGCGCTTCTCGTCACCTTCCCGAAGTCGATCAGCGACGAGAATTTGGCGCAGCAGCTGCTGCTGGAGCTGTTGCCGGCCCTCGAGCGGCGCGCGCAAGACTTCTTGGGGCTGTCGGAGACGCAAAACCTGCTCGACGAGCTGGAGCAGCTGTCGCCGGCGAGCGTGCGCCAAGTCGTGCCCAAGCCGATTAGCCTGATTCAATTGACGGACATCTTGCGGCGCCTGGTCGAAGAGCGCGTCAGCATCCGCGATCTGCGCGCCATCCTCGAGGCGCTGTCGCTGGTCGGCGCGGCCGAGAAGGATCCGCTCACCTTGGCCGAATTCGTGCGCGCTCAGCTGCGCCGCCCACTCACGCATGCGCTCACGCGCGGCGCCCGTGAGCTGCAAGTCTTGCTACTCGACTCGCACATCGAAGAGACCGTGCGCGGCGCCATCACGCGCACGCCGGCCGGCGCCTTCCTCGCGCTGGCCCCCGTCGCGAGCCGCGACATCGTCAGCGCCGTCAAGCGAGCCATTTCGAACCACGCCGCCGACGTCACGCCCGTCGTCCTGCTCACCCAGCCCGACGTGCGCCGCTTCATCCGCAAGCTCCTCGAGCCCGAGCTGCCCGACGTGCGGATCTTGAGCTTCGCCGAGCTACTGCCCGAAGTCGCCGTCAAGCCGCTCGGGCGCGCGACCATCACCAACTTGTAACGGCTTGCTGGGGACTCGCGCGCCGTCTCGTTACACGCGCCGCTGCACGATCATTTTCTTCGGTACTTGCCCGCTTTGCTCCAGCATCTTCTTGGCTTCTTTTTGGAGCAGCGGGTGCGTCTTCTTCGTCAAAAAGCCGCCGAGCAGCCGCGCGTCGACGGCCAGCAGCTTGCGCAGCGCTTTGCGCATCGTTTGCATGTCGCTTTCGTAGGCGGCGGCGTACGCCAGCGCGCGGTACAGCTGCGGGCGGATCTGCTCGTAGGTGGCGTCGTCCGCATCGAACAGATTCAGCGTCTCTCGGGCTTTTTTGGCGTCACCAGAGCGCGCCCAGGCCTCGGCCGCCACCGATGCCAGCATCGCCCGCGTACGCGCGTCTTGGTGACGGCTCAAGTCGATGTTGTCGGCCAGCTGCCGCGCCGGCCCGACCTCGCCCTGCGTCAGGTGAATCATCGCGCGCTGGCCGCGCGCTTCGTCGGCCACGGGCGCCATGGCCTTGGACAGATCGATGCTCTCGAGCGTCGCGAGCGCCTTCTTCGGATCCTCTTGGAGCTCGAGCTGAGCGCGCGCAAAAATCGCTGCCGTGTCGCCCTTCTTGAAGTCCGTCGACAGCTTCGCGAGCGCGGCTTTGCGGTCTGCGTCGGTCTCGACGCCGCTCAAGATGCTGGCAACGCCGCGCGCCGTCTTGGCTTGGCGCAGCGTCCACACCAGTAGCGTCACGGCCGCAGCCGTGAGCAAAACGGCGACACCGAGCACGAGCTTGTTCCATGGCGACGAAACGAAGATCGAGATCGACACGCACACGATCCACACACCGGCCAGAATCAGACCGATGCGCGTCAGCATCGCCTTCAGTTGACCTTGGCCTAGCGGATCCGGCATCTCGCCGCGCTTCATGCCACCCTTGTTCGCTTCCCGCGCGGCCTTGCCGGCGCTGGGCGCGTTACTCTGAGCTCTCTTCAGTTTGCGGGTCTCTCGTGCCAAGCCTCAGGTCTCCTTCACGCGGGGGCGCCGCTTTGTAGCACTGATTCGGAAGCCTATGAGATCCGCGCCGCGCCGGGCGGCGGAAGCAGCGAATCGGGCGGCGCATCGGGCATGGTTTCGAAGCGGAAGTGGTTGAAAATGCTCTGGAGCAGCGAGAGCACCGGGACGCCGAGCAGGGCGCCCCACAGCCCGAAAAAGTGCTCGCCCACGATCAGCGCGAGCACCACCAGCACCGGGTGAATCTTCGCCGCCACCCCGATGATCTTCGGATTGAGCAGGTTGGCTTCGACCTGGTGAATACCGACGATCCAGAGCAGCACCCACAGCGCCGTCCAGAAGTTCTGCGTGAGACCGATCATCACGACCGGCACGCTGCTCAAGATCGAGCCAAAGATCGGGATGATGCTCATCACGGCCGAAACGATGGCCAAGATCGGCCAATACTTGAGCCCGAACATGGCGTAGCCGAACGCCGACAGCACGCCGTTCACGCAGCAGATCAAGAGCTGCCCGCGCACGACCCCCGAAAGCCCGCGATCGATGCGCCACAGCAGCCGGTCGTAGCTGATGCGCGAACGCGCCGGTACGAGCGAGCGAAAGAAACCGATGATGTTCTCGCGCGTGCCCATGATGTAGCCGGCGACCATCAAGGTCATGAACAACAGAAAGATGCTGCGCGCCACGGTGGCCACCACGGTGCGCCCGAGCGCCAAGAGCTCGAGCCCGTTGCGCTGGGCGTAACCGACGGCTTCGTTCATGCCGCGCGCCGTGAGATCGGAGACTTTGAACTTTTCGGCTGGGTGTACGCCGGGGCCCACGCGCCAATGCCCGGGCCCTTGTTGCACGACCTCGACGCCGCTACCGACCCGAAACTCGACGCTGCCGTCGGGCTTGTTGACGATCGACACCGCGGCCGGGTCTTCCGCGGTCGATTTCGGCCGCGAACGGCTGCGAACACCGTCGACCCACTGCTCCAACTGTGGCCCGTACTTGGCCGAAAAATCTTCGGCCAGCGACGGCGCGTCGCGCATGAACTTCGCCGTCTCGAGATAGATGCGCGGCGCAATCGCCGCGATCAAAAGATAGATGCTGCCGAGCGTGATGAAATAAACGCTCAGAATTGCCGCCGCGCGCGGCACGCGCCAGCGTTCGACCCGCGCGACAGCCGGCGCGAGCACGTAGGCAATGATGATTGCCAAGATGAACGGCAGCAGCACTTCGCGAACGCACACCAAGAGCGCGGTGACGACCACGCCGCTCAGCGTCAGGAACACGATGCGCGGACGCGTCCAACCGCCGCTACCCCCTCGGGTAGACGGCGGCTCTCTGACGCTAACGGGAACGGTCACCTAAGACCTGCGGCCGTTCCCGTGCGCCCTTCAGCTCTCGTCGTCAGTCGACGGAGCCGGAGGTGGCACCGATGCCGGCGAGGTCTTGATGGCGCCGAGCTTGTCCTTGAGCAAATCGCCCAGGGTCGCGCCCTTGCCTTGTGACTCGCGCTTCAGCACCTGCACGTGCTCAGCCTGGGTGCTCGTGCCAGGGGCACGCATGCTCAAGGTGAGACGTCGGTCCATGCTGTCGACGTTCGAGACTTCGGCCTTGACCTTGTCGCCGCGCGACAAGGTGGCGTCGGACGGAATCTCGTTGTTCGGAATGATGCCTTCGACGCCCTCTTCGAGCCGCACGAACGCGCCGTAATCGGCAACGCTCAGCACCTCGGCGCCTTCGACGACCACACCCGGCTTGTACTTGTCCATCACCGTGGGCCACGGATCGTCCCACAGCTGCTTCACGCCCAAGCTGACCTTCTTCTCGTCGTGGTTGATCGAGAGGATGATGGCTTCGACGTCGTCGCCCTTGTTGTAGAAGTCGGCCGGGTTGTTGACCTTGACCGTCCACGACAGATCGGTCTTGTGGACCATACCGTCCACGCCGTCTTCGATGCCGACGAACACGCCGTAATCGGTGAGCGAGCGGACCTTGCCGCCGATCTTGTCGCCGGGCTTGTACTTGTCGGTGAACAGGCTCCACGGATCGGGCTCGAGCTGCTTGAGGCCGAGGCTGATGCGCTTGGCGCGCGCGTCGACCTCGAGCACCTGGCACTCGATCTCGCTGCCGATTTCCATCAGCTTGGACGGGTGCTTGACCTTCTTGGTCCAGCTCATCTCGCTCACGTGAATCAGGCCTTCTACGCCCGGCTCCAGCTCCACGAAGGCGCCGTAGTCGGTCAGGCTCATCACCTTGCCGCGCACGCGCTTGGCGAGCGGGTACGCCTCTTCGACGTGGCTCCACGGATCTTCTTGCGTCTGCTTCAGACCCAAGCTGACGCGCTCGGTTTCGGCGTTGTACTTGAGCACCTTGACGGTGACCTCGTCGCCGACCTTGAACACTTCGCCCGGGTGATTGACGCGACCCCAAGACATGTCCGTGATGTGCAAGAGGCCATCGATTCCGCCGAGATCGACGAAGGCGCCGTACTCGGTCAGGTTCTTGATGGTTCCCGTGACGGTCATGCCCTCTTCGAGGGTCTGCAGCGTCTTGGTCTTCAGCTCGTCGCGCTCGCGCTCGAGCAAGACGCGGCGTGACAGCACGATGTTGCCGCGCTTCTTGTTGAACTTGATGACCTTGAATTGATAGGTCTGGCCGATCAGCTTCTCGAGGTTGCGGATGGGCCGCAAATCGACTTGAGAGCCCGGCAAAAACGCCTTGACGCCGCCGCGGATGGTGACCGAGAGGCCGCCCTTCACGCGCTGGCTGATGGTGCCTTCGATGATCTCGTCGCGCTCGCAGGCGCTGGAGATCTCGTCCCACACCTTCATCTTGTCGGCCTTCTCCTTGGACAAGGAGATCAGGCCGTCGTCACTCTCGCGGCTCTCGATGAAGACATCGACTCGATCGCCGGCCTTCACGTTGAAGGCTCCGACGGCGTCGACGAACTCGCTCTTCGAGATCACGCCTTCGCTCTTGCCGCCGATGTCGACGACAACACTGTCGCGGTTCACTTGCACGACCAAGCCGCTGACAATTTCGCCCTCGCCGCCCATTTGGCCGTTCGGGGTTGCAGCTTGCGTGGCTTCGAACATGGCGGCGAAACCGGCGAGGTCCGCGCTCTTGTTCTGGTTGGTGGTTTGAGTATCAGTCATTGATGGTAACAGTGCCTCCTTGTGTCCCGCAGAACGTGGGTAGCGCCACTGGTCGGAGCCAGAAGACGGACACACGCCTCGCGACGGACGCGCTCTGGTAGCGCACGGAGCCCCTGTCGTCAACGCCGCCTCCGGCGGTCTTTGTCTCGTGTCAGCTCTCGTATCGGGTCTGGTGTCGGCCGGGCGCGGTCTCGCTGTCTGCCGGGGCCCCAACGCCGTCGCCCCGGCCTCCTGCGGCTTTTACGGACGCTATGACATTCGGATCAGGGGTACTTGGCGGAGATGCGCTGCGCGAGAGTCGACGCTTCACGCCCGAGCTCGCCTACCTCGGGCGCCGCACCGCGCTCCGAAGGCCCCCAAAATCCCAAGCGATCTCCAATGTCAGGCGCTCCGAGCAGACCTTTCACGAGCGCCGCACGGCTCGCCAGCACGATCGCCCCATCGGGCGTTCCGGCCACTAGCCCGCCTTCAGGCAGCAGGCAGCCGCTCTCGGTCGCTTGGGCAGCGGTGCCGTCGCTCACGAGCGATTCGCACAGCGCTTTTGCCGCGGGTAGGCCTGTCCCGGCCTGCAGCTGCAGGCCTAACACCACCACGAAATCCGATGACTCAGGTCCAGTGCCAAAAGCTACTTCGCGCGTCGTCGTTTCCCCGGACACGCCGAGCTTTCGATACATCACCGGCAGGCGTTGATGACGCGGATCGAGCGCATTGAGCAGCGGCAGCAGGGCCGCTGTGCGCGGGGCATCGCTCAGCTCGACGCGCGCGCGGTAGCGCATGTCGGCCGGCACGTGCGCCAGCGCGAGCGGCGTGTAGGTGCCGTAACGCCTGTAGACGTAACGGCCAGCCAAAAGCGCGATCAGCGCCAGCCCGAGCGCCACGCCCATCAGCAACCGAAACGAGATGCGCCACGCCGGGCGCTCGACTTCGGCGGCTTCAGTCATCGCGGCAGCCTCTACCACGGACATCGCCCCTCGGCAGTAGCCCCAGGTCGCAGACAACCGAGCGCCGGCAGCAGCTGGGCCCGCCTGAGCTGGGCCGAGAGCAACACCCGCTCGGCGTCGGAGCGCAGCTCCGCGTGCACCCCCGAGTCGGCGAGCGCGCGTTCGAGCACCAGCTTGCCCGCGGCAGCCAACTGCGCGGCTTGTTCGGCGTCTTCCAACAGCAGCTCGGCTTTCAGGCGCACCCCATCCGACTCGAGATCGGCGACGGCGTGCAGCGCCTGGGCGCCGTCGAGCAGGTCGCGCAGCGTGCCGTGGCCGCTCAGCACCCCGAGCAGCGCCGGCCGCGCGGCGAGCGACAACGTGCCCTCTTCGGGCGGCTCGAGGCGTCGCTGTGCCGACACGCCGGAAAGCGCGCGCTCGACCGCGTCGATTTCGGCCTCCGATACGAACGCGCGCAGGTGCTGGCTGATGGCGTAAATGCGCGCCACGCCGCTACGCGACGGCGCGATTTTGGCGTCCCAGTAACGCACGTCACCGCCCAAGTCCGTCGCTCCCGAAAAGCCCGCCGGCGGGTGCATCAGCTGCGTGAACCGACCTTGCAGGGCCAGCACCCGATCGAGCGGCGCCCAGAGCGGGCTCGGCCGATAGCCGAGATACACTTGGTCGGCTTCGAGCAGCGACGAAAGCTCCAGATCGTCTGCGCCCTGCTCGGCCTTGCCACGGGCCAGCACCTGGCCTGCCAGGGCAGCCAGCGCGCTGGCCCCCAGCGCCGCCTTCACCCGTCCGAGATCCAGCCGCACCACCACGTCGAGATCGGCCGGGATCAGCTCGACCGCCGACGTGACGCGCGGCGCCGCCGGCGGCGGCAATGGTCTGCCGGCGCAGGCGGCGCCCAGCGCGGCACAGCCGAGGAGCAGCGCCCGCCGCTGCATGGCCGCTAGGCGCCCGACGCCAGGTTTCGCTCGACCGACTTCACCGCCGCGACGATCAACTCCACGACTTGCTCGACACCCAAGGCCGAGCTGTCGACCAATTGCGCGTCTGCGGCCTGGCGCAGCGGCGCGATGGGCCGCGTGCTGTCACGTCGATCGCGCTCGCTGACCTCGCTCAACACGTCGACCAAGCTGGGCGGCGTACCGCGCGCCGCCAGCTCGTCGCGACGCCGCTGCGCGCGTACCTCGATGCTCGCCGTCAGGTAAAATTTCGCCTCCGCGTCCGGAAATACCACCGTGCCGATGTCGCGCCCCTCGAGCACCACGCCGCCGTCCTTGCCCTGGCTGCGCTGCAGCTCGAGCAGCGCCTGGCGCACGCCCGGGTGCGCCGACACTCTGCTCGCCCCTTGCCCGATATTTTGCGCGCGGATCGCCAGCGACACGTCTTGCCCGCGTAGCAAGACGTGCTGCGCACCGTCCGCGCCGCGCCGCAGCTGCACGGCGTTTTCGGCAACCAACGCCTCGGCCAAGGCCGCCGCACGCCCGGCGTCGTCGAAGCTCACACAGGCTCGCTCGGCGGCGAGCGCCACGACCCGATAGAGCGCGCCTGTGTCGACGATGACGTAGCCGAGGCGCTCGGCCACCTTGCGCGTCACCGTGCTCTTGCCGGCTCCCGCAGGGCCGTCGATGGCGACTACGGGTTTGCTTCTGCGCGCTGGGCTCAAGATTGGACCTCGATGTCGGCCCCCAACGCGCGCAGCGTGCCCACGAAGCGTGGGAAGCTGACGGCGATCGGGTCTGCATCTTCAACCACGCTTTCGCCGTCGGCTGCAAGCGCCAGCAGCACCGCCGCCATCGCCACGCGGTGATCGCCGCCGGAGCTCACCTTGGCGGCGCGCAGCGGTCGGTCCGGTTGCCCCTCGATCAGCAGGCCGTCGGGCTTGTCGCTGACCGAAACCCCGAACGCGCGCAAAAGCCCCGCAAGCGCCAGCAGGCGATCGGGCGCCTCTTCGCGCAGCTCGGCCACGTCGGAAATTTCGGTGACGCCACGCGCTTTGGCCGCCAGCACGCAGGCCACCGGCACCTCGTCCATTCCGCGCAGCGCAAGCTCTCCGGAAATCTTGATGCCGCGCAGCGGGGCGCCCTTCGAGCTCACCTCGCCGAACGGCTCGCCGAGCGAATCGCCCGTCGGGGTAATGCCCGTGCGACCGCCAAACAACCGAATCATGTCCAAGATGCCTGCGCGCGTCGGGTTCAAGCCGGTACGGCGCGTGCTGACGCTGCTGTCGGGCACCAGCTGCGCGGCGGCGAGCACGAATGCAGCCGCCGAAATATCACCGGGAATGTCGGCTTCGAAGCCGCGAATCGCCAGCGGATCGGCCGGCGGATGTAGGCTCACCATCGAGCCTACGGCCTGCACCGGCAAACCGAGCGCGTCGAACATGCGCTCGGTATGATCGCGCGACAGCACCGGCTCGTGGATGGTGGTGGGGCCCGAGGCGAACAGCCCCGCGAACAATAGCGCCCCCTTAGCGTGATCGTTGGGGCGGCTCATCACGTAGTCGATGGGCGCGAGCCGTTCGGTTTGAAGAGGACCTATCAGCAGCGGCAAACACAGATCATTCGCGTCTTCCGGGTGGGGAGTGCCGACGATCTGCGCGCCGCGCCGTACCAGCGGCTCGGTCACCGCGCGCATCCGCCGGCGCGAGTTCGTGGCGCTGCCGCAGAGTTCGGTCTGGAACGGCTGACCGGCGAGCACGCCGGTCAAAAGCCGTGCAATCGTCGGCGAATGACCGCAATTGAGCGGCTCTTTCGGCGCCGAAAGGCCGCGCAGGCCGCCGCCCCGAATGCGCAGCGTGCCCTTCTTGTCGTCTTCGTAGCGCACCCCGAGCGCGGCCAGTGCATGCAGCATGCCCAGGTTGTCGCTGCCGTAAGCGAAGCCGCGCAGCTCACAGGGTCCGTTGGACAAGGCCGCCAAAAGGAGGGCACGATGCGTGATGCTGCGATCACTGGGCACCGGCACACTACCGCTCAGCGGCTTCGTCGCAGGGTGAACGATCAGACGTTGTGGCATGCTCGAACGCCGTTCATTGTGACACGGCCGGCGTCGCTCTCGGCAAGGCGCCGAGCAAATCATCGAGCCGCGAAAGCAGGGCCGAGAACGCCACCGCGTCGATACCCGCGACGAAGTGGCCCTCTTTGCCGACCGCGTCAGCTTCGAGCTTGCGCACCGGCTGCGGGATGCCGAGAATGGCCAGAAACGGTGTGTAAGTATCGAGCATCGCGCGCGTTTCGGCGACCTTGCTCGCGCCGGTCTTGGCCGAGTCTTCGTCCGGGTACACCAGGGTGCCGGCCAGGTTCACGCCGGGCGCTGCGAAGTTGCCGACCACCGCTACCGTCTCCACGCCGTCTAGGAACGGCAGCTTGCTGCGCAGCGCGTTCGGAACCGGATTTTCTTTGAGATTCGAGCCAAATGCGAAGGGCGCGCCGCTCGGCGTGAGCACCTTGGTCGCCCACGCGGGCAGCTCGCGTTTGGCGCTACCTTCCTTGATGCGGTCGAGCGCGCGGCGGATGCCAGTCTGGTTGCCGAAGAGCGCCGTGCGACCGGTCAGAATCGTGAAACCGATGCTGTCGGCCGTGTACAGCGCGCGACCGGCGTAGGTCGTTTTGGTGACAGGCACGCCGAGCGGCGTCTTCTGAACGCCATCTGCCGCCGCCTCGATCTTCTGAACGTCGAAAGCGCCAACGGCCACGCCCGCTACGTCGGCCCCCTGCATCGAATACACGCCAAAATACAGCTTGGTAATGTCACGCTTGGGCTCGAATCCGGCCGCGTCCGGCACCGGGGCGCGCCGTTTGGCGACTTCCAACAACTTGTCGCCGAACTGCGACGCGAACAGCGCCTGAGCATCCAAGACCCCGACCGTGATGGCGCCACTCGGCAAGAGCGCGAGCGGATCCGCGTCGATCTGCGGCGCTGTCTTCTCTTTGCCCTGGCCGGTGTGGACGATGACATCTTCGCTTTTGGGACAGCCCGCCAGCATCAGGCCCAGCACGCACAGACCTGCCAAGGCGCTACGACCACTCACGTCAGCACCTCGGCCAGCGCGACTAGAAAGCGGTCGTTTTCGCGCTCGGTGCCGAGCGTCACGCGCAGCGACGTCGGCAAGCTGGCAAATGGTCTCACGATCACGCCTTGCTGCAGCAGCGCGTCGTAAACTGCGCGCGCCGGCCGGCCCACGTCGACCAAGATGAAGTTTGCCTGGCTGGGCGCCACCGCCAGCCCACGCCCGCGCAGCGCGTCAGTTACACGCTGGCGCTCTTTCTGGTTCAAAGCGCGCGCGGTCTCGACGTGATCCACGTCGTCGAGCGCAGCCGCCGCCGCGGCTTGGGCCAGCGTGCTCACGTTGAAGGGCGCGCGCACGCGGTTCATGTAGTCGATGAGCTTGCGCGGTCCGATGCCGTAACCCACTCGAAACGCCGCCAGACCGTAGATCTTGGAAAACGTCCGCAGCACCAGCAAGCGCTCGCGCAGGCCGCGCAGCGTGAGCGAGTCGGGGTAGTCCGGCGCATCCGCGTATTCGAGGTAGGCCTCGTCCATCACGATGATCACCTCGGGCGGCACCCCGCGTAGCAACTGTTCGAGAGCGGCGCGACCGACGTGCGTACCGGTCGGGTTGTTGGGGTTCGCCACGAACATGACACGCGTCGCCGGCGTGACCGCGGCGGCCATCGCGGGCAAGTCGTGCACCAGGCCTGCCGTGAGCGGCACGGCCGTGAACGGCACACCGCAAGCCAAAGCCGCGATGCGATAGACGACGAACGCGGGCTCGGCGAACACGATGTGCTGCTCGGGCGTGCAGAAGGTCCGCACGACGAGGTCGAGCAGCTCGTTCGAGCCGGCGCCGAGCAAGATCTCTTCCGGCGCGACACCGTGCTTTTTGGCCAGCTTGGCGCGCAGGTCGAAGGCGGCACCGTCGGGATAGCGATTCGCCTGCGCGAGCACACGCCGCGCGGCCTCGAGCGCGCGTGGGCTCGGGCCGAGCGGGTTCTCGTTCGAAGCCAGCTTCACGGCGTCCGTGATGCCCAGCTCACGCGCCAGCTCTTCAATCGGCTTGCCACCCTCGTAAGGCGCCAGCTGTTCAATGGTCGGAATCACCAATGCCATGCGCGGCGCAGCCTAGCTTATTTTGGGGCTTGCACCTCGCCAAGTACTTTAGGCGACGCATAGGCCACGCGCTGCGAAGCAGATCTACGCTTCTTGCGGGAACGAGCCCAGCACCCGCAAATAGCGCGTACTCTTTTTGATCGCTTCCAAGGCCGTAATGACCGAGCGCTCGGTCGCGTGGCCGCCGATTTCGACGTAAAAAACGTAGTCCCACGGCTCGCGACCCGCGGGGCGCGAATGCAGGCGGCGCAAGTTGATGCCGCGCTCGGCGAAGTGCCGCAAAATGTCGAACAGCGAACCCGGTTTGTCGTCGATGCTGAACAGCAGGCACGTCACGTCGGCACCGGAACGGCTCGCTGGGCGTGGCGCCGCGATCGCGTAGCGCATCTTGATCTCGGCGACGTCGCCGACATTTTCGCGCAGGACATTGAGCGACTGCTCGCGCCCCGTGGGCTCCGGCAGTAGCGCAGCGCTCGTCTGGTCTTCTTGCGCCAGCTCTGCTGCGACTTTCATCGAACGCACGTCGATGACGCTGACGCGCGGCAACTCGGAATCGAGGAAGCGTTGGCAGGCCGCGTGTCCGCCCGGCGTCGTGTAGACCTTTTCCAGGTCGGCCGGCGAGGCCGCGCGCCCCATCAACTGAAACGTCATCGGCAGGGTACGCGCCCCAACGATGACGAGCTCTGTATCGGTCAGCGCCGTGATCGAAGCCTGCACCAAGCCGTCCGCCGACGATTCGAAGGGAAATATGGCGCACGCCGCGCGACCGCGCGCTACTTCTTCGAGCGCTTCACGCACCGACGGGCACTCGATGAACGAGCCCCCAGCGCCGAAATGCGCGTGACCGAGCACGTGACAGAAGCCGCCTTCGGGCCCGAGATACGCCACCCGCGGTGACTGTTCGAGCGCGCGCGCCGACGCGCGGATGGCCAAAAAGATGGCGTGAAGCGACTCGCTCGGCAGGTCTCCGCTGGCGACCGTGGTGAGTGCGGTCAAGGCTTCACGATCGGTCGTGTCGGGCGCTGGCTCGCTCTCGGCCCGCCCACGAATCTCTTTCGACGCACGTGCGCGTGCTTCGAGCCGCTCGAGAATTTCGCGATCCAGCCGCGCTATCTCCGTGCGGAGCTCAGGCGTGCTGCGTCGCGGTTCCATGCTCAGCTACTCGCCGCCCCCGTGCTGGAGGAACCTTTGGCAGGCGCGCTCGGCGTGCTCGAAGTATCCGAAGACGTCGTCGTGCTCGTGCTGGGCGCAGCCGCCGGCGCATCGGCTTTCTTGCCGTCGGTCGACTTGGACGCTGGGCTATCGCTCGAGCTGTCTGCGCTCTTCTTCGCACCGCTGCTGCTGTACAGATCCGCGTACCAGCCGCCACCTTTGAGGATGAAGCCCGCGCCGCCCGAAACTTGGCGCTTGGCGGTTGCTTGGTGGCACTCGGGACACTCGGTGAGCGGCGCCGCGCTGATTGACTGCTGGGCTTCCCAAGCATGGCCGCAGGCGGTGCACGCGTATTCGTAAGTCATGTAGCTAGTCTGAAATGATTCCGCTTGGCCCGGTTGTCAACCGGGGTCTAGTCGCCCGGGTCTAGTTGCCCGGCTCTCGTTCGCGCCTCGGTTGCCGACCCGTTCGGCGATCCTCGCGATCCAACCACGGGTTTGCGCCCCGCCTCGCCGGTTCTCGGGGGTTCCCGCGCTCCCGGATCATGATCTGCTGGTGCCAGGGTCCCGTCGACCGGGATCCAGCTCGCTTTCCGCGCTCGGGACCTGCCGTCGCGACAACGCGCCTCGTAGATCCGACGGCCTCGCCGCCAAGCGACCGCAGCTGTGCCGCTCGATCTCGATGCCGACCCCAACAGCTAGGGCTGAACAACCGCACCCTGCCCAAAATATTGGGGTGCCGGCAAATCTGCCGAAAACTTGGCGTTCAGGCTTGTGCACGTCCGTTCAGGGGCGTAGATCGGAAAGAGGCGACGTGACGATACATGTAGTGACGTACGTTGCCACGGCGCCCGACCCGGTCGGTGCGCCGACCCACTTGCGCTAGCATAAACCAACTTTCGAGTCGTCGAGGACAAGCCTGAATGCACATCAAGAAGCTAGAGATCACGGGATTTAAGTCCTTCGTGGACCGTTCCGTGATCCACTTCGATCACGACATCGTGGGCATCGTTGGCCCCAACGGCTGCGGCAAGTCGAACATCGTCGACGCCATCCGTTGGACCTTGGGCGAGCAAAGCGCGAAGCACCTGCGCGGCCGCGCGATGGAAGACGTGATCTTCAACGGCTCGGAGTCACGTGGTCCGAACGGCATGGCCGAGGTCACCCTCACCTTCGACAACACGAACCCGGAATACGCCGAAACGCTCCCTCCCGAGTACCGCGACTACCCGGAAATCGCGGTCACGCGTCGCTTGTTCCGCGATGGCACCAGCGAGTACATGCTCAACAAGACGCAGGTGCGCCTGCGGGATGTGACCGAGCTCTTCCTCGGCACCGGCGTCGGCACCAAGGCGTATTCGATCGTCGAGCAGGGCCGCATCGGCCAAATCGTGAGCTCACGTCCGGAAGATCGGCGTCTGTTCATCGAAGAAGCCGCCGGCGTTACCAAGTACAAGCAGCGCCGCAAGCAGGCTGAGCGCAAGATGGACCTGACGCGGCAGAATCTGCTGCGCATCACCGACATCGTTTCGGAGATCGATCGCTCGCGCGCTTCGCTCAAGCGCCAAGTCGCCAAGGCCGAACGCTTCATCGAATACCGCAAAGAGCTCGACGATCTCTCGCTGCACGACGCTTCGCATCGTTTGCTAGAGCTGATTGTCACCGAGCGCGTCGAGACCGATGGCTTGGCAGAAGCCAGCGAAAAAGCCGGTGGTTCGCGCAGCGCGCTGCGTGAACGCGAGACCGAAATCGAGATCGTGCGCGAGCAGTCGAGCGTCACCGAAGCGCGCAGCGACGAGGCTTCGCGTCGAGCCTTCGAAGCGGACAACGATGTCAGCACCCTACACGCCGAGATCGAGCGGTCGAAGGATCGCCTGGCGCATTTGGGTGATCGCATCGGGGCCGGTCGGGGCGAGCTCGAGGACATCCGCACTCGCGTGCTTGGCCTGAAGACGGAGCAGACCGACTTCAGCGCGCGCATCGACGACTTGTCCCAAGACGAGCGAGCACGCGAGGCCGACACGCTGGCCGAGACCGAAGCGCTCTCCGAGCTGCAGGGCGAAGAAGCCCACGCCAGCGACGCCGTGCTTGAGCTACGCCGCAAGACGGGCGAGCTCACGGCGCTGGCGGCCGGCGCCGAGGCGCGCATCGATGGCGTCGAGCAGCGGGTCGAAGATGGGCGCACGCGCCGCGACAAAATGTCGAGCGAGCGCGATGCGCTCAAGGGCGAGCTCAGCGAGCACACCGCACGCAAAGTCGCCCTCACGCAGAGCGTGAAGGAGCTCGCCGAAGGCAAGCAGCTCAGCGTCGAAGAAAAAGCGCAGCTCGAGAAAGAGCTCGAGGGTTTGCGCGGCCGCCAGCTCGAGAGCGAGCGCGTGGTCGACGCCGCCAAGAACGAGCTTTCGATCAAGCGCAATCGGCTGCGCGCGCTCGAAGACTTGCACCGGCGCCTGGAAGGCGTCGGCGCAGGCGCCAGAGCTCTGTTGGGCAAGGGCGACGCGCGCGTGCTCGGGCTGGTGGCAGATCGCCTGGAAGCGCCCGAAGAGCTGACGCTCGCGGTGGCCGGTCTCTTGGGCCGCACGCTGCAGACCGTGGTCGTTAGCGAGACGTCCGCGGGCCTCGAGCTCTTGGCGGAGCTGCAAAAGTCGGAACGCGGGCGAGCCGACGTGATTGGTCTCGCGCCGGGGCCGGCTGTGCGGGAGCCCAAGCTTCTGAAAGACGAGCGCGTGCTGGGACGCCTGGCAGATCGCCTGACTTTCGCTGCCGGCGACGAGTCTCTGCGTGCGCTGGTCGGTGACGCGGTCTATGTCGCCAATGCCGCCGACGCAGTCGAGATCGCGCGTTCGGCCGGTGTGACGGCGGTGGCGCTCGACGGCACCGTGGCCCGCCCCGACGGCGTGGTCAGCGGCGGCAGCGGCGACGACGTCGCCAGCGCCATGATCGAGCAGAAGCGCGAAATGCAGCAGCTGCGCGCCGACGTGACCCGGCTCGAAGCCGAGCACACGCGCGTTCAAGGCGAGCACACGGCGCTCCGCGCGCGGCTGACCGAAGTGGGTACAGCGCTCGAGCGTGCGCGCGAACAAGCGCATGTCGGTGAGTTGGCGCACATTACCGCGGAAAAGGACTTGGCGCGCACCGTGGGCGAGATCGAGCGCACCGAGGCGCGTATCGCCAGGCTCGGCAGCGAGCTGAGCGATATCGACGCCTCGCTCGCGCAAGCAGCCGTTTTGGAAGCGGAGTCCCGCGCCCAGCTCGACGCACTGCGCACCCAGCTGGATCACCTGAACAACGATTTGGCTCGCGCCGAGAGCACGGCCGCCGCGTGGCGCGAACGCGTCGCCACGCAGCTATCGCTCGTCACAGAGCGCAAGGTCCGTCTCGCGCAAGTGAAGGAGCAGGTCGAAGCAGCCCGCGCCGCGCTCGAACGCGTCGCCACGGCGCTCGGCGAGCTCGAAGCACGCGGCACCAAGCTCGACGAAGAACTGAATGAAGCTGCGGCCGCCTACGGCGACACGGCCGCGCGCATCATGGTGGCGCGCGAGCAGCGGATCGAGGCCGTTTCAGCCGCGAAGCTGGCCCACGCCGAGCTGGACGAGGCTCGCACCTTGCTCGAGCAGGTGCGCCAGAGCTTGGCCGGCCAGGAAGCGGACCTCAAAGCGTTGCGTGACGCGCTCGAGCTGCTCGACGAAGCCGTGCGCAGGCACGAGATGGCCGCCCAGCGCATCGGGCTAGAGCGAGAGCACTTGCTTCAAAACGTGCGCGAGCGTTTTCGCGGCTTGGATCTGCGGCGCGTGGTCGGCGACTATCACATGCGCCTGCCGCCTGATGCCGAACAGCGTCGCCGCATCGACGAGCTCACGCAGCTGATCGATCGCATGGGTCCGGTGAACCTGGACGCCAAAGCGGAGCACGACGACGCCGAGCGCCGCTTCAAAGAGCTCAACGATCAGAAGGTCGACATCGAGAAGGCGCTGGTCGAGCTCGAGCACGCCATCAAGCACATGAACAAGGAGTCGCGTCGCCGCTTCAAGGAGACGTTCGACGCGGTCAACGACCTGTTTCGGAAGACGTTTTACAAGATGTTCCGCGGCGGCAAGGCCGAGCTTTCGCTCACCGACCCGGACGACTTGCTCGGCAGCGGCGTCGATATTCTGGCGCAACCGCCCGGCAAGAAGCTGGGCAACATCGAGCTGATGAGCGGTGGCGAAAAGGCGCTCACGGCCGTGTCGCTGATCTTCGCCATCTTCCAGCACCGCCCCTCGCCTTTCTGCATCTTGGACGAAGTCGATGCCCCGCTCGACGAAGCGAACGTCACTCGCTACAACGAGGCGATTCGCTCGATGACGCACAGCTCGCAATTCATCTTGATCACTCACATTAAAAAGACGATGCAGAGCGTCGATGTGCTTTACGGTGTCACGATGGGCGAGCCCGGCGTCTCCCGGATCGTCAGCGTCAAGGTGAACGAAAACACCGTCAGCCGCAGCGATTCGCTGGCAGCGCACAGCGTGCGTGATACCGACAAGCCGGCCTCCGGCTCGGAAACGTCGACTGCCGTAGCCTAGATTGCTCGCCGAATCTCAGCCGGAAGAGCAGTCGTAAACGCCTAGGTCGGAGGTGGTGTCGGCGCCGAATACGAGCCAATCGACGTCGGGATCGAATGGCTGGCTACCGTCGTTTCGACCACTCGTCACCGGGCAGCGACGGCGCAGCGTGTGGTCGGCGGTAGCCCCCGCGCCCCAGGCGTCGCCAGGGTCGACGCCAATTTGCCCAATGACATCGAGCAGTACACCTCCGCAGCTCAGCCCGAGCGCGTCGTCGCCGTTGAAGGTCAGGCTGGTCGAGCGATCACATGAAGTCGGCTGAGCGGTCGCCAGGGCAGTCGAGCACAATACCTGGACGGCACCGCGAACGAGCGTACCGTGAAGGGCCAGGCGCGCCGGCTCGAGCTTGCCGTTGAAATAGGTTTGAAGCTCGCAACCCTCGAGTGAAGCCGCCTCGGCCGCGTAGATCTCGAGCGCCTTGAAGCTGCCCGAGCCCTCCACGTATTCGCTGAAGAACAGCGCCGCCGGCACGTCGCTTTGGCCGCCGCTGCCTCCGCCGCCCTCACCCGCCGCCCCGCCGCCGCCGGCGTTTGCGCTCATACCGGCCACGCCGGAGTTGCCGGCGGAGCCGCCAGAGGCAGCGCGCCCCCCACTTCCCGACCTTGCGCCAGCATGGTCGCCGCCACTCAAGCCGCTGCCGCCGCGACTGCTGTTGCTAGCGCCGCCTCCAGCGCGACCCGTGTTGTCGACGACGACGTCTGCAACGCCCCCCGTGTCATCCCCGCCCAGGCCACCGAATGTCGTGAAGACGGGTTCGTCCGGCACCGGCAAACGCGCCGGCGTCGGCGGCTCGGCAGCAACGCCAGCGGCACCCGTCGTGCCGTCTACCGCGGCGTCGGCTACCGGAGCTTTTCCGCTGTCGGCCGTGGGCAGCCCCAGCTCTTGCCCGCAAGCGGACCCGCCGCACACCACTGCCAATACCCACCACCCCAACCTACCCCGTGTTTTCATGCAAACCGTTCGGCCAGGACGGACGCGAGTTGCTAATTTTCGCGTGGCCGGTCACGCGGGCGAGCTGCGCGGTCCTCGTGCTGTCAGAGCAACGAGGGATCGGCGCAGAGTGACGCAGCCAGCTCGGGACGACTGCACACTCCGGCTGCGTTGCAGTAGCCACTCTGACAATTGGTAGAAGAGGAGTCACAAGACTCACCGTTGAGCTTCAGCGCCGCGCATTCGTCAGTTTGGTAGTCGCAGACGGCGGGCGGCTGGCAAGCCGCGTCGAAACGCGCGCAAGAAGCGGCGCCGAGCGGCAATTGTGCTGTGCAGACGGACGTGTCGACGTTGCAAAAGGCCCCTTGGCTGCAGCCGCCGAGGTTATTCGCGCAGCTATCGCCGATGGCCAGGAGCGGCTGGCAGTTCCAACCGAGCACTGCGTCGGGCGAACACTGGAGCCCCTCGCTCTTGCTGCAAAGGGGCAGCGTGTCGGCGCCAGGCGCCGTGTTCTGATTGTACAATCCGTTGGCGCAAGCGGTTCCATCGTCGAGCGTGCAAGTGCCGTTGCAGGCCTCTGAGCGCTTGCCACGAGTCGCTCCGGCCTCGATCGAACAAAGGCCCGTCGCGGCCAAGTCACAGTGAGCGGTTCCACCTGGCGCGGCGCCGCATTCAGCCTCGTCCGTGCAAGGTTGACCTGCAGCAACCCGGCCCCGAAACATCAGGCTGCAGTTCCGTTTCAAGTCCGCCACGACGCGCTCGCCGCACACCGCGTCCGAATAGTCCTGGATGCAGCGCGCGGCGGCGTCCGGATCCCAATCGACCTGCAGCATCTCGAGCTTCGTGAGCTCGGGGGTGATTTGACTGGCGATGGTCGCGGGGCAAGCAGCCGCGTCGAAGGCGAAGCCTTGCTCGCCGCAACACTTGTTGAAGCCGTTGCAAACGCTGTCGGCAAATTGTCGAATGAACTCTGCTGGCGACGCCAGCGTGTGGGTGTCGTTGCTGTCACCGCCGCTGCCGCTGCCGCCGCTGCCGTCGACGATCCGATGGGAGGCGCACGCGCACGCGCACAACCACGAAACGATACTCGCCCTCACCACCTGCGATAAGCTCACGAAGCACTCATATCACGGCTCTGTCTGGCGTGCTCGGTGCTACGAAGCCGCGCGCTAGTGAAAATCACGCGATACTTTGTCGATATCGCGCCCGGGCACGTCAAGGCGTAGCAGAGCCTCGACGATGACGTGAATCACCGGGGCAACCTCGGCTGCTTCGTCGACCAACGGATCGTGAGGAGTCGACACGCGC
>Ga0307508_10001007_pt1 | contig 32760 bp, 32 predicted proteins | sample 9_EM_MG_FD_203089 | JGI IMG/M metagenome (GOLD analysis project Ga0307508, IMG submission 203089) | Populus trichocarpa ectomycorrhiza microbial communities from riparian zone in the Pacific Northwest, United States - 9_EM | ecosystem: Host-associated > Plants > Roots > Unclassified | place...
TGCAGCGGGGAGCCGGACTGTACATATGGGCTCACGCCCCTCGTCATGATCTACATAGGTCGCACACGAGTAATGAATAAACAAAAAAAAAAAAAAAAAAAAAATCCGCTCGGAGGCAGCAGTTGCAAAATCCCCGTTGCCCTCCGTCCTGAGAAAATGTAAAGCGCGCCAAGGATATGACAAAGGAACAGAACAAAGGAAAAGCTGTTCCCTAGCTACTCCTGCTCCTCTTCTGCGGACGCCATGATTGCGGGCGTGGGGTGAAACAAAGATTCCTTACCCCGGCACCTAGCTCCTCAGCCTCCACTCTCCGCTCCTCTTCGCACTCCCCGCACCTTCCTCAGCTGGGGCCGGGACCAGACTTCCCATATCTGCGGTGGACACGTCGGACCTACCCAAAGGGAAAGGCTATGGCATATTAGACGTTTGCCGTTCATAAAATGCACTGACAGCTTTGTGATACCGCCCATGAGACGACTCTACTATACTCTGCTGTCAGTCTGTTAAGACTGGGCCGCGGCACCCGGCCGCCGGCGTGCAGCAAGAAGGCGGCCTGGTACCTACCCGCCGTTACAGCTATCACTAGCGGAATGGTGGGGTATGCATGCCCGCTCGCCGAAGACCGAGCCTGGGATCGATGCGGTCACACAGTGTGAAGCTGTTAAACTCTAGGTCTGGGAGTGGAGGGAGGCGGTGGTGGAGGAGCGGGGCCAAGTAAGGTGGAGCTGAGACAGCACCGGCAACGAGAAAGCTGTAGATTGAGCAGAGGAAGCGATGTGCACAACAGAGTGTTGGTGTCTCTTCCTCCCTCTCGGATACGCATTAGCACCGTCCAGCTTCATCACTGGTGGAGGCGGTACGCGCACGTATTTTCACGTCTTTGGGTAGGGAAGACAGCGAATCCAACGCCCACAGGGCAAGCAGAAACGGCCAGGAGAATAAGGTCTACGCGGATTCATTGAAATTGGGGATGGTCAGATAGAAAGATAGACCACATAGCTTCACGCACGAGCGGGGTAGCGGTGGCACTGCAGAATAGCAACAATAGATTCTAGAGGAGGAAGAGGAGTGTTCGAGCGCGAGGAGGGTTTTATACTCCTGGCAGTCTGCAAGTCGATGGATCAGAACGGCAGTGGACAGGATGGGTGAAAGGAACGATCGAGGCGGCGAGGCCAGGGACGGGGTGGAGAGATCGAGAGGCATCAGGTGGCTATTATGGGTGACAGGATGAAGCTGCAGGCGGCAGAGCGGTACATCGGCTCATTGCGGCAGACGATCAGCGGCACGGTGCCAGCCACCCCACCTCGAATTTTGCCGTTGCTGTTTGGCATCGGTGGAGTGGGAAGGCGGGTGTGCGACCACTGCTGTTGGACTGCGCACCCAGCCAGGCCTGTATCTCTCGGTGCGACCCTCCGCCACAGCGAGATGGTTGTCCCGTGTGAGGGCGGGGTGGGGGACGGGAACCAGCGGGAGAGGAGTTCCATCCATATTGCACAGCAGCATAACCCAAGGAGGGAGGCTGGGAACGTGGCGGCGATTGTCTGGCACAATGCCGATGTGTCGCTCCGCCTCCCGCAGCTTCATCCATCAGCTCAAAGGATCCCACCCGATGCCGTCTCCCCCTTGATCTTTGCACCCTTCCATCCATCCCACCAATTGCAGTCCTAATCCATCGACTTGCAGCTTGCCAAGAGTATAAACCCCCCCCCCTCGCGCACGAACACTCCCCTTCCTCTCTTCCTTCCTCTCTTCCTTCTCCTGTATCCACTCTCGTGCATTCACCACTATTCTCCAGTGTCCCTGCCACCGCTCGCACGTGAAGCCAATGTACTCCATCGTCTGTCGGTAGCGAACTGTAGCTGCTCACCCTGTCTAACTTCTTAACTTCTACCAGTGACGACGCTCGACAATACTGATTTGGTGAACGGAGAGAGAGGAAAGACACACCGACACTCTATCGTGCACATTGCTCCCTCTGCTCTTCGTGCAATTCTCTCGCCATGCCCCGCTCCCTCACCGCGAGCCCCCCTCCACTCCCAGATTCAGAGTATCGCTACTTGCCACGAGCGTGAACTGTTCCACCTCATCGAGCCCATGGCCGGTGTTACGATGGGCTTTGACCTACCGGGGGTAAATGGATATGTGAGGAAATTGGACTTGTAGGAGTGGTGTGAGTGGCATCCCGCAACTGCGAGTGATAGTCCAAGATCTTGTCGCACCCCCGCACCCAGCGATGTAAAACCAATCAAGATTTTTAATGGCCCTCAGAGATGGTAGATAACACGGTCTCCTTTTGTCTGCTTCTCTGTTGGGGCGTTGCTTGTTGGGTTGTTCGCGCTACGCGAAGCGAATTACTTAGCAACTCGAATCACCGGATTTATTGCTTCGAGCGATTCTATTTGTTGACTCGAGTCATTCTGTTTATTGATTTGGGTCATTGCGTTTCTTGACTCGAGTGGCGCTTTTTATTGACTCAAGTTATTTGGCTTGGAGTTAGGGCAACTCGAGTGAGAAAATGTGCTGGTCACCGCTCTGATCATTTCTTGCTCCACCATATCGTAGATATAGCCCAAATTCGCGGAGGAGCGAATCCTCGGTGTGTTAATGGAGCGTCTTAAGTATGAGTGCGATAAGTCGAGATTTACTCAAGTAATACATGGAATGGCTCGTGTCATTAAACAGAAGGACTCGACTCAATAAGTGAAATCACGAGTCACTAAACAGAATGACTCGACTCAGTAAAATGAATTTAATCGAGTCGGTAGATACATAGGGAGTGAATTGAATGACTCCAGTCGGCTCTGCCAGCAATTCGCTTCCCATAGCGAACCACCACCGGCATCGGTGTTTTGTGAATAACTCGAGAACCAATGCTCCAATACCAATAGAGAAGTAGACAAAAGGAGGTGATTCTCCAAGGTGTTATCTACCATCTCTGGGCGTCATTAAAAACAATGGTTTTACATACATCGTTGGTAGTGGAAATGCGACAGGATCCCAAACCATCACTCGCAGATTACGAGATGCCACATCCTTTTTTTTTTCTATTTATGCTTTGGTGGTTGATGACTGCCCGTCGATAGTACTATCGCCCTGTAAGGTTATACATACAATAGCACGGGGTGGTGTGATTTTGCTTCCACCGTGGCACCGCACGGCGACCATATTTGGTTCCGTTGCAATGCCGCACACTGTTGAATACTTATGGAATACGGAAGCGTACATAGCGGGGGCCGTAACGCTGCTGCTTGGCTGTGAAGCCTGTAATTAACTGGCGTGCTAGTTTTGATAGACTTCGCAGTCACCATAGACAACTGCGTATTCAGTACAGCGCTGTATTTTTGCGAGTGCTTATCTAGAATGGATCTAAAGGTAGTGTTACCGAATCGATTCCGCGTAATAGAAGTGCAGCTCGATACATCATTCGTATCACACCGAGAGTTGCGGGAACGGTACTGCACCATGTCAACCCGTTACTTTGAGTAGTATCATATAAGTAGGTCATTTAGCCGCCAAGGCAGCAGATATGAGGCAACTAGTGCTCCACCATACCAGGACGACCCATTACCGCTGAGTGTGAGTTAAGAGACATACACACCGTCACAGAAACCCTAGTGGAGCCCCGCCTAGCTCCAAACTTGCGCTGCAAATTTTTGTCGCTCTCCGATCTATGGTTGTTGAGTGTCCGCCTAATGGGTAGAGTCGGGTAACTCGTATGGTACGTTACCCCTATCTATTCCGATCTAAGAGTCCCGTGATGTCACCCTCCAGTAGGGCAATTCCAAGCCCTGACTAATATTCCGTATTCCATAACTATGCGATATCGATATCCCCCCCCCTTTCCCGCGGCAGCCTGCTCCAGAACCAATCCCATCCAAGTAAAAGCGCAATAATCCAAACCAACGCCCGGCCCGATTCCCCTATCCGACTCTTCACAACCCCAACCCCTCCCAACTGTCCCTTAAAAGCACTTCACCCTCGAGAAAACATCGACAACAAACTCACCACCCTCCTTCAGCAGCGTGGCAAAGACCTGCTCGCCCTTGAGTGTCGCCCAGTGTTCCTGGACGATGCCGACGACGAACACGCGGAGGTCGTCGTGCTTCTGCTTGGAGCCGTAGACGACGCGGACGAGCTCGTGCAGGATCGCGGGCGTGGTGACGACCTCGGCCTTGATGTTCTCGAGCGCGATCTCGGTGAGCGCGCGGACGCCGTACCGGCGCGAGAGCGCGTAGACGTCGAGGTGCGCCGAGAGACGGCTGGCCGGCGTTGTCTTGACGACGACCACGTTTTGCTTCCTCAGGACCGGGTCGTGGTCCGCGATTGTGGGCGACGGCGGCGGCGACGGCAGCGCCGTGGGCTGCACGCCGGCGACGGACGCGGTGTCGTAGGCGCTGCGGATCGACGGAAACCACTCGCTCTCGTAGCTCGATATGTTGCGCCTGGACTTGTCGTCGTGCACGGCCGCGGGCCTCGCCCACACGCCGATCGCGCCGAGCATGGCGGCCTGGACGACGGGCGACAGCTTGGTGTCCTCGGAGGCCGCGACGACCTCGTGCTCATCGGAGAGGCTGTAGTCCCCCGTGTAGAGGAACTCGAGCAGTCCCTCGAAGGCCGCGGCGGGGGTCGTGTTCGGCAGGACGCACAGCGTTTCCCGCGGCTTCGTGTTGCACAGCAGGTTGGTGTGGGCCTTCAGCACGCTGCGGTGGACGGTGTAAAGTCGCTCGTCGGCGTCCGAGTGTGCGGGCGGCGGGACGACGACCCTGATGGTGGGGGAGGCGAGGTAACTGCGGGAAGTAGAAGGTGACACTTAGCGACCGCGATTCCCTTCTGCTCGACGGCCCACCGAACGGAAGAGGAGGAGGCGGGAGGGGAAAAAACATACCTGGCGAAGGACATCTTGCCGTGGGACACGAACGGATGAGAAGTAGTGAGGGAGAGACGAGGGACGTAGCAGATAGAAGAAAAGCACCCCAGCCAGTCGTTTCTATTTGTTTTCCTCCTGGCTACCAGCCATACATACTCCGTCCCGGGCTCCCCTCCCCCCCCTCGCAAGCTCCGCGGGCATGTGGTGGGCATTGTGGGGAATCATGGAGTGTAGTTAGGGCCCTGCACACTAGATCACCTCATTCCACGTGACGCAGAGATTTTCAGTTTCGCGCCGGTTGATTGGCTGGCCAGCTCCCAGCGAAATCCAGATTGCGTGCCTGGCCGCGATGAGGGGGGGACGGATGGGCTGATTCACCTGTCCTGATCGGTGATATGTGCGGTGGTTTTTTCTTTTTGCTGGATTTTTTTTTTGTTGGTTCATTTCTTTTTTGTTGAAGGCGTGTGGGGGGCTAAGCGTGTGCGCGAGATACGTATTAACTATTGGTCGGCGGCAATATGCAGCGGACACGGACGGACGGACATAGAATCTAACTCGGAGAAGCGAAATCGATAGCATTGTCCGACATATATATCCTCCACATATCTATCCTCCACATCGCGCTCTCGAGGCATGTCGCCACAAGTGCATGTGTCCCTGTCCCCCTTTCATCCCCAGAGTGCACACAGCACCGACACGGTCACAACTTGAGCAGGAAGCAGATCCCACAGCCGCTCTTTCCGAAGAGCTGCCACAGCAGGGCGAGCACCTCGGGCAGCAGGCCTGGCGCGAAGCTGGCGATGAGCTTCAGCAACACAATCAAGGCGCCGAGCAGCTTTGCGAGGAGCAGGGCGACGATCGCGTCATAGAACGAGTCTGTGGTCGTGTCTCGGTCAGCCAGCGCTTCCCTCCAGTCGTCCGGCGGGGCGGGACCGCGAACAGATGCCGCACCCCCTCAGCAGGAATGCGAGGGTGCACTGGATCTCGACCAGCAGCAAGGCGACGAGCTTGATGAGCATGCTGAGTTTGGTGAACTTGTATCCCGGCGGCAGCGCTTTGCACTTAGCGACGGCATCGAAGACGTGGTTGGTTAGTTTCTCGGTCCACCTCAACTGCCGCGGCCACCGCATCAGTTCCTTGCGCCGCTCCCCATCGTTTTGCATACACGAGGACAACTCACGACCTGGACAGTGCTGCACTTGGTCGCGCACGTGGCGTTGAACACCTTGTCGGTCTCGAGGACGTTGAGGTATAGGACGTTGACGATGACGTCGAGCTCGACGTGGTTGCGTACGGCCAGGCCACTGTCGTCTGCGTCGGCGGCCGGGACCGCCACCGGCGAGGCCAGCACGTGAGCCAGCAACAGGAACAACAGCGGGAGGACGGCGAATGGCGATGCCTTCATCTTGGGGAGGGTGCGGGGCTGGTGGCTGGGAGCGGGGGCGTTGGTGTTTGGCGTGCGAGGACGGGCTGCTTGACGACCCGGAGAGCAGGTTGCTGGGGGGTTTCGACAGCAGATACTCCTGCGTTTTTATACACGCCTCTGCCCGCGACGGAGCTCCGCTGATCGCCGGCCTCCTCCCGTCCCTCCGATGCCCCCTCGCCGCGGAGGGCATCTCAGCTCCGACGAACTCGCGGCCGTCCGTCTCAGGTCTCCTCGCGAGCCCCAGGACGTTGCGTGGCCCACCAAACGCCCTGTCGGCTCGCACGGCGACGCGAGGTAGGTACCACGTCGTACGCGCTCGTCGCCGCGGTGCTCAGGATGGTGCCGACTTCCCCGCCGTCTACCTCGCCTGCTTTGTGGACAGTATCTCGCGAGCTTAACGGGTAGCAACAGCCCGGGCCCGCGGAGTAGAGTCCAGGCTCTCGCCGCCGTTCGTGTGCGTGGATTGGAAAGCCCCGTCCATCCCATCCACACCTAGCCCTCAGATGAACTCCCCTATCAATGTAGAATCGCGAGTGATGGCACATGTCTCCTCCTCCTACCAACAGGCATGTACCGGATGCGGCGTCTGCGACCGCGCCGATCAAGGGCATGCACGTAGCCACGCTCCACGGGTGGAATGCTGCAAATACGGAAGCAAAACGCTGCCATTCCGTTGCTCGGCTTGCTGTGTCAGTGCCCCTCCGTTGTGGCCAGGAGCACAGTTTCTGGGTGTTGACAAAGGCCTGGGGGTGGGTGGGAAGGCTGTGTTCCATTGCACCCGTAGCAACCTCGATGGGAGAGGATACAATAGACGAGAGAGAACGGAAATCACGTCCATCACTTGTATCGCACAGCCAGACAGTGAGCCCACTTGCATTCCCATCGCATCCGTAAGTCGTTCGTATAGTATGTCCCCGTATGTATGTCCCCCCCCCGTCAATACCATAGATTTCGTTTCATCGTTCCCCATCACATCGTATCGTGTTCATCCATCCATCCATCCGTCCATCCATAGATCGGTCCATCCCGGCCTGCCCGCCCACATCCTCCGATTCGTTCTCGTCGACGGCTTTGTGGTAGCGGTACGGTCCTGACGTGAGATAACCCGTTTTCCATCTCGCTCGAGCCGTTTGCCCAGGTTGAGAATGTACGCACTCCCAGTTCCACCGCCGGAAGCAAGGCAGAAACCAGATTTTCTTCCTTTCAAACAATCAGTCCGTCATCGCCACCATCATTGCAGCCCCACATTAACCCTGCCGGTGCTCGTACACTGCGGAAAACTCTCGCTCACGACCTTCTTGGATGGCGTCGTCGTCGACCTATCTTATCGATCAGCCACTTTCAACCGGAGGAGAGAGAACGATTTACCTTGCCTCCCAAGCGGCCGTATCCTCCCACAACTTCCGTATGCGTCTCCAGTGCGTCTCGCAGTCGACGTAGAAGCCCTTGAGTCCGCGCACGCCTTCCTCGCAGAGCCTCCGCACCTCTTCCGGATCGCTCACGCCCGTCGACGCGCCGACGAACCCGTCCTCCGTCGCCAGCAGCCGGCGATAGCTCGCGTCGACGCCCTTAACCCGCCCGCGGACCTTCCGCAGCTCGTTGTCGATCCCGGCGAGCTGGTCGTACACCTCGCCGCGCTGCGAGCGCGTGAGGCGGCCCAGGATCCGGCGGCGAGTCGAGCGCAGAGCGCGACCGAGCGTCGCCTCGACGAGGACCAATTGCTGCTGGATCGCGGTGCAGGAGTTGTGCACCGAAGTGGCCGCGCTGATGTGTGCGCCTACGCTCTGCGTCAAGGTGCCAGGACGACTGGGGAGCGCGGGTGTGCCCGGCGGCGAAAGGAAGGGTTTGAGGATGTCGGACACGGCAAGCTTGATCGAGAGGTCCGGGCGGGCGGCGCTGGTAGTGGCAGCGGCGGTTGAGCTGGCAGTGGCGGTGGCCGCTTTGTCGGCCATATTGAATGGTTTGCTGGGTGAAGGCGATGGTGCGTCGCGTGCAAAATATTTCGTTCTATCGGCACGGCGGGTACATAAGCAAACCTTGGACCAACAAGCGAGTGGGTAGGGGCCGGCTGTTGTCTTGGGTTGTGTGAGCGTGAGTTGGAGTATGTAGTCACGGATCGAGACCTATGGTTTTGCAGAGGACGATGATCTTCAATTCGGCCGGAAAACCCCCTTCATATATTCGGGTGCATTAAGTCAGTACTCGGCGGAGGTAGACGATATACATGACGGAAATTCGTTACAACTCCCTTTGCCTCCGTGACATACCTCCCTTGCTGGAGGTACTGCCAGCTCACCATGACGCCTAGTTGGCTGGCCTGTACCTAATGTAGGTATGTACCTATGCTGCAGAGCGCAATCAGGCGATGGGGAAAATCCTCGTGGCTCCGCCTTGATCGTGCGATACAGATGGCGGGAATTAGTAGTTGGAACCGGGCGTACGTCCCCAAGCCGCCCGCTGCTCGGGTGACGATGCGGTCCGCAGGATACGGCAGGCCTGGGGCATCATGTCGAGTACCTAGTGCGCGTAGGTCGCGCGAACATTCCCACCACCAAAAAGTCTGTTCGCGCGCCCGAAATGCGGGCATGCGTCAGATTGAGCGGATTCTCGTATGTACAATATGTATACGTAACGAGATCACGGGGTTAAGAAGTGCGCCGCCGTATCTAATCGAGATAGAAAGTATCTACCTAGGCTGTATGCGAGTATGAATAAACAAAAAAAAGAAAAACGAGATCACGGAGACATGCACGTCGGCGGCGGGCCCAGACGAAGACATTATGTATGTGAAAATATGCATATGTATGCACCAAGCTGCCTAGCCTGGAATCGCATCGGAGGGCGGCGCCGAATAATTGACGCATATATGCACGTAGTTAACCTTGGGAACCAGCGCATCGCGTGAGGAGTTACGTGCACGTGTGCGAGTAATCGCAGGACCGCAGCAGCATAGATATCTGTGTATACATTAGATAGATATCCTGACCACGCGAAAATGTTTCTCAGGGGCGTGTTTCGTCGCGGAGTCGCGTCGAGATGGAACGTATAACTATATCTACGCATGGCACTTGGCACGCTGCATGCACATGTCAGCTGGTTCCAGGGGGTGCGAAAGGGCACAAACTTCTGTCTAGATTCTGCAGGAGGACGGCGGGGCGGAAAGGATGACGGACGGGCAAGTGCTGGCACGTTTCATGCGATGCGGACTTTGCTGCACCTTCTGACCGGCCGCGAAAGGGACGTCGGCCAGTCACCAGGGGGGGAAGACGCTGATCCGGCTGCGCACCACGATGAGACGGTCGCCAGCAGCGGAAGGGCAACACGGCTGCCCGTGCGAGGAGGCCCGAGGCTGAGGAGATTTGACTTGATGGGGCTGGAGACGGAGAGTGGGGCGCAGCCTTGTCGGCCGGGGAGCGCGGATTGCATAATTGTCAGCGGTCCGCGGATGGCCGCAGGAGCGCAGAGCGAGCCGCCACGGCTGCCCAGGCTGCCATCTCGGAAGCACTGGCTTCCCGCTCGACAGTTCAAGCCCCAGCCCTCCAGGTCGGCGTGCGGGTGGCAAGTCACAGACTGGACTGTGAGGCTCGGGACAGGACAGCGTTTTGCGCTGCCCGTCGTGTGCACTTTAACCCACCGAGATTATCTCGTTTATAAGTTAACTGCCGTACCTTGTGAGCGAGAGAATTGGTACCAGCGCCGGACGCGGATAGCATACTCGAACCCTTTGATAGACAGTCCACATCACAGCTTCACCGCGCCGGCGCGGGGCTGGCTCCGCTGGTTCTCCCTTTTCCTTTCTTTTCCCTCCGTAGCACGTGCTCGGCCTGCTGCCCACGGCCTCCTTTGACGGCGGCGGCGACGTGCGCAAGTCGTGAGTTGCCTGTACATACGCATTTCTGGACGGGGCTGCTGAGTCGTGGTCAGGATCTTCAGTGTTTCGCCTTGGTTCAGGAGGTCTCCTCCTGTAGATATCTCGCTCTGTTCTCCCCAACATCCCCCCCCCGTCCACACGCCTAGATAGAGCTCCGCTATCGTTCCCCGCAGCTTTGCCCCGTCGGACCCAAGGGGGCGGCTTTCGTCAGGCGCCATGCTGGCCTGCTTATGTACTTGTCCCTGCGTGCCCAGGTGGCTATGTAGAGTAGTACATCTTGATGCTGGCCAAGTGCGACTTTTGTGGCTCGAGGAGCAGCCTCCGACATCGGACCGAGCCGAAAAGCATTACTGGGGGCTATTTCGTCTGCCTCTGTCAATCGGCCTGCCGCTCGCTTCTTTCCGGCCTCCATTCCTCCCTCCCTTCCTTCCTTCCTTCCCTCCAACCACCTCCACTCCTTCCGAGCGCTGCATACCTCCGCCTCTCTCGCTCTCTCCCCCCCTTCCCCCGAACCCGTCGCTCGCTTGACGTCGTCAATTCAATTCCGTCGGCTCGCTCCCTTCTGCATTTCTGTCCTTGGTTACCTTTATGCTGTTTCGTGTGCCTTTCTGACTGTTTCCGTTCCTTACCTTCTCTTCAGGATTTTCTTCCTGCTTACTATAGAGCTTCATACCTCCCTCGTTTGTTTCCTCCGTCCAACCACAGCCGCCCACCGCTCGCAAGCAAAACCCCACCTTGCCAGTCGTACGCAACAACCGCCAGCTTACGCACTCTACATAGATACACCCTCCCACCACCTACATACAGGAACCTATCTGGTGACGTCGTAGTTGGCCCGCGTAGTCTACACCTCCGACCTACATAAAGCCAGCTCCACGGCCCCCGACCAAACACAGTTCTCTCTACACTCCGGTTGACCTCGTTTCCCCGCCACCCTCTACCAGAATCCCCGCAAAATCAGTCAAGCTGGCCGAGTAAGTCGCTGCTCCCCTTGGGCGTCGGAGAAGAGAAGAGCCAGAGAAACAGCCCGTGTCTGGGTTCCACTAACCGGAGGCAAACTCTGTCCGTTCGCTAGATTCGTATATTACGTTCACTCCCCTCATGGCCCGACCACTACAACCTTCTCGACAGCAGCGAAACCGCCTCCGCTTTCTCTGAAATCCTCGCCGCCCATGATGAAGCCGAACCCGCGCCCGCTGTCGATCACCTCCCCGGGCTTCTCAACCCTCACCGCCGACCGGCCGCCTCTGAACAAATGCGCGAGCGACGGCAACCTCAAAGGCGACGGCAGTGGCGGCGACGGATTGAACAACGGAACGGACTTGAATCGCGAGGTGGCGGCGCTCAGTAATAAGCTTATCAGTGCGATCAACCACCAGACAAAATTGGACGATTCGCTCTCGGCGACGAAACATGAACTGGAGCTCTCGAAAGCAAGGATACGGCATCTCGAGGCCACCGCGAAAGAGCATGCAGATCTGATGGCGAGCGGATTGCTGGTGGACAAGAAGGAGGTTGAAAGCGAGACTCAGCGGCTGTTGACCCGACTCGAGGAGGAGAGCCAGCAACGAGGCCAGGCGGAGAAGGACAAGCGACACATCGAGCAGGAGTTGGGGGATCTGACGACGGCGCTGTTCGATGAAGCCAACAAGGTGGGAATGCAGAAGTGCCCCTTTCCCCCTGTTTCTTGGCTAATGTGGCATAAGATGGTCTCTGCGGCGAGGAAGGAACGTGATGCGGTCGATCGTAAGAACGAACAGCTGCGCGCTCAGCTTGCCGACACCGAGTCGCTACTGGCTTCGCATCAAGAACAGCTCGCCGAGCTCAAAGCGGTGATGCAGCAGATGAGCAAAGAACGCGAAGAGAGCGAGGCAGCGATGTCTCCGGGTATCCCTTCGACCCCGAGCATGGGCGGCCGCAGCAGCAAGGACGGGATGGGGCGGATGTTCGAAGCGCTTCACCTGATACCGAACCCCGGGAACCTTGAGGACATGCCCCCGTGCCCGCCAACCGCGCTGATCAATCTCGTGCACCCGGTGCTGAGGCACGATACGGCGTCGTACAAGGAGTTCCGCGAGCTGTTGCACACACTCAAGCCGAGCGAGCTGAGAACGCCCTCGGTGAGTAGGCTCTCTGGCGGCTCGTTTGCATCGATTCAAGTTATGGGTATGGGCGTGGGCTTAGCAATGGCGTCTCCGGGGCAGGGTGCGTCGTCGATAGGCAGCAGTTTGTTTGGCCTCAAGAAACGCTCCGATTCGAACTCGACCACACACTCGCCCTCGGGCTCCGCGAGCAGCACGAACGAATGGCAGGCTACCATCAACGCTCTCAAGGAGACCAAATTCTTCAAGCGCGCCGTGATGGAGGATATCGAGCCTGCCCTTAGGCTGGACTGCGCTCCGGGACTCTCGTGGCTCGCCCGACGCAACGTCATGTCGGCCATCACCGACGGAACGCTCGTCATCGATCCCATGCCGACCGCCGCCAATGTTTCCATCTTTGCATGCGCTCTCTGCGGCGAGAGCAAGCCGGACGAACAGCACGCTCGTACGCACCGGATGCGGATCAACGAGAGCCCAAACGCGCAGCGCTACCCTGTCTGCTCGTACTGCACCACTCGCCTCAGGAGTGTATGTGACTTCATGGCTTTCCTTCGCACGCTCAAGGAGGGCTTGTGGAAATGCGAGAGCGAAGGAGACATGAAGCACGCATGGGAAGAGAGCGTCAAGCTACGCGAGAAACTATTTTGGGCCCGGATTGGGGGAGGTGTGGTTCCAGTGAGTTTTTGCCTTGCACCTGCATCGCTAGGGTGAGTGAATCACTAATCTCCGGGGATAGGCATTCATCCGTGAATCCCGGCGGAATTCGCTCGGAAATGGACAGACAGAAACTCCGCCACGAACACCCATTCTAGGCAACATGCTGGACGACGCGAAGCTGAGCATCCCTAAGAAGAGAAACAACCAGCAGAATCCATTTCTCGCTCCCGAAAAGCAGACCGTGCCGGCTCCCACGAATCCGCCGATACTCGACAGCGACAGCAAACCGGATGTACCCGAAGTCAGTCATTGCGAAGAGGTGAACCCGGCAAGCGAAATTGCCAAGGAGCAGCCGGTTGAGGTGCAAGATATCGAGACGGCGGCGCCGGTTCAGGAGACTGCCGAGTTGCCGGACCACAACCAATCGGCGGCGGACACCCCCATGCCGACGTCACCCATCACTACGCGTCCCAAGAGTAGTGGACCGGCGCTGGCCGCCATCCGGACGGAGTTCACGGCGACCCCGAACGCTCGCCACCGGAGCAGCCCTACGTCGCCCTCGATTCCCGGTGGTTGGTAACTGCGAATTGCCAAAGTTTGATTGAAGACTAGACGAGAAACAACTTTTTTTTTGACTTTTTTCCTTTGTGGTAACGCGAATTCCCTTTGTCTCTAACCGCTCATGTCCTTACGTTTTCCACATATACAGTTTAGTGCTGGAGTTTTTTTTTTAGTTTTTTTCCTTCTGTTTTCTTCCCACTCTTCTTTTATCTAGGCAGGTACTCTTCATGTTTTTTGCGGAAAATATTCAACTGTAGTTTATCATCTCAAACCCCGAGAGTGGTGGGGACAACTGGGAATCTTGTATTATATATCTTTGCTTGCTTGTGCTTTTTTCTCCGAGGCAGGGAGAAGCATATTGGCAGCCGGGGGACGGGGAGCGGGGATGGTCGTTGCTTTTTACTCTACCAATGGCTGGCTGGATGTTAGAGTCGTCTGTGTGCTTAGTGCCGCTCTTCTTATCGTAGACTACAGTATAATGAATTGAAACGCAGTATGCGAGTTATGCACACCTTCGCTTTGAAAGCGGACCGTAGGAGGAGCCTTGCGGAAAATTGTTGGTGTTGGGTTCTGATTCAGTGGCCAATTAGTTATCGCTTATCTGATCGATCGACCGATCCAACCACTACGGTCAACCACCAACCTACGGTACCTACCAAGCTTCTCTTCCAGACACCATGAAACCACGTCCACACCACCTTCCAGTCTCGATGACCTCGACAGCACCGAAGCCGCTGTTTTCTCTCTCTCTGGGGCCGCGGCTCTCGCATTCCCAGGTGGGCGCCGCTCCCGCCATCAATAACACTGGCAACGCGACGAAACGCCGTCTTGCCGCCACACTCGGCAGCGACGACTCCGAAGACGACGACGATGACCAGCACAGCCGAAAAGTTCAGCTCATCGGCGGGTTCGATGGGACGCCAAAGAAGCAGAAGGAGCCCGCGCCGATGGTGATCCCCGCGCTCGGAAACCGGGACTGGAAGAAGGAGGCGGAGATGCGTCGTGGCGGCGGGGGTCGAAAGAGGGAGATATACGTTCCTGAGGAGGCGCTACATCGGGCTGCGGGGGTCGCGAGGGGGGAAGGCGCGAATGAGGTCGAGAACACGGGGAAGGACGAGGTATACGGACTCCGGACGTTCGAGAAGAAGACGGTCGAGGATGTCGTATCGGATGAGACGGACGGCGTCGAGGAGAAGAAGGAGATCACGGAGGACGAGCACGCGATCGCGGCACTCATGGGGTCCGCACCCGTCGGCAGCGAGATGGTGATCGCGCGCACCTCGGACACCTCGACGTGGCACGACGTCGCTCCCGCCAACGAGGACGACGCGTTCCGAGCCGATGTCGATTCCCGCCCCGAAGTGCCCTCGCTCGCCGACTACGCTGCTGTGCCCATCGAGGAGTTCGGTGCGGCGATGCTGCGCGGCATGGGCTGGAAGGGCGGAGAGCAGCTCGGCGGCAGCAGAACGAAGGACAACGGTGGCAAGCTGAGACTGCTCGAGAAGCGGCCCGCCTTCCTCGGCATCGGCGCGAAGCCACTGGCGGATATCCCCGAGCTGGGCGCGTGGGGGAAGGCCGACAAGAAGAAGGGAAGCAGGAGGCCGGAGACCACGTATATTCCGGTTGTGAAGGTCGACAAGAGGACCGGTAGGCCCGTCGATGAGGCGAGCGAGGAGACGAAGCCGTCCAGCGGGGGCGGGAGCTCGAGAGGCGGTAGAGACAGAGACGACGGCCGGGACTCGGCGAGACGCGACGATGATTGGGACCAACGGAGACGGAGTGAGAGGTCCTCAGATCGACCCGGAAGGGGAGACCAAGACCAGGGCCGACATAGGGGCAGTAAAAGGGACACTGGAAGGGATAGTGGAAGAGACAGAGAGCGCGAACGCGAACGCGAACGGGATCGTGAGCGCAGACGCGGCGGGGATGGCGGCCGCAGACGGCGCAGCAGGGAGAGGGAATCTGGCTCCAGCAGGCGCGATAGAAGATAGACGGTGTTTTCGAATTTGTATGCGTATTGTATTATGCGGCATTTCATTTGTAGTTGGCCCGCGGAATGCCAGGCAGCCGGGTGTGACTCGGCTTGTTCCTTTTTTATTCCTTCTAGAATACTGTCCACGGCTGTATCTAAAATAGGTACATCAAGAGTAAATCACATATTCGCATACAACCGAAACTATATGCGTTTCCAACACCGGTTCACAGGAACACCAAAGGAAAAAATCTTCGTCTAAGCATAATATTGCCTTCTCTGCGGCATCTCCTCTGCGGCGTCGGCTATCTCGACGTCATCTTTGATTCGGCTCAGAAACGCCCAGTATACACGAGCCATGTCCGTCGGGTTCTCATCCAAAGAGCTCTCCTCATAACCATCGCCTAACTCCTCGGAGCCTTCACAAGCTCTGCGAGCAGCCTGTAAAGCTTGTCTCTGCCGGTCGTTCGCTTCGAAGCGATGATCCCGAGAAAAAAAAACGTCGATGGTTTCCTTGTGCTCTGGACGAGTTACCCTTGATACTTACCTAATCGTCGAGAATAGCAAGATCATTTGCACTGAATCCCCGTACAGCTTCTTGAATGAGTTGGGAATCTGTTCTTCCACCCGAGACTAGATACAGCGAGGCATCAACAACAACATCCCCTCCGTGAGCCCACTCGGTGCTCTCGGCGACGATCCTCCTGTCTGCTTCGGTTGCGTTGGCCAGCTTATCCCGCATGAGAGTACTGATGAAACGGTTCCTCGAGAGCTTGTAAGAGTCAAGTGGAAACCGTCAGACTGCGCCAACGGACCTCCTGAGAAGCATTTTCGATCTTGGGCGATGTTATCTCGTCTTTTGTGCGAGCTCAACTCCTCTTTCGACCGAAGAGATCTCGGCGAAACTTGCTATTCGAGCGAATCTCCGGCGTTCCCCTTCGTTCCATTTTCGTCTCCGAGGAGCTCCAATCCGGTAACCTATGGCGTCGCATTCCGTACCATCTTGACTTTCCTGCGAAGGCTGGCGGTTCGCTAGGCGAGGCGTGGATGGAGGGCTGAGGCGCGGAGAGACTAAGTGAGCAGCTGCTATATTGCTACATAGACAAGTGGATTTTTTATTACGAAGAAGGGAGAGAAAACCACACCTACATCATGTGACATACCTACCTAGCTCACGCGGATTTCCCAGTCACTCCAGACGGATAAATTTACTTAGGTTCTCAGGTAGGTACCTCAAGGCGTCGCTACCCCTCAGCTATGCACACGAGCACCACCCAAAACGAAGCGAGTTTTAGGGCTTCTTGGGCCCATTTGTTCATTAACCGCGTGCAACCTATCAGTGGCGGGCCTCATGGGCCCAGAAAACGAGTGAGGCCTCATGATGCATTGCCGTGGGGGGGTTGGCTTTGCGGGGAGCGATTGGCCACCATCACAAGACGGAAATCGGAAACACACAGGAGAAACACCGGAAAGATACAAGGAGCAAGAATTTCTAAATGCTGATCGGAGATGAGAATGCGGGGCCGGAAGCGAAATCCGATGGGCATCTCTTGGGTTTCAGGGTTTTGGGTAACTAAGCAGAATCCCTAGATCTCAGTTGGTCATGCCCCATGCCCCATGTTCCGCCCTCGGTGTTTCCCTGTCTTAGCGGTGAGCTCTGGTGGTACTGACACGACGTTTGGGTTACTGTGCGGGCGGTTGACTTGCTCTTCGCGGAGGAAGTCGATACTTGGGCTGCTGGCGGGCAGGCTGGACTGTTGAGACCCCTGCTCAGAAAAGGTCGGCATCGTCGACCGATTTCTTTGGTGTAAGGCAGCGCAGCCAGTCCTCGTTAGTGAATTTGACGAAATGCCTGCGCTCGTGGCCATGGTGGGCATCCAGCACGGAATAGGTAGGATAGGGAGCGGCGGACTCACGACCAGCCGCGAGTTGGAGGGCCGGGAGATGTGGGGATACGGGGACACGCAGTAGTTAGAGACCAATAGCTGGGAAGGCCCGAAGCAGCCATCGAGCGACCCCACATAGCGAAAACCCTGGTCAGCAACAAGCTGCCGAGTGCCAATATTGGAGCTGTTTACAGCGGTGAATGCTCGCCGATGTTAATTCCCTTTGATTGCGGTAATAGGAAAAGCCAACTGATTTAGCAGCGGCCGGATGGTAGCGGGTAGCTCCAAGTGGCTTCACTGACTCACCGGGCTGTACGCGACCTGGGCGAACAGCCAACCCGCTGCTTGGTGCTGGCGGTGCTCGTGCAGGACATGCAGGACACAGATGCGGGATCACCGATTCAAGGTCTGCTCCGAGTGGAAGGCCCGACCGAAGATCCTGTGGGCAGTGGTTCGGAAGGGAGCCGGGAGAGGGAAGAGCCAGTTCACGATCTGGGAACTCCTCGCCGACACGAGGCGCAGCCAGTCGGTACCAGACTTCCTCTCCACCACGGTTGTGGGAAGGCTGGTCCCAGCCCCAGCTGAGGAAGACGCGCGGAGTGAGGCGTCGGAGTGGGAACGCCGGGAGCGAAGGAAAAGGCAAGAGGAGAGAAGGGTGGAGGCCGAGGGTCTGGGCGCTGGGGGTGAGGACAACCGCTGTTTCTCCCACGCACTTCTTCATGGCGTCCACAGAAGAGGAGTATGATGTGGGGCAGGGCGTCGTTCCCTTTGTTCTTTCTTTTGTCTCTTGTGATTTCTCTGGTGCGCATCATATCTTCTTCGGTCAGGCCCGGGTGGAGGGCAAAAGGGGAGTTTGCAGCGTGTGACCATTGCGCGGACTGTGGACAGGAAACGGACTTTGTGTGCCTCGCCATACTCTATCTAGTCTCGCTTGACCCTTAGCCAATTCCGTCATCACTCATCATTATGCTGGCGCTCTAACAACAAACTTCTTTCCCTCAGGGTCTGGAAGGAAAAGTCTGAACCCGCAGGACCCGAGCAAGGAAAAAATCGGTTAGTACCCGGAACCCCTTCGACGAGTTGTTCGGGACTCTGTAACGATTTTCCGATGGCTCGGAAGTGCGTTGAATTGAAAGTCGATGTGTCGGGTGTGTGGAAGCTTTTGTATGTAGGTAATACGGGGTACTTTTCCTTCCAGACTCTCCCAGTCTTACACAAGGCAACAATTGGAGTAACGGCAAAAGCCTAAAATGCCCTGCTTTTTGGCCACTCAATCAAATCTATAAAAAGTCCCGCCTTTGGTATGGCGTAGCAACCACAACATCGACAACTTCACTACAAGCCATCGTTTGACACACAACTTCTCTATTTAATTGTCAATCCACAATTTCACCACCAATCACAGTGGACATCCCACCCAACACCCGTCAGCGTGGCTTCAGCCCAGATACCAACGAGTATTGAAAGATGTTGATCGAGCAGCGAGATACGGCGATGCAAGGAAAATCGGTCGCCGAGCAGGATGGGTGGCACAAGGAGTGGCAGACGTTTATCGACGTTGGAATGGCTGAATACCACGAGGATAGTAGCGATTCCAACTTTCCCGAGATTCATCAGCTGCTTCATTTTGGGGAGCAGATACAACGCTATAGGAATGAACATCCATATAGAGAAAAATTCCCAACCAATGACTTATATCTTCATGAACAATCTCCTCCCATTGCCACCCACCACTTCTCTTCTCCTGGCTGGCGCATCTGTTGGTGTTATCGGTTGTTGTTTTGAGAAGTAGATCGGTCAAAAATAGCCTTAGGTCTTCAATCGGCTCTATCGCATCGAGACCTCAAAATATTGTATTTTTGGCTTCATGCAGAAGGCTATGGGAACGGTGGAGTATGGTATGGATGACTGGGGTGACGGTGTTGATGCTGACGAGGCCTGCGACGTTGGGAGTAGGATTCACAACTGCACCCGAGTGACTTTTCGTGATTTAATCTTTTTGAATTCCTGTTTCTCATGCGAGGATTACTTCATGACGGATTGGCCGGGATGTGGCTTGAGATCGCTGTCTGAGGGATAAGTGAGTATTGGATTTATTTTTTGGGTTAAAATCCCGCAATGACCTAGTTGTCATCCAAAACCCAGAAACCAAGTAATACTCGCTGGATTTCGCTTACAGTTTCGCCTTCTCATCTTAGATCAATAAGATTTGTACATAATATTGTTTTTTTCGATGCTTTACTGCGTGTGGTCGATTTTCCGTCTATTTTTGTGGCGGTGGCAGAAATCTCCTGATTGTAGAGGAGAACTGCGAAACTCGAACTAGCCGGCTCAACTGCCAACGCGCAACTTGTGCGCCAACGGGGGAGGCAAGACTTACGCGGCTGCCACAACTCCCCCCAGTCCCAAGTAGGGTGGTAGAACTTCTTGGGAGAGGATTCTTTGACTAAGTAATGATACTTTTCTTCCCGCGGCGAGGACGTCACCACGACCTGCCAACGGTGAGCCCCCGGCCGTCGTGGGGCCCCAACCAGCTCTGGTCTGCCAAAACCCATATGTCCGGGTTGCGTAATGAGGAGGCGATAGTGTGGCCATTTGGCGGACACAATTCCCGTTGATGAGGTAGTGAATTGCCTCGGTGAAGTCGGCGGCACCGAAACGTTTGGCGGCCTGCAAGTAGTGGGCTTCCCCTCCAGAAGTCTCCGCACGAGAACATACGAGAGGAGCCAAGTCTTTCCGATACCCAGGGGCCAGCTGGCCAAGAATCAGGCAGATCTTCTTCCAATCGTGTGCAGGCTCCGATTTTCGAATGTGCTCCTGCCAGTCTTCCTGGGTTGGAAGAAGGATATCATACATCTCCTCATAGGCCCAACGGACGAGTAGCTCAATCGCGTCGCATGGCAGAAACTACCAACCTCGAGCTGAGCTCCGCTACTAATGTCGAGTGACAGCTTAACCGTGGTACGCGTATCACCGTTTATTAGTGGGTTCGTATCATTGGAGTTCCGTGACAGATGCTGAAAGCCGCAAAAAACGGTGCCACGTAGGATGCCCTCCTTCGCCCATAATAGTCCGTGGAGAAACTTGACACTTTCAAATATCGAATTCCACCTTTCTAGCGGCGGCGAAGGTGATTCAATGTGAAGGTGTCAGCCGCTTCGACTGAGCCCAAATGAGGAGCACTACCTCGGGTTTCCTCCGTGCCCATATTCCTGATGCTTTGCGCGAATCGTGCATGCCGACTGCTAGGTTCAAGCGGCAGTTAACAATCACGCAACCAGTAGTCTCGCGCATCTCCATCCTTCAGAATTACATTACCGTGGATGTCGGCATTCCGGAGCGTTGTCCGATTTATATCATTCCACAAGATTTCCTGTATTGGCTAGAAGTTAAACAACTCCTCTGCTGTCTACCGTTTGACGACGGATGGTGGTTGAAGCTCTCCGTCTCCAGCAACTGGTGCGGCAACTACCATCAGGATATCCGCTGCAGTAATGGGGCTTTTTTGACTTGTTTATTTACAGCCCTACCAGACTATGGCGGCGCACTTTTCTATCCGGGTTTCCCGCCTGCTGCCTGCGCGATGGCGGCACTTTGCAAGCTCCCCTTCGCCCTCCGCCCGGGCCTGTCCCGAAGATATGATGCGAACCAAGGAAACGTGACCCGCTCCTATTCCTCGCTGCCACAATGTGGCTATCCGGTTGGCGGGGGATGTGGGATTAGTAGTAGGGGATGTGGAGGTGACGAACGTTGCGCAAAAGATGGTGGCGGTAGTGGTGGTGCCATTGTAGATGTGGTTGTTGATGTTGTGAAGGTGGTTGTTGAGGGGGTTGTGGAAAGGTGCTGAAGGTCAGTAATCAGATCAAAGAGCGTGTGTTGTATTCTCTGCGGAGTCTTCGCTACGGACTTCTGCTTAGGGCGGCCCCGTATCAGGGCCAAGACTCCGCTACTCCCATTGGAGGTCGACGGGGAGCCGTCGCCCTCCACGGCACGATCCCACAGCCCAAAAACGAAACCCGCCCTGACAACCAACAATACAAACGACCTCGACCTCCAGACCCATTATCTTTCCCCTCACCATATGCCTCTCCATCTCACATCTCCAGTCTCGTCTCCGAATCCCACACTTTTCTCCACTGCCATTACACCTCCGCTCTTCTTCCCGCCCCTGGCGATCCCGGAGCCAGTGTTCTACATAGCCCAGACATGTCGGCAGACAGGTCTAAGTCGGTCTGCCAAGACCCCACCCGACCTGCAGTTTCTCGGTCTGGATAAAATTAAGCCGATCCAGACTAAGGGTTGGTCGGTCAGGATATAAGTAGACCGATCCTGACCTCACGAGTCACCTGTCTGGTCTGCCGACGTTGGGATAACGCTAGATATAGAAAGCTTTTTTTTCCTCAGCCTCCTACGGGGTCAGTGAAGCGTGGCGACGAGAGTCGACACAAGTTTGGCACCGATAAATCTCCCACCACCACTACCATCATACCATAATACCCAACCACCACAGCATGCCACGTCCTCGGGGGAATAAAGCCAGCCAACACCAGGGCTGACCCAAATCCAGAGGAGAATCTCACCCGCTGGGAGCGTAAACGTCTTGCTGTTACGTAGCTACCAGCCAATCTCGACATGCTGTACCGATTTCAGGAGGAGACAGATCCACAGGGTAAGAAATGTAATTGGTTGGTGGTATTATATGCTGCATGATCAGCACTGGAAGGATCTTGCTGGATGGCTTTGACATACCTCACTCTCCCCGCAATGAGCGCTGAGCCAGAACGTGTGTTCAGCACTGCAAAAATCACTCTCAGATCGCCGTTGCTGTATGGGGGACGATGTACTTGAAGCTGTCGAGTGCTTGAAAAGCTGGCAGAGGGATGGGATGATCGCAGCTACGAAGGAGGACGTTAAAACCATTGAGCAGATGTTGGTCCTTTGTGAGGAGGATCTGGTGTGGTAGTGGTGGTGGGAGATTTATCGGTGCCAAACTTGTGTCGACTCTCGTCGCCACGCTTCACGGACCCCGCAGGAGGCTGAGGAAAAAAAAGCTTTCTATATCTAGCGTTATCGCGACGTCGGCCGACGTCGGCGGGCCTGGACGGGTGACTCGTGAGGTCGGGATCGGTCTACTTATATCCCGACCGACCAACCCTTCGTCTGGATCGGCTTAATTTTATCCAGACCGAGAAACTGCAGGTCGGGTCGGGATCTTGGCAGACCGACTTAGACCTGTCTGCCGACATGTCTGGGCTATTTAGAACACTGGCTCCGGGATCGCCAGGAGCGGGAAGAAGAGTGGAAGTCGGAGGAGGAGGAGCTGGATGCCGCGGGGAAATTGTGTGCTGGGGAGGAGCTCCCGCTGTTCCTACCCACGCCGTCTTTTGTGGCGCCCGCAGATGAGGTGTAGGATGCGGATCACATTTCCTTTGTCACTTCTTTTGTCTCTTTTCCTTCGTTATTCTTTTGGTGCGTATCATGAATTCTCGGGACAGGCCAGTGCGGCGGGCAAAGGGGATTCAATGTATTTCAAATGCGCTCAGGACTACAGCCTATCTGCGCTCCACCACGCCATACCACCCCCATGGGGCTCCCATCTTTCCCCATCAGACAAAAAAGCAAAACAGAAAATCGCAGAATTACAAATCGTCACACAAAACACATCGGAAAATCCAGTAGAAGAAAAGAAAAAAAAAAAAAGAGGAAAAGAAAGAGAAACCCCCCTCCTCCATCCCTCCCCTTACCAGTTCAGCGTGGTCGTGATATCGTTCTCAAATCTCGAAGGCCCCGAAATCGGGCTCTGGCGAACCCGAGTTGTCGCTTTCACAGTCGTCACTGGCGTTGTCATTCGTGGTGTGTGTCCGATCGAAGCAGAGGAGCTTTGTATGCCCCAGGCCGGTTGCTCTCAGGGACAGGCGCAGGGGGAGGAAGTTCTTGGGGTTGGTGATGAAGTCGGAGTTTTGGATATCTCCTACTGTAGAGGCAAGCAGTCTGGCGCGGTGCGTCTCAAGTAGGGTGCAGTCCCGCAAAAGGTGGAGTGAGGAGTTTGTATCTTTCCCCCAGGGGCACAGATCATCAGCCTCGTTTGGGTGTGGGTCAGAGGGGGATCGGTTGGAGAAAACCCGCCATAGCGCGTGGGTCTCTCGCCACTCGACATCTCGGAGGTGGTCAGGGAACTTGAACGATGGGGCCGAGAGGGGGAGTTCTGCTTTCCATCGGCGGAGAAGCTGGGACCGTGCCTGGGTCAGGAGCCAAGTCTTTGTAGTGGTTGCGTATTGGCATGGGGTGTGGCCAGCTGCACCTTGCTTTGCCAGGGCATCGGCGTAGTCGTTACCAGGTATGTCGCAGTGTGAGGGACACCATACTGTTCGGATTCTCCAACCCAGCAGACGGAGCTGTTCGATATGGGCCAGTGTCCGTCTGGCGTATTCATGGTTTGATTTGTTGAAACTGAGGGTGTCAATTGCTGCCTTGTTGTCAATGCAGATATAAACTTCCACACGGGGTGAAATGGTGGTGAGTAGTGAGGAGGTAGCTTCTTGTACGGCATGGAGTTCAGCGTCAAACACCGCCGCTCTCTTCCCGAGATGGTAGTGACCTTCACTGAGCTGCAGGAGTTCGGGGTTTTTCCTGAAAACTGCCCATCCACAGCCTGTTCCCCCATCTGGGAGCTGGGAGCCATCAGTGTAGATGATGATGGTGTCTTCAGGGAGGGTGCAAAGCCACTTCTCGTGTAGTCGGCGTGGTTTCGTGGTCTTGTCAGGATTTGGAGAGGGAATTGGCTGGATGCCATCATTCGGGAGATGTGTGGTCCGATCTTCCAGCTTGCCCATGACCAGGTGTTTACTGAGGTTATACAGATTGTGGAGGCCGGGTAGATCCGGTCGCGTATTTGGATGGTAGCGAGGAGGTCCTGTTGCATGGTGTGATGGTAAAAAGTGTAGACGGATAGCAAAGCGTAGGGAGAGGTAGTCAAGGTATGCTTCCATAGGAGGGAGATAGGCGAGTGTGATGAGGTTGGTGATTCTGGTATTGAGGGGAAGACCAGTGATCCACCGTGCAACTGCATTGTATGTGGTTTTCAGGATATTGGTTGTGGATGGGCTTCCAGTCCACCATGCTGGTGAAGCCCAGAACATCGCCGGAAAAATGGCCGTCAGTGCCAGATGGTGTGCCACTTGTGCAGGAACACCACGCGATCTGTGCCGGAGAAAATTGAAACTGCCAAGTACTTGGCTACTGCGAGCGGCCACCATTGCTGCATGGTGCGCAAAAGTAAGGGACTCATCAATATGAACACCCAGATACTTGATGTGGCGCTGCGGTAAGATGGTGGTATTCATAATTCTCAGTGGTGGGTGGGACGAAAGGATGATGTTCTTGTGATTACTGTTGACAGGTAGACAGTAGAGCAGCTCGGTTTTGGTGGGTGAGAAGGTGTTGTTCGGTGCGGTCCTCTAGCAGTGTATTTGCTCGGGCAATGGTCCTGGAGGTCTGTACCATGCAGACATCATCGATATAGGATGTATCCACAGCATCCGCAGGAGAGTATTGCTTTTCTAGCATCGCATTGCTGAAGATGAGGAAGAGGATAGGGGAGATAGGAGAGCCTTGGGGCAATCCACAGCGGTAGGGCTGTGGTTCTTCCGTCTGCTGGTCGAAGCCGAAGGAAATTTGTCTGTCTGTATTGAATGCTTTTATCCATTTGACCAGATAGATTGGCATTTGACGTTGGAATATAACCTCCTCTAGGGTCGTAGGGTGGACTTGGTTGAAGGCACCTTCGATATCATGCGTGAGGATGGCTGGCCTTTGAGCTGCTCTCGTTGCGGAGGTAGTTTTCACTTTCATGCCGATGGCATCTGCAATAGGGGTGATGGTGCGGACGAGGGCGTCGACAGCTGAGTTGCTTGGCAGGCCACCCATCTGGGATGGATGAGTGGCACCGCACAGTATTGCAGTGTGGGTGAGTCGTTTGGCAACTATTGCTTCTAGTAACTTTCCAAAACATGACTGCAGCAAGATTGGACGGTATGACTTGGGGTGGGAGTAGGTGGTCTTGCCAGGCTTGGGAACAACGACACAGTTTGCAGTCTTCCACTCTGGGGGGTGGACTGCATACCTTAGGCATGCATCGAAAAGGAGTGGGAAAAGCCTCGGAGCTGCTTCGTGCACATGGCGGATTGTGGTGTAGCTGATTCCATCAGGGCCGACAGAGGTTCCATATCTCAGGTGGGAGATAGCCAGCTGTACTTCATGGGTGGTCACGACGCGGGTATGTTGTTGCATGTCTCGTTTTGATGTGAGAAAGCCGTAGGGTAATAGTGGCCGTGGTTGGTCGTTGACTGCAGGGAATAGCGCATCACGAAGAGACTTGCATTTACCCTTGAAGTCGGTATGGCCATCAAGTGGTGGAATTGACTTTTGGTGTGCGTTGTGATGGCGGATAGTTCTCCAGACAGTTGTGGTTGAGGTTGACTGCAGTTGCTTGATCCTGTAGGTGATTTTGGCTTGCCTGACCATTGTCGACCAATGGCTGCGTTTTTGCTGTACATCTTTCCTATTGGTATCGGTTGCATTCTGGCGTGCACGTCTGTCACTCTGTTTGACTGCCCGCTTGGCCAAGGTGAGGCTGTGGTTCCACCAGGGTGCATCCCACTTGCCGGATTTTCTGAAAGGGACCGCAATGTTGGTGGCCCTGTGGATGAGGCCAGTGACATTGGAGATGGCACGGAGGGTGTCTTCTTTGCCGCTGAGGTTGGTGAGATCCATATTGGCAGGTTGGATGTGGGAAGTAAAGGCACTCCAGTCTGCCTTGTGCCAGGCACGTCGTGGGGTGGTGGTTGGGGGGCGGGAAGAGGGAAGGGAAAGGGAAATGGTAATTAGTAGAGCTATGGTCCGAGGTTGTGTCATGGTCGATGGCCAGTGCCAGTATTGACTGGGTAATCGAGCCACGGGAGAAACACAGGTCGATAGTGGAGGGATTGCCGCCATTTCGAGGGTGGTGGGTAGGTATTCCAAGCTTATTGTGAAGGTGAAAGTTGTTGTTTTCCAACCAGTCGACTATCGAGTGGGTAGCAGCGGAGGTACGGATGCTCCGTGGGAGAGTGCCCTGCCACCACACATGATGCGCATTGAAGTCACCCATGAGGATGCAGTTTTTCGGGAGTTGGATGTTATTTATGATTGAGGCTAGAGGTACCGGACATCCTGGCGAGTATAGATTCAACAAGGTGAACGTTATGGTATTTGTTGGATATGTTGAAGTGATTGTGATACCAAGGAAAGAGGCTCCCAATGCGAAGGTGGTTGTCGCGGTGAGACCCTGTATATGTCTCACATATGTAGCGCACTTGGGTTGTGTGGGGACTGGGGTAAACAAATCGAAGTTTGGTAGTGAGGGTGGGTTGCCATGTCTATCAACCCATGGTTCCTGGAGGAGACAGATAAGGTTTTCGTTTTTCCGGGCGAATTCTTGTAAAGCTGAAACAGTCGTAGCTTGGCCTCTCGCACAGTTCAGCATCTGCATGGACCCTACGGATGTAGGAAGGGCCATTCTAATCGGCTACTCCCGCTTTAGGGGCGTCTCCCTTGTCAGTCGTATGCGTATTTGTTTTGTTGATATCCCGTAGCTTAATGTGTTCTGGGCAGTTTGGATCACTGGCCTTGTGTGGTGCGTCGCAGTTCGCGCAGCGTATGGGAGGATGGGTGCATGTTGGACCCTTTTTGCAAATCGGGAGAGCGCAGGGGTGCTCTTTCGTCTCATGGGGCTCTGCACAGACCGCGCAGCAGGAGTCATTCCAGCATAGGGCAGCAGGGTGTCCGTAGCTGTTACACCTTAAAACAATTAGCGAGAGTACGTAGCAAGGGAGACTCATCACAGGCCTTCAGAAAGGTACTAGTTGCCTTCTAAAGCACGGGTAATGATGTCAGAGAGTCTAGGCAAGGGATCAAGGAGACGGAGATTAGCTGTCGGCCGAGAAAACCGGACCTAGGCTAACTCCGGTGATGAGGGGGCAAAGTGCAAACGAACGGATCTTTTCCAGAGAAAGATTGCGTCACCTCAGGGTGATCGACAGACTCTAGAACTTAGACCCCGCACGACTGCATGGCCCTCATGCAGTACGTGGCTCCCCAGGGAGCTCTCACCTCAGGGAGAGATGGAGGACTCTGAGCCTAGGGTGCCGCAAGGTGTATGAAAACCTCATCTCCCCTTATCTACACCCTGCTATGACCAATGAATCACCCACGGGGTCCCCGCACCTCGGGGAAATCCAAGCCCGAGTCACCAGCGCTCACGCTGGTTCATCAGATCTCGCGCTATGACCTCCGCCATAAAAAGGGAGAGGTTTCTCTCGGAAACAGAAGAGAAATCAGCACGAACATCCTCTACAACACTACCCCACCAAACCCACACACAAGATCTAAGATTATTCCGCTGTGAATTATCGAAAGTAGCCTGATTACCTTTGATTCTCTGAACACTCCGGTTACGAGACAACCCCAGTGTCACACTATAATCTTGATCTCAAAAATCACTCTACTTTCATGCCCTCTTTCGAGCAAGATCACTTCTTCCTGCTCGGCTTGGCCACGATCCTCGAACCCCGGACAAGCTATCAATTCGACCACACCTTTGCATCAATCAACGAAGAAATAAGTTTCCTCACCAGCGACAAGTGGGATGAATACGCGGACGGTCCGAAACCAGTCGAACTAGACGACATCACACCGTGGCACTGGTATACCCAATACTGGTCCACTTGCGCCCGGCTTCAGCAAAGCGCCAATCTCAACGGACTCGAGTTCCGAGAAATCTGCGATTACGAGTTTCAAGACGACGAAACCATTTACACGGGACACTTTCTTGACCTATACTGAAACCTGCGAAATGGCATCTACCGATTTCAACATGCTCCGCCTGGAAGCCCCCAGAAATGTACTACAAATTACCAACGGAACGGTACAAGCAGAAGAAACCCTAGAGGTCGCCAATCCCGCTACGTGGCTCCGCGCACTAGCCAAACAGCAAAAGCAAGCGGAACAGGACCTGGCGCAACTGGTCCACCTCTGCGGGAATACGGTCGATCACGCCGACCAAAGAATCCAGCAGATCGAGCAAGCCTACCAGGACTTATCTGACGGAACCAGGTACGTATATGACCGATTAAGCGCTAACCAAAGGATCACAGGAGAATGGATCCGAAGTGAACTAGCGGGCACGGCCAGTGCCTGCCAGGCCTTCGCGCACAACGTCTAGGGCGCCATCATCGAACGAACCCAGGAGGCCGATCAAAAACAGGTCGGGCAGGCAACGCAACTGACGAGACTTAACGACTCAATATCGTTCCTGGTGGAAGCAAATGTGGCAAGAAGCCAACATTTAGCAAACTTTCAAGGTAACGTAGAACTATGGGAAGAGGAACACCAAAAACGGGCGGACAAGCAACAGCAGCGGGTGGAATACCTGGAACATCAGCTACAGGAAGCCAGGGAGGAAGCTCGGCGACAAGCAGAGGCCCTACAGCTCCTGGCCGCTCGAATCCCGGCCCCGGAAACCCCCCGGCCTCCAGCACCAGCCTCGGAAAGTCCACCACCGGAGCCGGTGCCATGGCGAAGCCCGGTCCGAGCAACCACATCGAGCCTGGCCGACGCCCTGCAGCAGCTCCGAGCGGAGCCTTCGGGCAGCCCCAGCCCCGACACACAACGACCCCCGGTGCCGCCCCGGCCCGCAAGAAGAAACCGCCCGCCCGCGGTGTCACCAGCGCCTGAAAGAAACCCCATGTTCGGTGGAGGAGGAATGCCACCACAGCCTCCGCACCGACCACTACCACCCCCACCTTCGCCATCACCACCACCGACGCCCCGACCCGCGCAAAGGACGTTGACCACCGAGGAACTCGCCCGAACCATAGCCAGGGCAGTGGCAGAAGGCGTAGCTGCCGCCGTACCAGCAACCTCGGCACCAGCAGCGGCCAGAATCAACACCTCCCGGCTGAAGATGAAGAACCCCAAACCATTCAACGGGAAAAACACCACCAATTTCAATCAATGGTAGGAGTCGGTTACAATGTATCTGGGATTCTACCCAGAGACCGTGGACCGACAGAAAATAGCCTGGATAGGAACACTCCTAACGGATACGGCCCTGTCCTGGCACCTCCATCATTATAGAGACCTGGGAGATACGGACACCTGGGTCAACTACTCAGCAGCAATTCGAGCGGAGTACCACAACGACCGCGAAGCGGCCGATGCTCAGCAAAAACTGGGACAACTCCGATACCAGGGGTGTATCCGAACATACATAACGGAACTCCGGTCGCTCAATAACTTCGCCCGGGCAAACGGAGAAAGCTTGCGGGAAAAAGTCGATCTAGCCATGACCGACGCAATCCTGGACATGAGGTTCAGTCAAAACGAAGGAGAATTCACTGACAACGACGATTTCCTGCACGCTACCTACAGAGCAGGTATCCAGGTGGAAAAGAGAAAAGCCCTCAGAGCAACCCGAGAACTTGTCCGAACGGCAGCCCCGCCAAAACCCGAGGCACCCCGGAGGGCACCATCATCATCGAAACCTACGAATACGGAGGAAAAGCCGAAGGACCTCCCACAGAGGGGCGCTCCAAGAACGGACCGTAAAACCCAGTACAACCAGCCCGGTCACTGGGCATCAAAGGACGCAGCACTTGCCGGCGTCCCAGCCAAAGAACGAGAGGAATACGGGAGAAGTAGCGATAACTGTTGGCGATGCGGCAAAGGCGGCCACCGGACGTACGAATGTTTCGCCGGAAATACCAAAAAAGGAACCGCGCTACCGCCGGCACCGTGGAGAGTCTCCGCTGTGGCCATAACGGCACCAGAGAAATGAAAACGATCGGAAGAACCGGACGCCCCACCCGCCAAGCAACAAAAGGTGGCGGCTGCGGATACCATGGACACAGACCCCGGGAAACTCTGGGAGGACTCGGAGGACTCGGATTTTTAAGGAACTCTTTCACGACGCTGGAAAGAGTTTGTACGATGGTATACGGCGTCACGAAGAGAAGGACGGACGACCCCGATACGGGTCCCGGGAAGAAGAGGCGGAAAGCCACCCGCCCAATAATCGACATGCTGCTCCACGTCGGAACCGAGAAAAAGCCGGTAAAAGCGCTTTTGGACACAGGCTGCTCGATAGCCTTGATCAATCAACAAACGGTTAAACGATGGGGAATCCAAAAGAAAAAGCATAAGGAAGCTCGAACGATAGAAAGCTTTACGGGAGCCACGGTCCAAGGCGCCGGGCAACACTACACGGAACCCTTATGCCTACAACATCGAAAACACTTCTCGAGAGAAGTTTTTGAAATATCACCAATGGAAGAAGGCATCGACATATTCCTTCCATTCAGCTGGATAGAACAGCATCCACCACAGGGGGCGTGGTCCTCAGACCAAGAAGTACGATTCAACAGCATGAGATGTTTGGAAAACTGCAACAAATTCGCAACAAACGAATTCTCATTGACATGGGACGACACAGTAGCCACGGATCCAGCAGCCGGTCTATTAGGACACGTCTCGGCAGCCTGCGAAGAAGATCCGTTACAAACCGTCCCAGTCGAATTCCGCCAATACCTAGGAATAATGGGGAAAGAAGCGGCGGACCGTCTCCCGGAACATCGCCCATACGACTGCAAAATAGACCTAAAGGAAGGGGCGACAGCGCCTTGGGGACCGATTTACCCACTTTCGGAGATAGAACTCCAGACCCTCCGAGAATGGTTAAAAGAAATGGAGAAAACCGGCAAGATAAAAAGATCTACATCTCCGGCAGGATCTCCAATCCTATTCGTCCCCAAACCCAACGGTCGAGGCTTGCGGCTATGTGTGGATTACAGGGGATTGAATGCCGTTACAATTCCGAACCGATACCCCCTACCAGTCATGCAGGAGCTACAGGACCGTGTACAGGGCGCCCAATGGTTTACAAAGATGGACTTGAAAAACGGATTCAACCTCATACGAATTCGGGAAGGCGATGAATGGAAGACAGCCTTCCGAACTCGATACGGACTATACGAATTCCAGGTAATGCCCTTCGGCCTGACCAACGCGCCCTCTACGTTCCAAGACATGATGAACCACGTCCTATCAGACGTACTTGACGTCGGAGTCTTAGCGTATATGGACGACATCCTGATATACGCTAAAAACAAGGAAGAACACGACCGACTGGTCAAAGAAGTATTGAAGAAACTACAACAAAACCGGCTGGCAGTCTCTCCCGAAAAATGCGTGTGGAAAGCCAAGGAGGTAGAATTCCTGGGCTACATAATTGGTCGGGATGGCATCAAGATGTCAACAGGAAAAGTGGAAGCGGTCCTGAGTTGGAAAACCCCAAATTCATTGACGGAAGTCCAGTCCTTCCTAGGATTCGCCAACTTCTACCGACGATTTATCAAAGACTACTCCAGAGTAGCCCGACCGTTGACGGAATTAACGAAAAAGGAAATAGGAAAGAATTGGTCCTGGAATGAGGAGGCGGGAGCGGCCTTCAGAGAGTTAAAACACCGCTTCACGACGGCACCCATCCTAGCTCACTTCAACCCAACCCGACCAGTCATTATGGAAACCGACGCCTCGGATTTCGCCATCGGAGCAGTTCTCTCGCAGCGAGACGAGGAAAACCGGCTACACCCAGTGGCATTCCACTCAAGAAAATTCTCCCCGGCAGAAATCAACTACGAGATACACGACAAAGAGCTTTTGGCAATAGTCGACAGGTTTAAGCATTGGAGACGCTATTGTGAAGGAGCGGAGCACCAGATCCAGGTTTTTTCAGACCACCAGAATTTGGAATACTTCACAACCACAAAAGTGTTTAACCGCCGACAGGCGCGCTGGGCGCAAGAACTCGCCGGCATCGATTTTCGAATCTACAATCGACCAGGCTCTCAAAACGGAAAACCAGACGCATTGTCAAGGCGTTCGGAGTACCGCCCCGAAAAGGGGGGGGTAGAAAACCAGCCGATAACGACGGTTTTAGGAAAAAAACACTTCGGAAACGTCGGAAATCACACTGATACAAAAGCACCACGACGAGATGCGATCTCCTTCGTCTGCTCGTCAGCCAGACTGTCCTCGCTCCCGGCAAGAAGATGGAACCTGGCGTTCTTAGAGGAAATCGGGAAACTAGCGAAGGAAGACCCACAGTACCAGGAAGCAAAGGAAGCAGCGCTGGAGGAACCGGCAGCGAAGGAAAGGAGGATCCAAGGCAACCTGCTGTACAGAAAAGAAAAACTTTGGATCCCGGCGGCAGCAGTTCAACGGGTAATGGAATCCGAACACGACACAAGGGTGGCCGGGCACATGGGCCAGGATAAGACGATCGAGCTCATCCGACGAAACTTCTGGTGGCCAAAAATGAATG
>Ga0307508_10001008_pt1 | contig 32748 bp, 34 predicted proteins | sample 9_EM_MG_FD_203089 | JGI IMG/M metagenome (GOLD analysis project Ga0307508, IMG submission 203089) | Populus trichocarpa ectomycorrhiza microbial communities from riparian zone in the Pacific Northwest, United States - 9_EM | ecosystem: Host-associated > Plants > Roots > Unclassified | place...
TGGTAATCCCGACCGGTTGCGTCCTCCTGCCCGGTACCACTCTCCCCTCCGAATCCCGAGCGGCACATTCTTTCATGAAGAGTGTGGCTAAGTAGCCTGTGTCCTCGATGACAGTTCCCGAGTGAGCAGCACGGAACTTGGGTCCCTTGCAACGATCCAATTCAAATAACACCGTGGGGTCCATGTGGATGCTCCTTGAGAGTGACTTTGAATAGGAGTTGCCACCAGAAGTTAAACGGGAGGATGCGGATTTTGTGAACGAACTCAGTCGTTTGGCAATCTGGAAAGACCCAGGGGTATTGTAAAAGCCCAGCCAACGCCTGTTCCCGTAGACGTGAACTGCAGCCATAGCGGATACGGCATCATCTCCGCCCAACAAAGCTGCTACACCTGACATATCGAGCGAAAAGCGGGGGGACTTGTCCAAGAGGAGTGGCGGTATGGTGGTGGAGTAATTGTTGGATAGGTCAGGGACGTCAGGCTGAGTGATGAACATGTCGTATGAGTCTGGTCGACGAGAGAAAGGCCTGTGAATCGAGTGATGGAAGACTAGTAGCAGAAACGAATGATAAGCTGTCGTCATCGACTCGACAAGCTCTTATAGTATCAGTCTGTGGGGCCATGCAGAACATAGCTGGACACCCGTCAACGTTCAGGTGTTGTTTCGTACAGGTCAGTGAGTTTCTAGAAGAAAAACGCACAGGAGGGTTTACCGCTTCCTTTCCGTGTGTTGAACAGCCTTTGGCGGGGTTTCTCTTCCTGCGTCACTGGTAGTACTGCAGCGAACCTGCATGGCGGTGCTATGGCACTGTGGGAAGCACGTTCCCGGAATGCTACCAATCACGTATGCATATACAACTTGTAAGTAAGTACTGCCCCGACGTGTACATATAACCAAATGAACCCTTTTTTTAGACGACAGGCGTGCAGCATGCACTCACTAGTACCTTGAGTATTAGTGTTGGGTATTATGCTAACGCGATGCTAGCACCCTCGATTGAATACGAGAAAATACGGCTTGAGACAAGTACATTATTGGGCGAGGTACTTGTTCGCGAGGAGTCCCCTACCTTAACTTTCGTTAAACACTGACAATCCAAAGGAACTCATCCAATCATTCAAATGTTTCCTTTGCATTATTTTGGACAATTTCAGACTTTCAATCATTTCCAGGCATGCCTGTCGAGGGCTTCAAGTTATAGGATGTTTAACTGCTACATAGATTAGCAGTGGAACATTGCTGTCCCCACTCCTCTCCCGAGTTATGCTATGCGTGGAGACTCATCTGATCAGGATACGCGCTTGCTTGGGTTGCACATGGGTACTAAATCCTGTACAAGACACGGCGGGCACTATCAGAGCGTATCTGGCTTTTAGGACGTCCGCCTATTCTACCCGACGCCGCACTGGCAACAGCCTGCTTCCTGTACTCCTCGATAACCCGAGGCTGGCCTTGGAGACGACCATCAATAACAATCACACTCTGCCTTCTCACCGAAGCTCGCGAGCGTTACTAATGTTGTCATTGGTTCACACTGCTACCTTACTCGACGAACGTGAACCTTGGTTGAGTAGACTTTGATTGTACGTACCATATACCTCACCGTCCACGTGCTATATGTTAGTGCGTCAAATGGAACAATGTTGTCCGTCATTTGGTTGTCAGGTTTACTTTACTTTGGATGAATCTACTCGTCAGGGTTAATGTGGGCTTACGATTTTGTTGATTGCCCGCATTCATTACTCACATTCCGACTGTGCCTTGATTCTTTAGACTATGGTTCTGCATCGGCGGAACTAGCTCAATAGACGACCACGGGTTCCAAAAGACAAGGTGACTCTCGCGTGCCTAGGCCTCCCTTTTCTAGGAGCCTGAGTAGTATTGTGTGGTGAACCTCCAGAGAGCCGCAATCGGCCCGCTATCTCACTGCCATTCTGTCATCAGGAAGAAAAAACCCCGTCTCGGGCCAAAGCTCGAAATGGTGAGGGATTAGAAGAAAGGGAACAGCGATAGATGAGCCTGACGCATCTCTTGAACCCCAGCTAGGGTCGGAGGCAAACAGAACGAAGACGATGGTGAGATTGGAACGGACGACCCCCGGGACTTTTCTTGGTGATCCAATGTCTAGGGTTCGAATGTGAATGTGAATGTGCGAATGCGAATGCAAATGCGTCGACTCGGGTCCGACAAGACGTTCGCGCGTCTGTCAAGCAGGAGGAAGGAAAAAGGACGGCAGGCTCGGCGGTCTGAGCGAATGCCGGGTGGCACCGACATGGTCAAAGGTATCTGGTCAGACGGGCACGGGACTTGATTTGGCGTGGTGCCAGTGGTACGGCCGCACTGCAACCAGAGAGCAAACCTTGGGCGTGAGATCTGAGCCAAAAATTGAAAGCTGCAGTGGAAGTTGGTCAACGAGAATACCCACGTCACGGGGGTTTGACAGGGCGGAGCAGGAGAACATACCTCTCAACGTATCGGCTGCAAGAATGCTAAGCAGAACCCGTTTTTCAGAGGTATCACCTAGTAGGCCAGAGAACGGGATTTTGAACCTTCGATTATGGGAAACCCCTGGAAACCGCTGGCACTGCAACGAGCGCTTGGCTCGATCGAGTGTAATTATGGGGTGACCTGGGTCGTGGTTGGCCAGCGTCAACATCAACTCGTAGCTGAGGATCGATTAGAAGGTCCCGTCCGCGCTACCATCTCGCTCACCTGCAGTGGCCACTCCAACTACCGAACCGGAGAACAAAAAGAGTACTTATGCTTGGAGAGAAAATGGCGCTGGTCCGCCCACGCTCGTCATCGCCCACAGTCGACCAAGCTAACCAGAAAAGGCTCAAGACGAACCACACGCCCGAACACACCAACGCGGACGCAGATATCGTCGCACGTTTTGCCACCGATCTCTTCGATGCATCCAACGTCGAGCAACTACGCACCGGCTATGTAGACAGCACGCCGTTCAAGCACGTCGTCGTCGGCGCGCTCTTTCGCGACGACCTTTTGCGGAGCGTCAAAGACGAGTGTATCGAGCACCTCAGCTTTACGGAGAAGGAGACGGACATTTACAAGGTATGGCGTCGTATTCGCGGTCAGACGACCTACCTCTCATCCGTTCGCTCGCTAGGTAAACCAAACGGGCGACCTCGCCTCCCTTTCCTACCTCTCCGACGACCAGCGCTCTCTCTTCCCGAGCCTCCTCGCCCTCCGTGATGCCCTTTACTCCTCGCGCTTCCGTGCCTTTCTTCAAGCAGTCACAGGTTGTGGACCACTCTCGGGCACGAAGCAAGACATGTCTGTCAATTCGTACACCCGTGGCTGCCACCTCCTCAATCACGACGACGTAATCGGCACACGCCGAGTATCCTATATCCTCTACATGCCCCTCCCGTGCGATAAACCGTGGCGCGCAGAGTACGGCGGGGCACTCGAGCTCTATCCCGTACGAGAGAGTGACGACGTCCCCGAGCCAGAAGTCGCCCCCGTCAAGGCGATCCCGCCGAACTGGAACCAATTCGTGTTCTTCGAGGTACAGCCCGGGAAGAGTTTCCATTCGGTCGAAGAAGTCGTCGTCGATCAAGAGGGGTACACGCGGTTGAGTATCAGTGGCTGGTTCCATGCCGCACAGCCTGGCGAGGACGGGTACGTTTCCGAAGAGGCGACGGCCCCGCAAGAAAGCACAAGTTCACGTGAGCAACTCGTATGTCTGCTTCCTTATCTACTCTGCCCCGATGTGGTCACACACACGCGCATACACCCTCCCTACAGACGTCGAGTTCCAACATGAGCACATGTGCTGGTAGGTTCACACAATATGACGACCTCAACAATGACACCGAACCACCTCACCCGGATGTCCCTCTCTCGCCCGATTACACGTCGTTCCTCGCCAAGTACCTTAACCCGGCGTACCTGCGACTCCGCACCCTCAAGACCGTCATGGCCAAGTTTGTCAATGAGTCCAACCTGCAACTGCAAAACTTTCTCGTTGACGAGCTCGCGGCCGCCGTGGAGGAGGGGCTGGGTGTGGCCGATGTGGCCGATGGATTGGACGGAGCGTCGCGCGGAGACAAGGTACCGAGCCACGAGCTCGGAGTACCTCCTTCCTCGGTAGCGTCAGCATGGACCGTCAAAGGACCCCCTCACAAATGGCGCTATTGCACGCTCACGCAAGAACACGACGCGAATGCGTCGTCATCGTCATCGACGACGGCACGCGCGAAAGCGGAAGGCATTTTGCGCGAGCTTCAGGACACCTTTTTCCCGAGCGCAGCGTTCCGCGCTTGGTTAACTATCGTGACCAAGTTGATCCCACTGAGTTGTGCGGTCGAAGCGAGGCGGTTTAGGCCTGGGTTGGATTACACGCTCGCCACGAGCAACGAGGGCGAGTCGCGGCTTGACGTCGTGCTCGGGTTAACTCCACAAGTGCAACCAAAGAGGGCTGAAGTCGAAAACGGAATCCGTCATGGCAAGGCAAAAGCGAGCGAGGACGAAGATGAGGACGAGGACCAGCCTACGGGGTGGCTAGCTGGAGAGTGGGGAGGTTGGGAGGTATGCTTACTGTTTCTTGGCCTTTCACGAAGCTTTGAAGCATGCCTCATGTCCTTTGCGTTACCAGTGTTATATGGCCCCACACGACGAGGAAGACGACCCAGCGGTGTACCGCTCTGGACCAAGCAAACAATCGCAGGCAAAGGAACGGCCCGAATCCAGCGGTGCGTCCGCTCCGAATAATGCCGATGATGATGTAGACGAAGGCGAGGACGGGGACGAGGACGGTACACTCTTGACTTGGCAACCGCACTTTAATTGTTTACATCTCGTTCTACGAGATGAGGGTGTGCTGCGATTCGTCAAGTACGTCTCTGCCGCCGCACCGAGCTCTCGATGGGACGTCTGCAGCGAATTCGAAGTCGGTATGGTCGACGATGACGAAGATGAGGAGGAAGAACCTTGACCTTGCGTCAAATCTATGTACATAGTGGTTCGCTTTGGACGTAAGTCGTGCGCATGTTCGGGTACTGCAGATATGTATGATGCGGGATATACACTCGATGTACCAACTATCACTTCCTCTCGCTGCCCCGCCCGTCCTAAAAAACAATTTTTTGACCTTGACTAGGTAGGATGGCTGCAGACTGGCGCTGAGCATGCGCAAGGGCGGCACCTGGCTTTGCACGCCGTGTATGCGCCCGATCGTGACCAGCACGATCAGGCCGCCGTGAACGAGGCGTCGTCTCTTCCGCCGGCATCTCCGCATCCTCCGCATCCTGCTGTTCGATATGCCGGGGTGGGCGTTGCTTGGTATACGGCACATTTGCAGATCCCCCTTGTGGGGTCTTCCCAGTCCCGCTTCTGCGTCTTTGATCTCGGTCTTCTCTTGAATTTCGAGGGCCACCACCCCCACCACCCCGTCGGACGGCGTCGGGAGATGCGTACTCGACCACGAGGTGGCGTCCGTTCAAGCGATGATTTCGAGGATCCACAAGGACCTCGGTAGCATGCTCGATGCTCGTAAAGTCCACAAACGCGAACCTGGTTTTTGTCACCATCGTACACGACGCAGACATGCACCAAGAACAAAGCCAAAAGGCAAGGTTGATCGGAACAAAGTCGTTTGTCTCAGTCAACATTCGTACGAGAAAAACGGACGCGAGATTAGAGACTGACCCTTTGCAAGCACCACTGTCCTCGAACGTGCCCATACGGATTTTTCGTATCCACACGTCTTTCGATTTGGCTGCATCTTCGCCTTGGCCCTCGCCCTCGCCTTGGGCCACCTCCTGCTTCTCTGCCTTGTCGACCCCTCTCGCCTTGTCCTTGTGCCCCCGATACCGATGCGCCTCAAACAGCTCCCGAATCGACCCCTCCGTCGTCTCAAACCCGAGATTACCCAGAAACAGCGTCGGCGCAGGCGGTTGCTTCTGTGCACGCAATACTTTTTGCGCTGTCTTAGACAAACCCTTTCCTTCTCCCGTCGTGATGCTCTTGACTGGTTTCTCGCCTTCACTGACCCCTCCCAAAGGCTCTGCCTTGGCTTTGGCGGGTCGTCCGGTAAAGTCGTCACCTATAGGTACATTGAACGCCGCCATGAACGAATGATGTGGGGAGAAGAGACGCACCGTCTTTAATGAGTAGGTTTCGGCCGTCAAGCTCACCCTCGGAGAGCGTAATCGCAATTACTTTTGCATCTGGCGTTTCAAAGTCGATATACGCGAACCTAGTCGTACATGGTCACACAATACCCCATCCCCATGCATGCAAAATGGACGGGTAGATGGGGTGGGGGTACGAAATAAAGGAAAGGAGGAGAGCACACACCCCATGTTCTCGCCTTGCGTCTCCTTTCCGCGTCGCATAGGCATATGAACCCGCGTGATCGTCCCAACGCCATCGAAAAACCCCCGGAGGGCGTCTTGAGTCGTCCGAAAAGACAAGTTCCCAACCCACACCGAGTTTTCACGTTTTTGGCGTCTGGGATCGTCCGCAGCGGTTGCCTTGGCCTTGGTCGTGGTCACTGTTTGGGCTTTGGTGTTGACGCCGAGGTTGGACTCGGATGGATAGCGAGTCCCCGTGCCATCGTCGAGCTTGCGCCTTTTGCGCGGGGAGGACAAGGACGTGGCCGCGAGTTGGTTTTGTTTCTGTTTTTTCTTTTGTCGTCGCCGTTCGGCGTGTGAGAGGACGGTGAGCTCCGTAGAGGGTAGAGGTTGCGGAGCGTCCGGGTCCTCTTCGTCGGCGCTGCTTGCGTCCGAGGTGTCATGGTCGTCGGAGCTCTCTGATGATTCGATCTCGACTGCTCTTTTCTTTCTTGTTGGCGCAGGAGAGCTGCTGGGTTCCGAGGACGACATCATGTTATGAGCGAATATTGAAGGGGTAATATTTGCCTTGTTTGCAAGGTTCTAAATCCGTCAACAACGATGAAATTCAGCGCGGGTAGTTGGTGATCGATTGGTCTATGGTCCGTTGCAGCTGGGTCATTTCGGTCGTCCTGGACGCGTTTCGTCCTCGATGCATTCCTCATCACGACAGGCGGGACTATCTGCATCACATGTTTCCGAACCCTCGACCTGTGGTCAACTTTACGCCCGAACAAAGATACGGATCGGACACCAACTCACGATTAGATTAGTGTGCAGGATATACAACATTATATACTTTAGGATATCTCCGTCCAAAGGGAGAGAAAAAAAAGCAATGCGAGAGGACAAAAGAAAGCGTACATCTGCACCGACTCGGACATAGATACTTGACCCCAACTCCGTGGCCTACCCCTTCGAGGAGGCTGTCTTCCTCCGCCCTGCTTCCTCTAGTACGCTCTTTGGTCCCCGCCTCGCCATCGCCCACACAAAGACGACGACGACGATCGCAAACTGCAACCACAGCCAGATCTCCAGCACGAACCCCACGATACCCCGCTGTCGTGGTACAGGGGGCGACCGCGTCCCGACCGTCGAGTCCTCCGCAGAACATCCCTTGTCATCCTGATAATTCAAAGACAAGGCGATCTCGCCTTTACTCCGATTCATCGTGTCCACGATCGCTTCGAAAGCATTGGCGAGCCGTTCAGGGACGGGCGTCGATGGTCGACCCATGTCGAGGCTGTTGTGTTTGTCTGCGGGAATAAGTGTCCCACCAAATCGTCCTTCTTTCCAATGAGCAGCTCGCATCCGTATCGTCTGTGACTTTCGGCGCTGTTTCTCAGCGGGCAAAGCCGGCTTGGAAGCCGAGTCGCTCAAAATGCTACGGTGCTGAGACCCCTGCCAAGATCCGGGCTGAAGTGCGGTGCTTCTTCGAGAGGGCGACATCGCTGATGTGAACACATCCGGGGATCGCTCTGGTTCTGGCCGCGCGTGAACACCTGATATAGACATCGAACCACTAGTGCCATCAGCGCCAGGAATGATCGACGTCAAGCTGATAATGCTCGGGGTCCGGAAATGAAAATTATCTGGACCTCCTTCTTGTCCCACGCGGCCCTCCCAATTGCCATCGAATGCAGCGCCGAGCTCACTGTCAAGCGTGGGACGGCCAAGAGCATGTTCGATGGGAGGGGATACAGTCCCCTCCAAGCTCTGAGAGTGTGTTGGTGACGGGGAGCGAGACGACGCAGTCGTGCTGGATGTATTACTTGGCTGAGGAACGAATGGCACCGGCGGTAAACCAGGGATTATCATATCGAGCACTGATGGGGCTGTTTCGGAGACCGGCGAACTTGGAGACGCGACTTCCTCTCCAGGTGAATCGAAAAGACCAACAACCGAGCGCCGCACCCTGGGGTGGGCGGCTACGGGAACATGATCCGGAAAAACAGGGTGTTTCAAGCTGCTCTGCATATCCACATCGATACCACCCGCAAAGTCGATGGAAGCTTCAGGTGAAAGAGTACGACGCAAGCTGGCAAACCGAATAGTCTCATTCGCTTCGTCATCTCCAGTGCTCGGACTCCCATCGCTTTCCTCAGCGATCCATTCGACGCCTTCTCCGTCCCCTAAACTCTCATAAACAAGGCGGAGGCTCGTTGCGTCCTTCTGTACTGTCTGTAACTGAGCAACGGTCCGCGCTTGTTGTTCAGTGATCTGGGTATTGGTCTCCTCGAGTTCTTGTATTTTGAGCAGGAGCTGAGACACGAGAGCGTACTCGTGAGTCAGAGTCACTGGTGACGATGGAGGGAATCGGAAGTGGTGTGATAGGGACGCGGACCGCAAGAGCCCAGTTTGCAGGGTCGCCCTTCTCGGTCGTTCATCAATGGCTTCGTCGGCGCCGTGTGGTCGACCGACAGCTTCTGAGATGTGCCTACGTCTGGGTGTAAACCTATTCTTGGAGGAGAGTGCACCACCCGGAGCGAAATCCCGTATCTCAGTCGCCTGATCTCCACTGTCTGCCTTGCTTCGCAGGGCACGCAACCTCTCCTCCCTCTCCCGTTTCCTTCTCTCCGCTTCCTCGTCTCTCAGGGCAGCACTCTCGCTGAACACCCTAGCTTTCTTCTCGAGCTCGTCGCTTCTTGCACGCGTCTTGTCGAGTTCGTCCCGAAGTCCCTGAATCTCTTTCTCCAAATTCCGAAGTTTCCTTCGACCCACTTGATCAGCCTGAATGGACTCGGCCTCAAGCTTTTCAAGTTTGGCGAGAAGCTCGGCGTTCTGATCCGATAAGAAAGCCAAGTCTGCAGGTGAGACAGAGACTCGACGATAATGTGGTCGGGGACGTGGGACGAAAGCGCTGACGTTCGAGGATGCGTGCGAATCGTCTGCACTGTAATAGTGCGGCGACTGTGGTAGCTGAGAGTCGGGTGACAAAGGCGAAGGAGACGGAGACTCCACCGGCGAAGACGACGCCGGGGAAGACGGTAAGCGGGCTAACAATGCCTGGTGTCTACTCTTCAACTCCCGATTGTTTTCATACAAGCTCTTGCAGACCGCACTCGTCACGTTGAGCTCTGCGTGGATTGCAGGTCAGAGGGTTTACAGCAGTGGTTCTGGAAGCTAGGTACCCACCGAGTTCCCGGTCTTTGATGAGTTCGTCGGCCTTGTGGAGGAGATCGGTGAGCTCTTCTCTTGAGTGTTCGTCCCATTGTTCCGATTGCACGGAGAGGGGGAATTGGGACCAGTCACTCCGCAAGGATTCGGCGGCGAGTTTTCCATGCTCATTCGGTGTACGTGGCTCGTCGGAGAGCGATGGGCGGTATGGTGGTGGTGGGGATGATTTGACTTGGGAAGACGTGCGCCGTGACCTGGCAGGAGGCCGGGGGCGCGGAGTGATGGAACCGGCCAGCATCCAATTCAGCACGTGTATGTATGGCGGGGAAGATCCTTGTAATGTGGCAGGAATGTTGGCAATTAGAGTAAGTTACTCCTGCCTAACGAAACAAAATGGAGGAAAGCGAACAGCAACAGGATGAAGGAAGAACTAAATGCGCATCAGACTGAAACCGCACTGGGACGAGGTGGAGCAAATGAGGTTAGTCAAAAGCAACTGGCAGAGTTTCATGTGGATTCAGTCCGGTTTACTTCGCACGACCATACAATTTCCTATACGCCGTCTGGCAACGCGGCCGCCTGGCGAAATGGCATCGCGTCTGACTACGAATCAGGAGATTGCAGGTTCGATCCCTGCGGTGGTCATTCACATTTTTGCGCTCTTTTTGCACCCAGGCACTGAAGCTTCTGAAGAACCTCTCCAGTAGAGCTGACAAGACATTATACACCATTGAAACACATCATTGAATCCTTGATGAGTCATGCAAACCCCCCACTACGACGAACTGTAACGGGTGCCGATGATGATGCCAGTATGTCGCAAATTTCCCAGACTCCGAATAATGCTATACCCTACACTCACCAGAGATCGGCAGTCTCTGCAGGGTGTCGGTCGATTACCCTGAGCCTCTGTATCGCAGACTTTGACTCCCTTCGTTTTTCTTGGTGGTTGTGCCGTTCCATCGCTTTCGCTTATTTGTGTCTCCCGTACGTGCAGCGCCGCTATCCTATCTACTTAGGATCGATCAATAATGGCACGTTCATGCACATCGGTCCGCGGCTCATGTGATTCATGTACATTGCATTCTGAATTTCTGATCATTATCTCACTTATGCAATATGTCACTAGTTTTACATGATGGGCGACTATCCCATGTTTTCCCTCGGCCCCTGCGGAAATATCGAGGACAAACCTTGCTCGTCGTGCTCGCTGGGTTTCTACTGGTCCAAACGCTAATGAGCGGTGACCATATGACATGCCCAGCTAGCGACAACATTCGCAAGTCTTGACATTTTTGCAAGAAATATGATTTATTTTTCTCCTTGGTGCCTTTCTGTAACGGAATAGCAGGTAGGTACGCCCGACCTCTTCGCACTGGCATGCGTGCTGGGCAAACGGGCTATGTGCAGAGTAGGAGAGAGGTCCCCCTCGAGCTATGTATAAGATGACATGCCACAGAATAACTCATCATCGGAAAAAGACATCCTAGGATCGCCTCTCGAGCAATCTAACTCGGTTGATCAATCTACCATCAAAAAGATGTACATCCGCTTGTCTACCCTTGCCCATCTCTGCTCCCGTTGCAGTCGCCACTGCCGCACCCAGCGCGCTCGAAGCTCGTGACGGCTCCTTTGAATGTAACACCAGTTCAATGCAATGTTGCGTCATGATCGATTTTCCCGCTCTGCCCTCGTCTCTCGCGCTTATCCACAGTCGACTCCCACCACGTTGGCCTACCTCTCAGCAGACTGCTCTGGATCGCCCTTCCCAGCATCGATGGTCTCCTTGTGCTCAGCTGCAACCCGATCACAACCGCATCGGCACGGGGACTGGTGCCTCATGCACCCAGCAGCCCGTCTGTTGCACTGACAATAGCTTCGTAAGTCGACTTTCTTTCTAAACGCACGAGTGGAGACGAGCGGTGCTGGTCATTCCACTCCGTAATAAACCTTGGCTGCTCTCCTGAACTTGTAAACCACTGAAAGCTGAGATGGTGTCCAGCTCGTCAGATGACTCCCGCAATGTTCTTTCTCTTTTGGTCCGAATAGAGTTCATGGCCAATATTTCGTATGTAAAGGGAGTATGATCGGTGTTAGAATGTGCCTGGAATAAAAAGCATTTCGTTGACGGATACTACAGTTTTCACAATAGGAAGCGACATATACATACTCCCAGCATAGATCGTCCCATCGACGTAATCGATTCGTGTTAACTTCGGAACGCACGATGATGATCAGCACGTTGACCGACTCATAGGTCAGCAAGCGTTACCTCGGGCTTACTATCCACCGACCACCACAAGTAGCGTGTTCTATGTGTAATATCGGCTGTTCTCGTGGTTCAAAAGTTCATCGTCTATCTCGCCTCCATCTTGAATTCATAACCTACTACCTCTCTATCAGTAGAGGTCCAATTTAGACTATGCGTACTGTGCGGCGTTAGGGCGTGTATTCTCACGAAGAAGTATGTAGCTCGAGGCAACAAGCGCTCCAATTGCCTTCCACTGGCACAGCTGGATCCCATCACGGTGGGCGGGTCCCTGTCACACGGAAGGTAAGTGCATGTATTCCAAACGACAATCGATCACAACGATCATTGCAGTGAGCCATGTCTTTCCGCACGCCAAGTTCAAGCAAGTCCCCCAATTCGAATTCGAACTCGGACTCGGACAGTGTGGATTCACTTTTTGACGAGCCCTCCACCACGTCGATTCCCCTAGCGACGCGGAGTGTCCCACCTATTCTGGGACTGTTCGTCCCGCCCGTCTTCATCCCCACAGAGCTGGCGACACAGACCGCACACGAATGTATGCGTCTGTATTTCGATGGCAGAGACGTCAACCAGGTCATGTTGTTCGGACGCACCACAACAGCCATGGATGGAGAAGAGGAAGGCATGGACGCGAGGATGGGCAAAGGACTGCCATCGATTTTGATCCAGCTGCTCCATCAGCTATCTGCGTTGTTGCGCCCTTGGATTCCGAGCGATCTCCACGATCATCTCTTTCCATCCAAGGGCGCGCCACCTCGAGCACGACAGGCAATCCTGAATCTCTATCGTCCCGGAGAAGGTATTGCGCCACATGTGGACCTGCTAAACAGATTTGATGATGGGATCATTGGGGTCAGTCTTTGCGGAAGTTGCGTCATGTCCTTTGAGGAGGCAGAGAATGTCGCCTGGGGTTCTGCGGAAAGCGGAGGAAAGGGGAAGAAATGGGATTTATACCTTCCGGAGAGGAGTGTCTTGGTGATGTCAAAAGACGCGCGATACAATTGGAAGCACGGGATACCAGGAAGGACACATGATCTCGTTGAAAACGAGGACGAATACCATGAACCCTGCTGGATCAAAAGAGGAGTTAGATTAAGTGCTACCTTTCGATGGCTACTCCCCGGCGCAGATATCGTTGGTGGGCCAGAGACATGAGTCCTAGATCCATCGCTGGGATTCTTAGTGGAAGTTCGGATTTCCGATTGTACTGTGCGGCTCGAATGGAGAGGGTTGCAGGAAAGTAGTGAAGATTAATTGTGTTCTATGATCCTATGCCTATGTCCTTCATACAAGTGAGAAGCGTGCCACCTGCTTAAAATCCACCGCGCAAAGCGAGGACGAGGTGAAGAACTGATCCAGCTGCAATATTGAACTCCTTGGCAGTCTTCTCATCGGGCCTAGCCGTAGCTTAAGCACAAGACAATGATAGATTGGGAACGAGCCATACATCTGTCTTCCACCAAAAATCAACCTTTGCTGCTGTGGTGGCACACCTGACTGTTCCTCAACCTTCTCTTTGATCCGAGTAATCTGCAGAAAACAAGAAGTCAGCGGACATCTAACAAAAGCACCCCACGGCTCACCTTGTCCTCTGGATCGATGTCTAGTTCAATCTGGACGCCACCCAATGAAATAGGGTGCAGTAGAGTCACGCAGGGCTTACCTCTTTCCCCGTCAGCGTCTGGAGAAGTAAGAATCAGCGCCGAAATAGAGGTTGTTTCGTTGAAAGCAGGTACCTTGACTTTGATCAGCATCTTCCAAGTGAGGGAACACTGCGTTCAAGTCTCTGGACTAGAGTAATTAGGGCTGCTGACTAAGCGTATCATAGCCGGAACTTGAAAGCTAGAACTGCCATCAACTTGGTGTCGAGTTGACAAATTCGTACTTCCACTGCCCGTCCACGGTTTGAGGCTCAGCATCAGTACTCTCACGGTAACTCCGTGGCGCCCCGGTTCGACAGAGGCGGGTAAACAAGGAAATGCTCATGGGATCAGGGAATCGTTTGTCACCATGATGACAGACGGACACGACTTTTCGAGAAGTCTCTGGCTTTCCACAGGACCAAGTACATTCCAAACACCGCCCAAGATAAGCGTGCTCGTGAGGAAGTTACAGACTCAGACGTGACACATGGCCAACAGGTTCGCGATGCGTCGCTTGAAAGGCACAACGTTTACCTTATAGTTCCTCCCAGTACACTCACTGCGAGTCGAGCCACGCTGGTGCTTCGAAACAATCGAGCGTTTCTAGGGAAAGTCAATGGTCTCACATCGCCATCAAATGGACTCGCGCGGGGGTGGGCAGGGAAGTTATGCTCAACTAGACACCAACGACACGATCGTCTCTCGGCTTGCACAGCAAGACAACATTCCCTGGTACAGCAAACCCAACCTTCGACTCTTATATCTCTTAATGTTTCCCACCTGTCTCGGAGTGGAGATGACGAGCGGGCAAGTGCTTGTATTATGATGTATGGCAATGGTGGAATGCTGAAGCGACATAAGTTTTGACGCATCCATGGTAAATGGTCTGCAAGCTGTGTCCTCGTGGCTTGAATGTAAGGTGATCACCTAGTTAATGTCAGAAAGGTTTGACTCGACCGACAGACTATCATCATCCACGTTCCGCCTCATTGGGCCTCATGGTTGCCATGTATTCTCTAGGCTCTTTTGCTGCCGTTCCATTCGTCCCCTCTGTTGTCGATAACATTGGAAGGCGATACCCGATATTGCTCGGAGGTGTAATCTCGATAGCTGGAGGCATTCTGCAAGGATCTGCATTGAATTGTAAGTGATTGATATGTTTCTAAACTCGAGGACACTTTTCATCTTGAACTCGATAGTCTTGATGTTTATCGTCGCTCGTTTTATTCTTGGGTTTGCCAATACCTTCTGCGTCGTAGCTGCTTCTTCTTTGATAGGAGGTATGGAAAAGTGAATTTAACTCGCGCATAAGTTGTTAAGCTATGTGAAGAACTCTCATATCCCAAGGAGCGAGCGGTCATGGGTGCCCTTTTTAATACTTCTTACCACCTCGGTGAATTGAAATGGTGGTTCTCTACGAGGGGCATAGTAAGCTGATCCCTCCTAGGTGCTGTAGCTGCTGCTGGGGTGACCCTCGGGACATTTGCCATGACCAGTGATTGGGGGTGGAGAATACCATCGTTCTTTCAAGTGGTCCCTAGCCTACTTCAAGTCTCCTTTATTTGGTTCCTCCCGGAGTCTCCTCGTTGGCTCGTGTCAAAAGGAAGGGGAGACGAAGCCTACGCCGCTCTTGTGAAGTATCATGCAGAGGGGGACGAAAACTCGGAATTCGTCAAGGCGGAGTATACCCAAATCGAGGAGATGCTTGAAGCAGAATTGATGATTGCCCATATGAACCAGAATGAGATACTTTCAACGCCGGGAATGCGAAAGCGGGTCATCATCACATCTTTCCTCGGGCTGTTTACCCAGTGGAGTGGAGCTGGACTGATTTCGTAAGCCCTGTCATTGATTGCTGTCTGTTGTGCTATCAGCTTACTGTATCATGCCGACAGACAATTCCTTTCCCCGGTCTTAGACAGCATTGGTATTCATGATAACCGGACGAAAAACATCGTCAACCTTGCCAAAGGTTCCTGGGGCCTCGTTAATGGTATATGCATTGCGTTGATTGTGCCCCAATACCCTCGACGGAGGATATTTTTAGTAAGTGATGTGGTCGCGGACTGCTTCTCTTCTAATATTTCTACAGGCGTGTACTATCTCTATCTTCGTTGTATTCACTGCGTGGACTATAGCTAGTGCAGAGTATTCGTTCTCTCACAACAAGGTCTCTGCTCAAATAGTACTCGGGTGAGTATTCAAGTCGTTGAAAATACCGTTCTTCCCTCACCGCACGCCCCATAGTCTCATCTTTGTGTATAGTCCGGCTTACAACCTAGCATTCACCGCCTTGGTTTACAGTCAGTATTACGTTGTACATGTCACCTTATTATTCTTTGACGCAACGCACCGCAGCTTTCGTAGTCGAACTTTTCCCTTTCCACGTCCGAGCCAGGGGTATCAGCATCTACCAATGGTGGTGCCGAGGTGCGGCACTCCTCAACCAGTTTGTGAATCCCATTGGGATCGAAGTCGCAGGTATATCATTTACTCCGTTCATCTGAGCTGCAGCACTGATAAAGCTGATGGGGGACGATAGGTTGGAAATGGTACCTCACGTAAGCTCTTCTTTGGGAACGCAAACGGGTAAGTGCTGAAAGATGTTAGCTACTGTGTGTGGAATGCCTTCCAGGTCGTATTCGTCTATTCCATGTTTCCCGAGACATCGGGGCGCACGCTCGAGGAGCTGACTTTCTGTAAGTGTGCCGAGGTTATGTATACAGTCTTCTCATGGGTACTTCGACAGTGTATGAGAGTGATCAGGATCAGGAAGTATTCAGGCATGATGGGGTCGAGACACTCCGCGAACGCGGGGAAACTGAGACATATGGTACCATGGAGAATAGTGCTAGAAGAACTGTTTGCAGCGAGCAAGGATGACTGCAATTTTTCTGTGAGTCGGTCTCGAACATTCTATAGCGCGACAGCACCCTCCCGATCTGATTTGGGTCTAAACACTTTGGTACGTCTCTCTAGCTGTCGAAGACTCGAAAGACACATGGAACATAGATCAAAGAGATACTAAACAATAAATTCGGTCGCCTATCATTCAATGTAGCCCCTGTTATGGTGATAGTGAGATGGAGCTATACATCAGAACTGCCCGTCGAATGGCAGTCTGCCGATCCTCAATCGGAACTCAGGCGTGGGCCTGTATTTCTCGGACGTGGGTTCAGTGACTCTACACCGTCAAGGCGTGACACGACGCGACTCGGGTGTTGCTATGTAAAGGCCTTCGGAGGTAGTAGGCGCTCTGTTGGCGTGCAGGATCACTTGTACATGACGGTAAGACATGAAAACCTTCCTTCAAGCTCTGGTGATTTGGCACATTTTCAGCAGCCCGGGATGTGTGAACAAGTCATATATTTGGGAGCAGAAGACGTCGATCTCTCCAAGGAAGACGACATATCTAATGGTGCTTGTATCCCAATCACCTCCCAGTGATTCGAGTTGGACGTCGTTGAAGGACAATGATGCCGGCTGATATCGGACTCGGACCAGTAGATGACACGTTCTTAGGTCAAATTCAACTGCAATCACAGAGACGACACGGCTACTAGTACACGACGACAAGCAACAGCAACATCAAACACAACGGTGACACAGTACATGCTTTACTGCACTCAAGTAGCAGATTCCCTACTCAAGGACCTACTCATTGAGAATTGCGAAGGCATCCTCGAAGTATGGACCGGTGACCCAGAACTGGGAGTCGTTCTCCTTGAGGATTGCGGAGGCATCCTCGAGGTAAGAAGGAGTCCAGCGCAGGATGGCTGTCTCTTCGAGAATTGTGGAGGCATTCTCGAAGTATGGACCAGACACCCAGTACTGGGATGGGTGTCATCAGAGTAAACATTAAATACTGGCAGAAACATACAGTAGGCGCCAATTCCTGAGAGGCTTGCTCGTCGACGATTTCAGAGGCACCATAAAAGTAGGTAGGGCCAGTAGCCCAGCCCTGAGAGTCTCATCAGAGTGAATCTTCCACGTCGGCAGATACATACAATAATTCCTTCAGGGGCTGACATTGTATGCGGATATAGCAGTAGATAGACGACGGTGGTGGGATCTGAGGGTTGTTGGATTCCTGCTGATTTCAGTCCATTTTATGCCATTCTGTGGATCAAACAAACAACCACACTGCAGTTTTGGGCGCAATGGGTATCGCAGTGAGCGTGGACTCGTTCGAGCACCACGAGGCAGGCAATAACGCTCGATTGTTCCATATCTTCACGCTCAATAAAGACCTCTCGTCATGTTGTTCGGGGTACTCGAGCACTTGACCACGTTCGATGTACTACAAAATAGAATCAAGCCGCATCGGGGGATAGAGGAAATGAAATTTACAATATCATGAGCACAGATCGGACGCCAGTGAATCTATATGCCGGTAATTGGCGTGGATAATATGGGCGCCTCCAATACGTACCGGGTACGGCGAAAGGAACGCGAGCCAGCGTGACTTGAATGACCGCACTTGTTCAATCGGGTTATCTCTCGTATTCTCTCGCAAAAGAAGACTAACGGTGATGATTGCACGAAGCTTGTGCTTTCCGCGGGGCCACGGGCTATTTATCTGGAACAGGGAATGGTTTGATATAGTTATATGCAGATATCTAGCAGTAGTCACCTCTTGATATCTGCCGTAGCTTTACATTGCTGGGGAAGTTAGAGGGCTGCAAAACAGACTCGGACAGAGAAAGAAGGTGGAAGATCGGCAGCTCGATTGCCACAGTGAAGGTTGTAGACAGGTATGGCTCTCAAACGTGTTGTACGACCGCGAAATGATGTGGTAAGAAGGAGGAGCCTTGTTCGCGGCTCCGTCACGTCGTCGAGACCATCCTCACAAGTCGTAAACAGTAGAATAAGGGTTGAAAGCTGGTCGCGACCGACGGGAAGATGCAGTAGAGAGTAGTCACAAGCCGCGTTATTACGCTAGAGCGAATATGGTACACGTGGCCCTGGCGCCCGGACCGGCATGCCATTGTTTTACCACCTAATCCAGCCTTTCCTCACTGCTCCCGCTCCTTCATTGCTTCGCAATGTCTCGGGGATGGCTTGTTTCTCCTTTACGCAGGGTTCGACGGCATCAAATGTCGACAGCCCGCGACTTTATCCCGTCAATGGACGACCTGCAGCTCATGCAAGTCAACTGGTTATGAGGCTACCTCAGTCTGAGGTTCTGTAGAGGTGAGATAAGTCTCCAAAGTACTTTTTCTGTGCTGGATTTCTAGTCTGTAAAGTGAATAGGATGCTTCGTGAATAATAGTATAATTCTGCGACCTTGGACACGGTCTATCGCCACTTGTTGAATGAGTGATGTGGAGCCTGTCAGTGGCGTTGATCTGGTCGCTCCACCGGAGTGCTAATATTCAGTTTTCTTAGACGTCATTATCTTGGAGATAATTTACTTCGAGTCAGCTGCTCACCAGGCTCAGCTTATCGTGGCCGAAAACGAACCTGCCAATCTGCAAAGACATCCTATAACGTTATTGTTTTCGTAGGCCATTCGAGAGCCGTGATTGGACGACAGGTGGGCAAAAAAGGGAATTAAGGGTCCTTCCAAAAAAGAAACGAGCGCAGCTCATCCCAAAGCCCGCTTCAGAAATCAGTGGGACGTCGTGCAGCGAGAGTTACCCACCCGTGGGTGCTCTCTAGCACAAATGACGTGCAATTGGTTGGCCAGCATTGGTTTGCAATTGTAATCAACGATACTCGGGGTCCCTAAACGTGGTCGAGAAACAATATTGAGCGTAACATCAAATGAAGATGCAGTCTCAGATACGATCTATCACCACTCAGCGTTAAACTGGAGAACCTGTTCCTGGCGACCGGTGCAGTGCTAATATTCGGTTCTCTTGGGCGTAATCGCGTTGGAGATAATCTGTTGTTCACCACGCCCAGCTTATCGGTAACCATGTTTGGCTCACGTCCGAAAATGAACAGTACCCACCGGGCTTCCCTAAAACGCGCTTGAGAAATAAGACTGAACGTAATGTTAAAGTACTGACCCGATGGAGACGAAGCCTTCAAGGGCCCTTGACAGAGTGGTGAAGTTGTTCCAATTCTGGCCCAGCGAGTCAGCTGCTTACCAGGCTTATCTCGACAATGACGAATTTTTCATTAGAAAGCGATTCGGAGCGGAGCCTTTCCGTAAGGATTTTAGAGATTAGATACTGCCTAACGCCGTCAGATTTTCTGGATTGCTAGGCACATATCCACCGCCCTGGCTAGATAAGTTTGAACTTGCAAGATCGGTAATGGGTTTTGAATCGGTACTAAGTACGTTGAAACAACAATTTCGACACTCTTGGACGCGAGCGTGAAAAGGGGTTGACTGCAAGGGATCGGCGGAGTAATCGATTCCAATTGACAAGGCACGGCCCTGACCTGTGGAGCGGACATCAGAAGACTGATGGTGTGTCAGTCAGTTTCACTATTCTTCTCGGGCATGCATGGCAGATCGATGACAAGAGCTCGGGTAAGGTAAACAAATGGTTTTTATATTTGTTCTGTTTTCTGTCGACACGGATTTGAATCGATCATGAAAATGACGGCTTCCGAAGCGAGGGTGTTAAGATGAACACACTGGACCGTCGGCGAAGTCTGGCCCGGTTAGAAGGTATAGTCGCTGAATGATTAATGAGGTTTGGTTTCTCAAGCGGTGTATGTACACTGCACCCTGCGGGCCAAGTGGGTCGTACACGCTGCAGGAGAGACAGCCATCATACTGGCCGGGGTCACTGCGACGCGGGGTGGTGGAGCAGTATGACTCACGGACGGCAGTACAGATGTGCCCCCTAAGAGTAGCACAACGCCGTAACGAAAGCGTAAAGGCGTAAAATCGAGCAAGGAGACTGTACGGTCTTCCAAAGCTGGAGCAAAGGAGACGTCAAGCGGTACAGGACACACGAACAATGGGGGTGGATGCGAACGAAGAGGGGGAAAGAGACTAAGGGTGGAGGGGACGGCATAGCGAACGACTTGGAACATGCCGCACCAAAGGCACTAGAAGCTGAGGGAGGGGAACTGGTCAGTACGACCATGAGTATAATATTTCTACAGCTGTCTCCGAGAAATCACATCAAGTATTATTTCCATCCCTGAGTTGACTCCCCAGCCGAATGGACAGTGCGAAGGCGATCCGGGTCTCTACAAGGACACTGCCATGTACACTGTGGAGGACTTGGCGAGAGGCGGTGGTGGGGGATGGAACAATGGTTGCGTTGGCATATCCCCGCACTGGGAGAGCTAGATCTCATGATGTTTTTTTCGACTTGGTCACGCACGTTCGCGTGATCCATCCGAAAGGGACACGACTTATGTTTGTGGACCCTTCTATTGTCGGGTGGCCATCGCGTGTGTAAATGATAGACAAAATATCAGTAGATCTCTGTGATAGTTCATCTGCGTAAGTTTCCCCTAGGAAAAAAGGGCTTAGTCGACAGGTCCATGACCCCAAAAGGAGCGGTACTGACCTGTTTACCATCGCCAATTTGTGCAGGCGTTCTTTCTCCCCCAGCGATTTGCTCTCTCCCTGTACCACAGCAATCATTTCTCTCGCCAGTCGCACTTCCAAACTCTTCCCCGGTCTCGACTCGCTCGCTGCAATAATTGCCTTGAGTCCCGCGCGCATGCGTTGTTTCTCCGTCAACGGATGCGGCGTCATCATCACTTTCGTCCCATATTTGAACGAGACGACGCGAACGGCAGGGGCGGCGGTCATGATGGCCTCCCGGACGATGGGTGTGGGGGGTGCACGCGTAAAGGTGTGGATGTGGAGAAGCATGCGGGAGACCGTGTGAGCAGCACGTGCGCGGAGGCCGTGTCGTTGGATGACTGCTGCGATGTAATCGAGAAGGGGGTCGTGCGCAGGGGGGATGAACATGTCGGTCACAGTGGTGTTTCCGTTGGCGACTGGGGCTTGGGCCTGTTGAGGCGCGGGGGTCAAACGCAGAGGCGAAGGTGTGGTAGTGGACTTGGCGTTGAGACCTAGAGTCGAGCCCATGAGCGCGCTGAGCATGTCGGCCGACTTTGCGAGGGTGCGCTCGTCGTTGGACGGTTTGGTGCTCGCATGTCGTGTCCAGATCCAGGCGGCGGCGGTTTTGGACGAGCGCGTGAGACGTGGTGCCGATTGGGCGAGTGCGGACGCTGAGGCTGTTATTCTGCCGGTGCTCATCGTACGTCGTGTCCGAGCCGAGCTGGTTGTTTTTGCGCAGGCACAGGTGGCTGTGAACCTGCTCGGAGTGGAACCGATCCGAGTCACTGTGTATGTATAGATTGACAGCGCTCGACCAGCCTTGCTCCCCTCCCCCTCCTTGGCTGGTCGCCGCCAGCTAGGTGTTGCTGCTGGTCTCTTTTACGATGCCCTCAGATTCCTCCTTAGAGTCTACTTTGAAAGATATCCAAACATCTGGCTGTGCAGCTGGTATGTCGCTCGCAACTCTGGTCAAGGATTCATCTTATAGTTCGACATAGTCATCATAATCACTGTTGTCGGATATGATTATAGTGAGTGATACTCCGTCCATGCTATCCTATTTTGTTTTGAGTCGCTGGAACGCCAGTCCTCACCTTATCGAGAGAGGTATCTTATTTCCTTTCCTGCCTCTTGTTTGATAGCCTGTGATTTGCCAAGATAGACAGCATTTGGGTAAGTAAGAGATAGCTACCAATCAAGTTCTGTGTCCCTGACGGTACCACAGTGTAGACCCTGGACTCGGGTCTCTGTACTATTCCTTGTCGTATGTAAAGTCACGACTCGGAGACACTCTGCCACTGCATAATAACTGATCGTTCGGCTAGGTTCGCTACATCGGCCTTTGTTGGGGCATGTAAGTCTATGGATGCTATGCCGATATTTGTAAACACGGCTAACTCTTGACTTCATTTTCAAGCACACTTGCGCTCAGTATGTCCAAGCGTACTGACTACATGTCAAGGTTGATCGGATTGACGAACTGATACATTCATAGCTGGTAGTGCTTTTGTGCCTGGCCCTCTTAAAGCTGGTCTTTCTACTTTATATTTAATCCATCACTGATGAACATGTTCTGATAGACGTAGGTATCTCCATCTCGACAAGCGGTGCTGTAACATTAACAGTTGACTAGGTGTAAGTACATCCTTTATGGTACAGCTCTCAGCACCAGAATGAGATCGGATACTGCTTCAAAGGTACTGCGATGCTTGTAGTGGGGGACTGGGGATATATGTTGTTCCTTGCTGCCGCCGATCGTGAGTTGCAATACTCCCTTGCTTATTTTCCCTCCGCACCGACTCATATTACAGTGGTGATGATTCTGCGAGTTTATGCAATGTGGGATCGATCTAGGATAATTTTCGGCATCCTTTTGTTCTTTTACGTGCCACAAGTGGTCGTCTCCGCTGTTTGGGAAGGTATCTACAACAACCCTGGTGGGACCCTCTCGGGTATGCTTCGGGCTAAATTGGAAGTCTCAATGTGATCTTGAGCAATACCTCTACTTTTTCTCCAGTGACGGTTGTCCAAGTACTCAATTTCAGACATTGCAGCTACACGTCTCACGGAACACCCTTGGGAACATACAGAGCAATTCCCCGATATTTTCTTGGTACTGCACTGTTAATTCTCGCTGCCATCCCAACCTTCAGACAGTCGATTGAGATGTACAAATTGACGAAGCGTTGGGGGACTAACCGGTCAATGAATTTACTCTTGAAAGAAGGAGCTGTTTATTTCGTCGTGTACGTTTCACTCGTTTCGTTATGTCATTCCTGTGCCCTTCATTCGCCCCTTTCCCCTTCCCTTCCCCCAAAAACAAATCTAACCTTACGGACGCTTTCCCTTGAACCAGAAATCTGCTTTTCAACATTGTTCTTGAGATCGAGCTACCATCCGTCGATTTGATGTTGTTCTTGCGCACCCTTAGCTATTCACTTTCATGCGCGATCATGCCTCGGTTCATCATTAGCATACGGGAATTGTATGACCGTGACCTTCAGAACCGATGGCAAGGGATCGACACCGGATTCGGGGTATTGGTCGCTAGCGGAGATGCGGATGGGACTACGATTGTGTTGGGGGATGTCGGCCCGGAAGAGCGGCAGGCGGTGGAGAGGGATGCCGGCGACTCGGAGGGGATTCAACTTGAAGTGATCAGGGATGGTACGAGTTGAGCTTGATCTGGGTAGCAACTAGAGTCGGGCGCTGGAAGACAGAGGTGTTAGGATGGTTGTGGTCCTGCGAGGGGCCGCGTCAAGAGTAGGTTATATATTGGGTCTAATCGTGTATTGGATGTAACAGATGTAACAAAAGCACGAATTTGCAAGAAAAGTCATAATAAAACATTAGAACGGAAACCGGGTTTGAAATGAGGGATAGCTGTGGGTGAATCGATAGCGACAACGCATCATAGTTTCGCAAACTATTGTAATGGAACATACGTCCCCCCACTATTCAAGGTAGACCCGAAATTGCTCGTCGGTGGTGCCGTGTTGAAATAGTATATAAGAGATTGCAGTCGTGTTCGTATGCAAGACCGATAACTTGAATACGAACACGAACAGTTTCCCCTCAATCGTCCTCCGTAGCATCATGCGTATCCGTCTCTCCCTGTTCTAGCAGTCCGACGAGCTCAGGATCTCTGAGTACCTTCTGCCTGTGATCACCCTCGTACACTGGAGGAATCAGTGGGGGAAAAAGGGTTGAATATCAGCACTTACAGAATGTCAGCTCCTCGAGAGTGCGCCCAGACGTCTCTGGAAACATGAAGTAGACGAACGCAACCTCAAAGGAGATCCACACGCAATGGCTAACGTCTTTTAGTCCCCGCCCACTCATGGTTCCAAAGGGTAGCTTACATGATGTAGTATTTCCAACCTATCACTTTCATCAGACATGAATAAGATAAACTGGGTAGAGAACGTACCCGCGGCCTCGATTCCAATAGGATCCACGAATTGCGTGACGAACCCTGCGCTGCGGCCCAACCACTGGAAGATGGTAATACCTTTGGCTCGAGTATGAAAAGGGAATAGTTCAACCAAGAAAGCTATCCGTTTCGTCAGGAAGGGATTCGTGGTGAGAGGGATGGCCAAAAGCTCACTAGATGTCAAAGCGCCGAATCCTATAGCATAAGCCGGATAATACACGAAGATGAGGCTACGGAGCACACGGTGAGTGGAAACACCGCGTTCTCCAATGAACGGCGATGCTCACGCTAGTACTATGTGAGAAGAGATCACGCTGCGAGTTCGCACATATTCTGCACTGGCCACGGTCCAAGCAATAAAGACAACTAGCAGGGATATAGTACACGTCTAAGGGGGACATTAGCACAGCGGTATCGGAAGTAAATTGGGACTACGTACCAAAAACATTCTCCGTCGCGGGAATCGGGGTACTGTCAACGCGATGAGTGTACCGGTAACAAGTGTCCAGCCACCCTTGGTAAAGTTAATGATGTTCTTCATCCGGTCATCATGGATTCCAATGTTGTCCAGGATTGGGGAAAGGAAGTGTCTGTATGTACACCATGAGCGGGCCATCTTCCAGGAGGCAGGATTTGCTGGCTAGCTCACGAAATTAGCCCGTAGCCGCTCCACCTGGTAAACAGACCAAGGGAGGCCGCGATGATAACCCGCTTTCGCATCCCTGCCGTCGAAAATGCCTCCTTCCAGCTCATCTTGGCGTTCTTCATTTCTTCTTCCAGTGTCTCCTCGATCTGGGTATACTCTGCCTTGACGAATTCTGAGCCTTCATCTCCTTCTGCATGGTACTTGACAAGAATGGTGTACGCTTCGTCCCTTCTTCCTTTTGAAATGAGCCAACGAGGAGATTCTGGGAGGAACCAGATGAAGGAGACTTGAAGTAGACTAGGGACTACCTGAAGGAAGGAAGGAATCCTCCACGCCCAGTTGTTGGGCATTGCAAACGTCCCAAGAATCACTCCAGCGGCAGTTAGAGAACCTAGGTGGGATCGATTTAATTCCTTTCTATAGTTGATCACGGCTCCGACTTACCGATCGAGAAACAGCAGTCGAAAAGTGCACCCATGATTGCTCGCTCCTTGGGGTGTGATAGTTCTTTGTAAAGCTTCGTGACCAACGAGTACTAATTCGAAGGTACCGTAACGCACCTCCAATCAAGGAAGAGGCGGCTACGATAGAGAAGACAATCCCCGAGCCGACGACAAAGCGAGCGATGGCAAACATCATCACTAAGAATTCCAAGATAAAAAACGTTCTGAATTCTGAAGACCACCAGCCACTTACGATTCAATGCAGCTCCTTGTAGAACACCCCCGATTATCGTTATTATGCTCCCGACAATCATCGAACATCGCCTCCCGAACTTATCGACTACAGAGGGGACAAACGGGAGGGCAACGATGGCACCCAATGGATACATAGCAGAAATGAAGCCGAGCAAAGCGGAACGAGGGTTATGATAATCTGTAATCAAAGTAAATCCTTTATGAAATGGTAAGGAGGGACTGCCTCACATTCAACCCATGAGGGCACTGCCTGTAGGCCATTTAACATGGACGAATCAAAGCTTCTGCGTATCAACAGTGCGGCATCAAAGATGTACCCAGAGATACTTGCCCAGTCGTCATCTCCACTCCTAAACAGGTCGGGAACATCAAGAGGTACAAAAGTCGGAGGTTGGGTTTCTTATACCATGGGACCTTATCTTGCTGGGCAAGCTGAGATACAATTCGGTTGTTACTCTCTAGTTGAGAACAACCTCCATGTACGGACGCTCGCGAGGCCATTGGAATGATGACGAAAGGAACGTAGGTCTCGCGTTTTCTATACGTAGATTATGTTGTCCCACAAATTCTCTGCCCGAGTTTGTGAGACTTCGAGGATGTGGGGCCGTTAGAACGTGAGATATACCTGGTTTAGGTTAGAAGACGTCAAGGGCTGGCGAAATTCAGTGCTGACCTGGGAACCCGGGAGCAAACGACGTTATCTTGGACTGCTACGATCGACAACGCAAGTGCCTGCGGAAGCCAGTGTTCGCCAGGCGCTGTTGGTTTGAAACGCACGAAAAACCATTTGTGGTAGGAAGATAGAAGTCTGCCGGTGGGTGAGTCGACAGAAGTGAACGAACAGGCCTGAGTAGGAGTCTCGTGGCATGATGGTTTGAGATACGCGTCTCCCGTACCAGTGAGCTGAAGAGTGGTCACATTATTCGATTTGCAGTCGACTCTCTCACTATCCTGGTAACCCATATGGATGATGTGCAAACTTATGGAATTCGGGATGTCAAGGAATAACGATTATAAGACGGTTGACTGTATCGTCCCCCGATTCCATCGATAACAAAGGGGTAAAGGACAGACGCAGAACAACACCAGGGGAAAACTTGCGGGCCATTTACCGTGAAACATACAGTAAGTCATAACATCTCGAGATCTCCACTCCGAGACAGTCCGGGGCCATAAAGAAATATAAGAGTCCAAGGGCAATGGGGTATGCTGTACAGAACCTGCATTGCAGGGCAAGGCGAGAGAGGCTCGTCGCTTGCTGTATGATTGAGCATGCCTTCCTGCCCGCTGTAGAGGACCTGGAGAGAGGTAGCGGTAGCGATGATCGATCGACTCGGACTCGGAATTGCGTGAACAACAGACTCCTGGGTCCGAACCAGGCTTATGTAACTCGTGGGAATCCTCGCATCCCTATTGCATCGCGAACAGATTTTACCAGACTATGTTGGCAACTTGGCAAGGTTCGTCGATAGGCGAGAAATCCAGAAAACTCACTGAGAACTTCAGTAAGTCGAACAGCAAGATTACGACCGTGGTATTATTGTCGCAAATTCAGTCGTGCGTTGCAACTCCCTGAGCTGCGGGCTCCAGGTGTGTCGAGACGTAGCTTGAATCGCTGGGTTGACAACTATGGGGAGCACGGTCGTGTCAATAAACCGTCCGTCTTTCGTGGACGACCTCGGTTACGCGGACTGCGGGGCATCGTCCATGAAACTCCCTCCTTCGAGTTCGAGTTCAAGTTGACGAGAGTAACTGGCTCGCCGTTTCGGTCTATCATGACCAGCCGATCTCGACAACCGCATTACACACCAATAATCTACGTGACGTTGAATTGTGACTCAAGGTCCCCAAAAACATATAGCTTCCCAACGGGACAAAGTTTCACGCATGCAGTGACACATCACGGTGCTCTTAGCCTATGAATCACCCACTTGTCTTTGTCGACGAATCCGATAGGGATGGCTGAACACTTGTTCGACTATGCGGTCGCGCGCCTGGGATGGGCGGGTAACCGAGTCCGTGATTAGTATAACTTATGTGGGGAGTGCCAGTCCATCATGCCCTCCCTCACTACATCAAGCTCATCGGAAGTGGTAGTCAAACAGTCACCCGGTCACCCATATTGACAATTGTTGCAACACCGGATTGGTTTACCGCCCATACCAGGTATCGAGAGCCTCTAATCATCCCACTGACCGTCTGTAATATTCCCTTTCACGACGACTGGTAAAATTCCTAGCCACGAGCAGAACGATTTAGCCTACCCCAAGCGATGCGTAAACGTTGGCACAAACCTCCCGTGGGCAGAATCCAAGGGCGATGATTGCACATCCGCAAGAAGCCGTTGATGAAGCCTCCATGTGCTGTGATCGATATAACTGACAGAGCCACAAGTGAGCTTCACTGTCGAGCGGGGACCATCGACGGAAAAGGGGAACAAGACAACGCCTACATTGTTCTGTATCATTGTGGAATATCATATCCAACACATGCCTCGCCCTTCGATCGATATCGCTGTATGTCTCTCGATATTCCGGTGTCCACAATTCATCCCTCTCCGTGAACCCCTCCTCGAAGTAGTATTTTGGGAACGCAGTGTGAATTTGCGAGCGTGTCCGCCGCTTATCGCACGTATGAACGCCATTGTGTTCGCGCATGTTCTGTGCGACACGGTGTGAGCATCATGCATACACCAACCTGACGTACGGCGCAAGGTTCACCTCGACGATGATCGCCTTTAGACCAGAGGGGAGAAGGGCACCGTCAAACGTCACTTGGTGTGTCCGTATTGCGCGCGTCAGAGGGCTGGTATACAACTTCTCTGGAAGAGGAATCCCAAAACGGCGTTCCCCGTCCCAGGCAGCATGGGCCACCTGGGCCTGTTGTTCGCCTAGTGGCGTTAGTCGTGGATCGGCTATGGAGTGACGCTTCGGTCAGATCTTGTGTCGTGGGCCAACATGACATGGACAACATACGTCCCCAGGTGATCTCGTCATCGCCATTCAGCTTTGCCCAGTATCTGATCCAATAATCAAAGAAGACGTTGTACTTCCAGATAGCACGACTTACTCGCACCATATCTGGAGACCGCAATGTCGTACAAAGCGTCAAAACCTGGATAAACCGGACTCGCTCGCTCGACGACCCACCTTGGTACCATACTTTGCCTCGCCCACGTTATCTCGACACAAGATCAGCCCATAAAACGCGATAGAAAGAGCACGTAAAAGAGATAAAAACGCACGATAGCCTTCTCCGTGCCGACCGAGAAAAAAGACCTTGAACTGGGCTCCGGGTTCTGCGGTTGCGTTGAGCCTCTCGATCTCTGCGACGAACGTTGTCCACCGGTCAGTTCGTTCATCGATCAGACAGAATCTAGGGAGTATCTGAAGATGGAGAAATGCTCCAAGTCAGTTCCACTAATGTCGATACCCACCCGAAAGTTGAAACCTATCACGTATCGGGCATAGTGGGGCAGGGGCATGAACTCACAGCCTAGCAATTGAGCATCCAAGGTGAACATCAAAGCGAACACAAAGCTGATTCTGGTACGATGTATGCGTACCTCTTTGGTGGTCGATTCGCTTGTGTCAAGATCGTCCTGAACAAAGAATCCCAGTACCGTCTATCAGAACGCATCGAAATTATCAGTAAAATACTGATAAGATTCGACTATTGAATGGGATTTACTGACCGTGTATCTTCTTACGCTCATGCTTCTACTCGTACGCAGTCTTCAAATGATCCGAGAGTGGCGTAACCCGACCTTCAAAGAGTGGCTTTAAGTAATAGAAGCAGTGATAGTTTCTGCCGACTTCCTACCGTGACTGTAGCGACCGTAACGGGGTAAGATGATAAGATGACCTCCGAGTCTCGGCTGATCGGACCGATTCAGAGGCTAGCGAGTTTGGCAAGTTTGGCAGCCACCGGGGCCCGGGACAAGTCACTGTGATGGCCGCCGTGACGCAAACGGAGAGCCCACTATGTACTTCATGATCAGGCTCTTACCAAGTTTTCCGAGATCTAATGCTACCAGCCTACCACTGGTCTCCCGTACTAGTCGTCCAACTTGAGTACACTCACTGAATCAGCGTCCAAGAAATACAGGCCCACGCCCGAGTTGTGCCCGAGGATGTGCAGACTGCCATCCGATGCGCAGTTCTGGTGCATATATTACCCAAACGTTGTGCTATGCTCCATTCGTCCTTTCGAGTCTTCTGGAGAGACAGCATAGTGTTTATATCCAAGTCAGATGAGAGGATAGGCTGTCGTAATACATAATTTTCAAGTCAGACACAAAAACTGCGGTTATCCCTGATCGCCGCGAACAGTTCTTCTAGAACTATCCTCCAATGTACCATAGTACGTCCCAGTTTCCCTACCTTCATACAGTATCTCGGCCCCACCATGCCTGAACTCTTCCTGATCGCCTTCGAACACTGTCAAAGCATCCACGACAAGACTGTCAACATGACCTTCAGAGCACATCAACACACTTACAGAATGCCAGCTCCTCGAGCGTGCGCCCCGATGTCTCAGGAAATACAGCGTAGATGAACACCACCTGGAAGGCATTCCACACACAATAGCTATCGTCTTTCAGCACTTGTCCGTTTGTGTCGCCAAGGGAAAGCGGAAGCTTACACGATGTACCATCTCCACCCTATCCGTGGCCCCACCGGCTTTATCAGAACTATAACTCAGATGAATGGAGCAAACGGACGTACCTGCGGCGTCGATCCCAATAGGATTCACGAACTGGTTGAGGAACGCCGCAACGCGGCCCGACCACTGGTAGATGGTGATACCCGTGGCTCGAGCATGGAAAGGGAAAAGTTCGACCAAGTAAGCTGTTTACATCCACGTCCGTTGCGTCAAAGAGTGGCACAAGGACACGAATAGCGGAGTACGTACTGTATGTCAAGGCACTGAACGCTAGGTTATAAGCCGGACTATACAAGAAAATGAGACTATAGAACATGTGAGAATCGAAAACAGAATTTTTAGTGACTCGAACACTCACACGAGCACTGCTTGGGCAGAGACCTTGCTCTGTGTGAATGAATACTCTGCACTGGCTATAGTCCACGCAGTAAATACAACAAAGAGCGAGATGGCACTCGCCTGCAGAAACGTTAGAAGAACGGCATCAGAAGCAGTCAACGACCACATTACTAGATATATCCTCCGTCGGGGGTATCGAGGCGCTATCAACGCACAGAATGTACAATTAACGAGACTCCAAGAATGTTTGGCAAGGTTGATGATGTTCTTCGTATGGTTATCGTGAATGCCAATACTATCTAGGATCGGGGAAAGGAAGTACCTGTTGGCGCGTGGTAAGCAACAGTCCTACAGACGACAATCGATGGCAGGGCTTACGAGATCAATCCAACGCCACTCCAAGCAACAAACAGACCGAGGAAAGACGCGATAATGACACGCCGTCGCATCCCTGGCGTTGAAAATACTGCCCTCTGATTCATGTGGGCAATCCTCACTTCTGCTTCCAGCGTCTCCTCGATCTGAGTATACTCCGCCTTGACGAATTCCGAGTTTTCGTCTCCCTCTGCGTGATACTTGACAAGAATGGCGTACGCCTCGTCCCCTCTATCCCTTGATATGAGCCAACGAGGAGACTCTGGGAGAAACCAAATGAAGGAGACTTGAAGGAGACTAGGCGCTATTTGAAGGAACGATGGAATTCTCCACCCCCAATTGCTAGTCATGGCAAACGTCCCAAGAGTCACACCAGCAGCAAATACGGCACCTAGGCGGAATCAGCTTAAGATCCCTCTACAGCCTATTTTAATTTACCGAGGTCGAAAGAGTCGTTGAAAAGGGAGCCCATGACCGCTCGCTCCTTGGGATAAGAGAGTTCTTCACATAGCTTAATAGCTAACACGCGAGTGGAATTCACTTTGCCATACCTCCGATCAAAGAAGAGGCAGCCACGATGCAGAAGACATCGGCAAATCCGAGGATAAAACGAGCAACGATAAACATCACGACTATTGGGTTCAAGATGTGTCCTCTAGTTTTGAAACATATCAATGACTTACAATTCAGCGCAGATCCTTGAAGAATGCCTCCAACTATCGAGATCAGACCCCCGAGAAATATCGAGAATCGCCTTCCCATCTTATCGACGACAAAGGGGACAAACGGAGCGGCAGAAACAGAACCCACAGAATATATGGCAACCATAAGACCCAGTGAGGCAGAACGAGGATGATCGTAATCTGTCGTTCGAGTCAATCCTTTCCGACATTGATCAGGGCGACCACCTTACATTCAAGCCATGAGGACACTGCCTGCAGACCATTCACCATAGACGCGTCAAAACTTCAGTCTTCGCCTCAGTACTTTCACAAATGAATAAACACAATGCAAGCACTTGCCCACTCGTCATCTGCACTCCGAGACAGGTTGGAGCCATCAAGAAATATAAGAGTCGAAGATTCGGTTTGCTGTACCAGGGAACTTTGTCACGCTCTGCAAGCCGAGAGACGATCGCGTCGTTGGTGTCTAGTTGAGCATAACTTCCCCGCCCACGCCTACGCGAGTCCATTTGATAGCAATGTGAGGACGTTGACTTTCCCTACGAAACGCAAGATCGCTTCGAAAGACCGGCGTGGCTCGACTTGCAGTGAGTGTGATGGGGGAAGCTCCACAGAGGAAGCAGCCCAGCAATGCTCCCGAACTAAGTACTACGTACTCGGTAGCGCTGATTTTGGGCGGCGTTTCGAATACCCTTGCATCCTGAGAGCCTGCTCGAAAAGCCGTGTCCCGGATCTGTCACAGTATCATGGTGACGAACGATTACCACATCCCGTGATCGTTTCCTTGTTTACTCTCCTCTATCGAACTGGCCAACTTGAGCGCCTTCTCGACTTTGCACATCATGAGCACGTCTGTATTTTATTCTCCAAATGGGTAGGGTCCTTTTTTTTTGCTTACCCACTTCAACTGCTAATTCTCTTTGTGGGGCTACAAGCAGAAAAAGCGTTTCGAGTGGCTAAGCCAAGAACCTACTAACTAGCGATACTAGGCAATGTGCATGAGTATAACCCCCTTGTCGATTTCGTCGGCCCAGACT
>Ga0307508_10001009_pt1 | contig 32737 bp, 39 predicted proteins | sample 9_EM_MG_FD_203089 | JGI IMG/M metagenome (GOLD analysis project Ga0307508, IMG submission 203089) | Populus trichocarpa ectomycorrhiza microbial communities from riparian zone in the Pacific Northwest, United States - 9_EM | ecosystem: Host-associated > Plants > Roots > Unclassified | place...
CTCCAAACATGCGGTCTGCAAAATTTTGTGTCTCTCCGATCTATGGTTGTTGAGTATCATCGTTTTTTCTCATTTCTAATAGTGTCCGACTAATGGGTAGTAGCCGGGTAACCCCTACAGTACGTTAATCCGAAGCATCGGTTGCCACTATTATTTCTCGGTTGTAGTCAAAGTGGCACAGAATGGGGGCCAACATGAACGCTTTTTTGAGGAGATCGAAGGCTGCCTGCTGCTCTAGTCCCCACACAAATGGAACGTATTTGCCACCCTCCTTTTTCGTCATTCTGGTCAAAGGCGTCACCACTTTTGAGTAATCTTGGATAAATCGTCTGTAGAAGTTGGCGAACCCAAGGAAGGATTGGACATCTGTAACATTTTTCGGGGTTACCCAACTGAAGACGCAGGACACCTTCTCCGGATCCATCCGGATTCCCTTGGTGGTGATGATGAATCCCAGATATTTCACTTCCTGCTCATGAAAATGATATTTCTCTGGCTTCAGGTGTAGTCCTGCCTGCGACAAAGCTTGCAACACCTTGTACACCTGTTCCTTGTGTTCCTTCAAGGTATTGCTGTGTATGAAGATGTCTTCAAGGAATGCGGTACTGAAGTCGTCGAGGTAGGTACAGAGCATATCGTTTATAAGTGCCTGGAAATCGGATTGTTCATTCGTCAACCCAAATGGTATAACCAACAATTCGAATAACCCGTAATGCGTCTCGAATGCCATCTTCCACTCTTCGCCTTCTGCCATTTGTACCAAGTTGTATGCACCACGAATGTCCAGAGTCGTGAAGTATTTGGCCTTCAACAACCGCATCAACGTTTCCTGCAGCAACGACAGTGGGTAATTATTCTTGATAGTTCCTTCTTTCCGCCGGCGGTAATCAACACACAACCATAGGCTGCCGTCGGTCTTTTTGACGAAGAGAATTGGTGAGGTCGCAGGGGAGGACGAAGCCCTAATGAATCCCTTACTCAAATTCTCCTCCAACCATTCCTTTAATGTCTGCACCTCAGTTCTGGACATCAAGTATAGTGGGCAAAAGGGAGGCGTGAATCCCTTTCGCAAGGGAATCTTGTGGTCATAAGGCCGCTGGGGTGGTTGGTTCTTTGCCAAGGCTTCTGAAAATAATGGTAGGAACTCGTGATATTCTGCCGGTGTGTATTCTTTCAGGTCCAGTTCCTTCTTTTTCTGCTTCAGCCCAAGTGCTTGGTTTATTTCGTATCGCGAAAACGAAAAAATCGTCAATTTTAGCTTATACGCCATTCGTCGGAATGTCTGGCCTCCGATAGCAGAAATCCGTATTGGATATCTCGTTTTCGCTAATCCGGTACTCGTTTCCGGCAGTCAGGCGCTCAATTCCAGCGATTGCGTACTCATTCCCAGCGGTCGCTCAAATCCGGTGATCGGGTGCTCTTTCGTGGCGGTCTGTCGCTCAAATCCGGCGCATTGTCCTTGCGATCATTAACTTGGTTCTGAAAAAAGAATTTGGGAGACGTAAATGACCGGTTCCCGAATTCGCCGGCCCCCGTGCTTACCACTGGCTCCTCATGAGCTACTTTTGGCATGAGAGAATCAGCGTGAACGATGGTCGGTATCTGGTTGCAGTGTGAGGCACAATATTGCGACCCAAGTGTGAGGGTATGGGAGCTGAACCGAATGGCCACATCAGGCAGCTCCAACCACGGGACGTCCAGTACAACGGGGTAGTGACCAAGCTTTGTGATGAACATCGGTAATGTTTCATGGTGTTCAAGGATTGATAGGCGGGTGTTGGCAAGATGGGTGGTGTTGCCAGAGAATATAGGGCAGCCAGCAATGACTTCGAGACTTCTAGGATACTGGAGTGGTGTGAGGCATAATTGGTGATGGCGGGCAGAGTCGTCGTCTAAGAAAGCCATTCCAGTGGCTTCACTGTCGATCAGAGCGTGAGTAGAAATGGTTTTATTGCTGAAAGAAAGTTTGCACAAAACCACAAGATGGCTTCCTTCCATTACTATCCCCAAAACTGACAAACTAGACAAACACACCGGTGTGGAAAACGATAAAAACTTGCCCAGTATATAACCAACAACAGTGCCATCAAGCGGCTGTTGGTCTAAGCATTTCCCGACTGGCCTTGACCTCCTCCCATGTCTCGACCTCTATTGCCTTCATTGACATCGAAAGGATTCGCATAGAAGTTCCGGTTCGGATTATCGGTGGGAGTTGGAGTTGGGTTCAGGTTTGCGTTCGCGAGGTTCTGATCCTGCTGCAATATTGTCTGAGCGGCTACGGCGCGGAAAGGATTTCTGTACTTGTTCAGGTAATGGTGAGCCATGTGGTCCACTCCTCTGCAGTACAAGCAGCGACCTTCATGCAGCCTGGCCACATATTCTTCCTCCGAGATCTTCCCCCATCCTCCCGTGGCACTAAGGTTCATAGTATCAGGGTGTGGGGCGTGACTAGCGTGGCTCAGAGGTGGGTTGGCGGTGTAAGTAGCGGTGGTGGCCGGGGCACATGATTGCGCCTGACCCTGGGAAATGTGCTGTTGCTGATGGTAGGATCGCCCTTCACTGAGGTGGATAGCGTGGGACTCAGTATCCGTTTCCTGGCACAGAGCCACCGGTTCATCAAAGGTCAGCTTCTTCATCCTTCCCAACAACAATCTGCGTAGGTCATGAGACATTCCTTCATGCAGGGCATCCAACTTTGTGTCTTCATTCCAGTTGAGCTTTGACATGAGCATCTAAAATTCGGCGAAGTACCTGTTAAACTCTTTCTTGCCCTGCTTGATGTTGGCAAGTTTGGCACGGGCAGTGGCGACGGGGTCGGGGTCGCCGAAGGTGTTGTGGAGCATCCGCATAATGTCTTCGGCATCCTACAACTCGATAGTCTCTTCCTTAAGGAAGGGGAGGACTTGGGCCTGTGTCCGACCTTGCAGCCTGTTGAACGTGTATGCCATTCGGATAGTGGGAGTTGGGAAATGTGTAGGGTCGCTGAAGAGTTTAAGACGCAGCTGGGCAACAAATCCTTTGAGGGTGTCGCGGTTGGCGTCGTATACGGGGGGGTCGGAGATCTTGTCACCCCGGCTGTGAGTGGGCATATTGCTAGAGGCTAGTCGGTCTGCAACTCGTCTAGACAACCCCAGTTGTTCCTCCAAATCCTCGATACACCAGGCAGGATACGCAGCAGGTGCGTCGAGGACTTCCTTGACCAACTGCTTGACATCGGCGAAGGCAGAGTGGAAGGTGGCATCCGCTGCCAGGCGCCGCTAATCGAGATGAAGCGTAACTTCTCGTGGAGGTCGCCGGAAATTTCGAGGTAGAGAGGGTGTGCCGGCTGGGACAATTCTCCCAACATCTCGTCTGCCATGGACAAGGGGTTCTTGTGGAATTTCAGGGGTTCTTGAGGAATTTGAGGGGTTCTTGAGCGGTTTCAAGGGGTTCTTGGGTGGTTTCGCGGGTTCTTCCGCCACTGGGAGAGTTTGGTTCACGCAACAAACTGTAATGGCGCAGGGTCAGGCAGGCTCCCAGTAGCAGACAGCACAAGGGTGGCAGCGAGCGGACGGCGCGCAGTGAGGACAGGAGAGGGACAGAGTGCAGGAAGCGGTCAGTGCACAGCGAGGACTGGACAAGTATGGCGGCGAGCGGGCGGTGCGCAGCCAGCTGGCCGAGGACAGGAAAAGGACAGCGCGCAGCTAGCTGGCTAAGGACAGGACAAGGACGACGTGCAGCGAGTGGGCAGCACACCGCAAGAGAGAGGGTTGTGGCGAAGTACTAATATTCTTCTAGCGGGGAAACAAGGGAACAAGTTGTTGCGTGAGGAAGGAAAAGGAAGGGAAAGAAGTGGGCGACGGCTCCTTAAAAGAATATCCGTCACCCGCACGGCGTCACTCCACATTCCCGCGCCAGTACGGCGTCACTCCACATTCCATCCTCCCGTTACTCCACATTCCATCCTCACGTATTCCAGTCAGCATCAAGGGTTGAGGCCCAGCTGGCATGCGCCGCGACAGTAGGAGAGTGAGGAGAATGAGGTCAGCGTGGAGAATGATAGCAGACAAGCAACTGGTATGAGCAGTAGGCTAGTGAGAAGAATGACAGCAGACGAGCAATGCATATGGGATGAAATTCAGTGAGAAGATTGATGCAAGACGAACAACACGCACGAGATATATGCCAGCGAGGAGTATGACGGCAGACGAGGAATGCCTACAAGACGTAAGTCAGCAAGGAGAATGAGGCCAGACGGGCAACGCGTATGCGATGTTGGGCAATGAGGAGAATGACAGCAGATGAGGAATGTCTACGAGATATAAGTCAGTGAGCAGAATAACGGCAGATGAGTAATACGAACGAGATCTAGGCCAGCTCGGAGAATGATAGCAGACGAGCAACACGTATGAGAAGGAGGCCAGCTCGGAGAATGACAGCAGACAAGCAATGCATACAAGATGTAGGCCAGCTCGGAGAATGACGGCAGAGGAGCAACGCAAACGAGGTGTAGGCTAGCTAGGAGTATGACAGCAGACGAGCAAAGCATACTAGAGGTAGGCCGGCGAGGAGAATCAGGCTAGACGTGCAACGCGTATGAGATGTTGTCCAGCAAGGAGAATGACTGTACAGGAGCAATGTGAATGAGATGTAGGCAAGTTCGGAGAACGACAGCAGACGAGCAACACGTACGAGAAGTAGGCCAGTCAGGAGAATGAGGCCAGACGTGCAACGCGTACTAGATGTTGTCCGGTGAGTAGAATGACGTGAGACGTGCAATGTGAAGGAGGTATAGGCCAGCTAGGAGAATTCTAAGTATAAGTTTAGGTTTTTTGTTCAACACTTTTACTATGTGTGTAACCGAAATATTACCGCAGTCACCACATCAAAAATTCTTGCACAAAAATCACGATGGTACAACTTTAAGTGCAAATAAGTTCCTGACTTATAAGAAAGAAGTTCTGGGTATAGTATATATGATCAATAAGTCGCTTCTAATTCCAGAAACACGTGGCTTGGCACTTTTGGATGTAAACTGGATGTTGAGCAGTGGTTTCAGTACTTGCAACATGAATTATGACGCTAACAGATCCAAACTAACAGGGTTGTAACGCCTAAATCCCATTTTCAGATCCTTGCATACAGGGATGTAATGCATAAATCATCTTTTTGGTATCTCATACATTACCCGGCTTTCAAGGTGGAGATCAATCGGTCATTGCTAAGGTGCCGCCACCACGTAGATGGCAGTTACAAAAAGAACTGTAAATAATTCCTGCTATGATCTAGATAGGCCACCTATGAGTAGTGATTAAATAACGGGTGGGATATGGCTGGTATAAATACGCTACCATGACCTACATAGATTGCATATGAGTATAAATAAACAAAAAAAAAACTATCAGCGCTCAACCCCCAGACAATTGCTGTGAACTAGAGGGATAGATAGGGAAGGATTTGGAGTGATACATATTCTCCCATAGCCAGCTGACCTCCATCTGCTCACCATTTGCACCAACCGCATGACATTCCACTACTACTAGGAGCCGAGGTCGATTCAAATCGTATTACACGAAGTTACTCCAATATGCTGAATATCTGAGCAGGTGATAGCTAAGTGAGCAAATGTGGAACAGAGACCAGAGGAAGATATATATATGCTGTCGGATGCGAGACGAACGTACGCTGGACAGTGGAGGGTAGCAGGCTAGATAAGCAAATACTAAATAGAGGACAGAAATATAGTACAAAATGAGTTCCTTAGCCTGCAAGCAATACGTAGCAATATCATATAAATTAAATTATTATCAATTTATTTGCAAAAGTGGTACCTGCCACTAGAAGAGCAGGTTACACCAGACACTCACATTTTTTTCGGACTGTCTTGTGTTACCCAAACTTTAGTAGTGTGTACAACTTCAAACATTTAGCTTTTCCTACATATTTCCTACAAATTTAAAGTTTACACCGCGTGCCAAATAGCTTAGTTGATTACCACAGGTATGAAAGCCATTGACGACCGGAGGTATGAGCAATCCGCTGCCATCCACTACACAATACGGCACGCCAACCATCGGGAAAGCTGTTGAGGAGCGGAAGAATGAGCAATGTCCTGCTGTCCGCTGAGCAATACGGCGTGTAAACCATCGGGAAAGCTGTTGACGAGCGGAGATAGGAGCAATCCGCAACCATCCGCTGAGCAATACGGCGCGCAAATCATTGTGAAAGCCGTTGACGAGAGAAAAAATGAGCGATCCGCCACGCCAGCCGGTGTGCAATACGGCGCGCAAATCGTCGTGAAAACTGTTGGCGAGCGGAGGTGGGGGCAATCCGATACCATCCGCTGAGCAATATGGCACGCAAACCGTCATGTAAGCTGTTGGCGAGTGGAAGATTGAGCAATCCGCGGCCATCTGCAGAGCAATACGGCGCGCAAACTGTTGTGAAAGCTGTTGACAAGCAGAGGCGGAGGCAATACGATACCATCTGCTGAGCTATACGGCGCGTAAACCGTCGTGAAAGCCATTGACTAGCGGAGGTGTGACCAATGCGATGCCATCCGCGGAGTAATACGGCATGCCAATCGTCGTGAAAGCCGTTGGCGAGCAGAGGTTGGGGCAATCCGATACCATCCACTAAGGAATATGGCGTGCAAACCATCGTGAAAGCTGTTGGCAAGTGGAAGATTGAGCAATCCGCTGCCATCTGCAGATCAATACAGCGCGCAAACTGTTGTGAAAGCCGTTGATGAGCGGAGGTATGAGCAATCCGCTGCCATCCGCTGAGCAATACGGCGCGCAAACCGTCGTGAAAGCCATTGACAAGCGGAAGAAACAGTAATCTGCTGCCATCCGGTGAGGAATATGGTACGCGAAACGGTCAGGGATAATTGACGTCGACGAGCGGAAGAATGAGCGATACGGTGAGCAATCTGCGGCGCGCAAATCATCGTGAAAACAGTTGGCGAGCAGAAGATTGAGCAATCGCATACCATCCGCTAAACAATACGGCATGCAAACCATCGTGAAAGCTGTTGGCGAGCAGAAGAATGAGCAATACGCTCCTGTCTGCAGAGCAATACGGCACGCAACCCGTCGGGAAAGCCGTTGATGAGCGGAGGTATGAGCAATCCGCTGCCATTAGCGGTGCAATACTGCTCGCAATCCATCTTTAAAGCCATTAACGAGCGGCAGTATGAGAAACCTGCTGCCATCCGTTGAGCAATACGGCGCGCGAACTGTTGGAATAGCTGTTAACGAGTGGAGGAATGAGCAATGTGCTTCTAACCACTGAGCAATACGGCGCGCGAACCGTCATGAAAGCCGTTCAGGAGCGGAAGAATGTGCAATGCACTGCTGTCCGCTGAGCAATACGGCATGCAAACCGTCAGGAAAGCCTTTGACAAGCGGAGGTATGAGTAATCCGCTGCCATCCGCTGCGCGATATGGTGCGCGAACCATTGGGAAAGCCGTTGACGAGTGGAAGAATGAGAAATGCGGTGCCGTCCGCTGAGCAATACGGCGTGCAAATCGTCGTGGAAGCCGTTGACTAGTGGAGGTGTGAGCAACGCGATGCCACCCACTGAGCGATACGGTGCGCAAATCGTCGTGAAAGCCGTTGGCGAGCGGAGGTAGGGGCAATCCGATACCATCCGCTAAGCAGTACGGCGTGCAAACCATCGTGAAAGCTGTTGGCGAGCGGAAGATTGAGCAATCCGCTCCGATCCGCAGAGCAATACGGTGGGCAAACCGTCGTGACAGCCGTTCATGGGCGAAGGTAGAAGCAATCAGCTGCCATCCGCTGAGCAATACCGCCCGCAAATCGTCGTGAAAGCCATTGACGAGAAAAAGAATGAGCAATCCGCCACTATCTGCGGAGCAATACGGGGCGCAAACAGTCGTGAAAGCCATTAACGAGCAGAATAATCAGTAATCCGCTGCCATCCGTTGAGGAATAATGTACGCGAACTGGCTGGGGATAATTGACGTCGAAGAATGGAATAATGAGCAATACGGTGAGCAATCTGCGGTGCGCAAATCGGCGTGAAAGCAGTTGGTGAGCGGAAGATTGAGCAATCCGATACCATCCACTGAGCAAAACGGCACGCAAACCGTTGTGAAAGCTGTTGGCGAGCGGAAGAATAAGCATTCCGCTGCCATCCGCAGAGCAATACGGCACGAAAACCATCGTGAAAGCTGTTGGCGAGCGGAGGTATAAGCAATCCGCTGCCATCCTCAGAGTCAAACGGCACGTAAACTGTGAAAGCCATTGACAAGTGGAAGAATGAGCAATCCTCTGCCATCCGCTGAGCAATATGGCGCGCAAACCGTCGTGAAAGCCATTAACGAGTGGAAGAATGTGCAATCCGATTCCCTCCGCTGAGCCACACGGCGCGCAAACCGTCGTGAAAGCCTTTGACTAGCGGAAGAATGAGCAATCCACTGCCATCCCCTCAGCAATATGGTGCGCAAACCGTCGTGAAAGCCATTGACGAGTGGAAGAATGAGCAATCCGTTTCCATCCGCCTAGCAATATGGCGCGGAAACTGCCATCCGTCGAGGAATACAGCACGCAAAATGTCTGGTAAGTCCTAGACAACCGGAAGAATGAGTGATACGGTGAGCAATCTACGGCGCGTGAAATGTTAGCAAAGTCGTTGACAAGTGAATGAATGAGTAAACCCACGATCAGGTTGTTGCGCCATCCGTCGCGCAATATAGGAGTCAAAACGTTGGGTAAGTCGTAGACAAGCGGAAGAATGAGGGATACGGCGAGCAATCTACGGCAGGTGCAAGGTTAGCAGAGTCATCGACAACCGGATGAAAGGAGTAAACCCACGAACGAGTAGTAGTGCCAGCCGCTGAGCAATGAGGCGAGCAAACCGTCAGGATAGCCATCGATGAGCGCAGGTATAAGCAATCTGCTGCAATCCGCTGAGCAATACGGCGCGCGAACCATCATGAAAGCCATTAACGAGTGGAAGAATAAGCAATCCGCTGCCGTCCGCTGAGCAATACGGCACGGGAACCGTCAGAGAAGCTGTTGACGAGCGGAAGAATGAGCAATACGTTGCCATCCGCTGAGCAATACGGCACGTAAACTGTCATGAAAGCCGTTGACGGGAGAAAGAAGGAGCAATCCGGTGCCATCCCCTGAGCAATACGGCGCGCGAACCATCGGGAAAGCCGTTGACGAGCAGAGGTATGAGCAATCCGCTCCCATCGGCTGAGCATTATGGCGCGCAAACCGTCGTGAAAGCCGTTGACGAGAGAAAGAATGACCAATCCGCTGCGCCAACGGCTGAGCCATATGGCGCGCAATCCGTCGTGAAAGCCTTTGACGAGCGGAAGTAGGAGCAATCTGCTGCCATCCGCTGAGCAATACGGCGCGCAAACCGTTGTAAAAGCCGTTGACAAGCGAATGAATGAGCGATCTGCATAGCCATCGGCTGAGCAAGGCGGAGCGAAAACCATCGTGAAAGCCATTGACGAGTGCACGAATGAGCAATCCGCTGCCATCCACTGAGGAATACGGTAAGCGAAGCGGCCGGGGATAACAGACGTCGACGAGCGGAAGTGTGAGTGATACAGCGAGCAATCTACCGTACGTATAATGTTAGCAAAGTCATCGACAATCAGAAGATATGAGTAAACCCATAGATGAGCCGACATACCTTGTGTCGATCCATACGGCACCCAAACAGTTGGGAAAGCCGTCATCGAGTGGAAGAATAATCGATATAGCGAGCGATGCCACCGAGCAATATGGCATGCAAACCGTTCTGAAAGCCTTCGACGAGCGGAAGAATAAGTGATCCGCCGAGCCATCCATCAAACAATATGGCATGCAAACCGTCATGAAAGCCGTCGACGAGCGAATGAATAAACGATTCGGCTAGCCCGTTGCAGCGCTGGGGATCGTTAGCACATTCATGGACAAGCGGATGAAATGAGTGAACCCACGAACGAGACAACATTTCATCCGACGAGCAATACGGCGGGTGAACCGTCGATGTGCGGAAGTAACGTACCATACGCCGAGAAATATAGCCTGCAAAGCCTTGTGCAAGCCCGTTGCGAGTTCATCAGTTGGGTCCTCATTGTTTCATTTCATCATTTTGTTCAATTGATTTGGCGTGTACTATGCACGTAACAATATCGCGCAGATTTGTTGCACGATAATGTCACATGCTTATAGTTCTCATATGTCAATCCTCGCCAAGGCGCTAGCTACAGTGGCGGCAGGCTTGGCATTGCCGCCGTAGTGGTTAGGGTTTCCAGAGATCATTCTCGCCACCGTGCTAGCTACGGCGGTGGCAAGCTTGGCATTGCTGCCGCAGTGGTTAGGGTTTCCAGAGGTCATTCTTGCCATGGTGCTACCTACAGCGGCGGCAGGCTTGGCATTGCCACCGCAGTGGTTAGTGTTGCAGGCAGGAATTAACTGGTGTGTGGAGAAGTTTCTGAGCGAGCAAGATGGCTAGACTGTCGATGAGTGGGAGTAAGGAGCTATCCGTTGAGCCATCCGCCGAGCAAAACGGTACGCGAACCGGTGGAAGAAAATAGCCATCAACAAGCCGAAGAAGAGGCGATCCGCGGAGCGATCAGCGGAGCAATCCGGGATGTAAACCCTCGTGAAAGCCGCCGATGAGTGAAGGAATGAGCGATACGGCAAGCAATCTACGGTGAGTAGAATGTTAGGAAAGTCATCGTCAAGCGGAAGAAATGAGTGAACCCACTACCGAGCAGTAATGCCATCCGCCGAGCCATTGGCAGAGCAATACAGCAAGTACATCGTTGTGAAACCTGCTGACGAGCGGCTTGCGCGCCGTGTTGCTTAGCGGATGGCAGCGGATTGCTCATACTGCCGCTCATCAAAGCCTTTCACGACGGATTGCGCGCTGAATCGCTCCAGCAGCAGATTCTCATACTTCCGCTCTTCAACGGCTTTCACGACGGTTTGCGCGCCGTATTTCACAGCGGATGGCAGCGGATTGCTCATTCTTTCTCTCGTCAACGGCTTTCACGACGGTTTGTGCGCCGTTATTCTCAGCAGATGGCAGTGCATTGCTCATTACTCCGCTTGTCAATGGCTTTCACGACTGGTTTTCGCGCCGTATTGCCCTGTGGATGGCAGCGTATTGCTCATTCTTCCACTCGTCAACAGCTTTCACAACGGTTTGCGCGCCGTGTTGCCCAGTGGATGGAGGCGGATTGCTCATTCGTTCTCTCGTCAACGGATTTCACAATGGTTTGCGCGCCGTAGTGCTCCGCAGATTGCCGCGCATTGCTCATACTTCCGCTTGTCAACGGCTTTCACAACGGTTTGCGCGCCGTATTGCTCAGCGGATGACAGGAGATTGCTCACTCTTCCGCTCGTCAAAGCCTTTCGTAACGGATTGCGCGCCGTATTGCTCATCGGAAGGCAGCGCATTACTAATACTTCAGTTCGTCGAAGGCTTTCACAGTGGATTGCGCGCCATATTGCTCAGCGGATTGCATCGCACTGCTGATACTTCCGCTCGTCAACGACTTTCACAACAGTTTGTGCGCCGGATTGCTCTGCGGATGGCTGCGGATTGCTCATTCTTGCGCTCTTCAACAGGTTTCACCACCATTTGCACGCTCTATTGCTTGGTGAATGGCACGGCGGATGGCATTACTGCTCGGTAGTGGGTTCACTCATTTCTTCCGCTTGTTGATGACATTCCTAACGTTCTACGCGCCGTAGATTGCTCGCCGTATCGCTCATTCCTTCGCTCGTTGGCGGCTTTCACGCGGGGTTACCTGCCGGATTGCCCCACGGATAGCTCCGCAGATCGCCCCTTCTTCCCCTCGTTGACGGCAATTTTCTCCTGCCGGTTTGCGTACTGTATACCTCAGCGGATGCCAGCATATTGCCTGTTCTTTCTCTCATCAACGGCTTTCTCGACGGTTTTCGTGCCGTATTTCTCTACGGATGGCGGCGGATTGCTCATTCTTTCTCTCGTCAACGGATTTCCCGACGGTTTGCGCGCCGTATTGCTCAGCGGATTGCAACACATTGCTCATTCTTCCGCTCGTCAATAGCTTTCACCACCATTTGCGCGCTGTATTGCTCTGCCAATGGCTCTGCGGATAGCATTACTGCTCGGTAGTGGGTTCACTCATTTCTTCCGCTGGTCAATGACATTCCTAACGTTCTACGCGCTGTAGATTGCTCGCCGTATCGCTCATTTCTTCGCTCATCGTCAGCTTTCACGAGGGTTTACATCCCAGATTGCTCCGCGGATAGCGCTGCAGATCGCCCCTTCTTCGCCTCGTTGACAGCTATTTTCTCGCTCCACTTCGCGTACTGTATTCCTCAGTGGATGGCAGCGGATTGCTCATTCTTTCTCTGGTCAACGGCTTTAAGGACGGTTTTCGCACCATATTTCTCTCCAGATGGCAGTGGATTGCTCATTCTTTCTCACATCAACGGCTTTCACGATGGTTTGCGCGCCGTATTACCCCGCGGATTGCAGCACATTGCTCATACTTCCGTTCGCAACGGCTTTCACAACGGTTTGCGCGCTGCATTGCTCAGCAGATGGCAGCGGATTGCTCATACTTCCGCACGTCAAAGGCTTTCACGACGGATTAAACGCCGTATTGCTCCGGCAGCGGATTGCTCCAGCAGCGGATTGCTCATAATTCCGCTTGTCAATGGCTTTCACGATGGTTTGCGCGCCATATTTCACAGCGGATGGCAGCAGATTGCTCATTCTTTCTCTCCTCAACGGCTTTCACAACGGTTTGCGCACCGTATTGCTCATCAGATGGTAGCGCATTGCTCTTTCTTCCGCTTGTCAACAGCTTTCACGATGATTTTCGCGCCGTATTGCTCCGCGGATAACAGCGGATTGCTCATTCTTCCACTCATCAACGGCTTTCACGAAGGTTTTCGCGCTGTATTGCTCCTCACGTGGCAGCGGATTGCACATTTCTCTGCTCGTCGACTTTCACGATGGTTTGCACGCCGTATTTCTCAGTGGATGGCGGCGGATTGCACAATCTTCCTCTCGTCAACGGCTTTTATGACGGTTTTCGCGCTGTATTGCTCTGCAGGTGGCAGCGAATGCTCATTTCTCTGCTCGTCGACTTTCATGATGGTTTGCGCACCATATTGCTTGTCGGATCGCTCTCTGGAGGGATTATACATCCGCTTGTATGCGGCTTTGCCAACGGTTTGCATGCCGTATGCCTTGACGGAAGCTGAGTAGGCTCATCTGTTGGTTCACTCATATCTTCCGCTTGTCGATGACTTTGCTAACGTTCTACGTGCTGTAGATTGCACACCGTATCGCTAATTCTTCCGCTTATCGACGTCTGTTATCCCCGGCCAGTTCGTGTATCATATTCCTCAGTGTATGGCAGCCAATTGCTCATTGTTGCACTCGTCAACGGCTTTCACGATAGTTTTCGCGCCGTATTGCACCGCAGATGGCTAGGCAGCTCGCTCATTCGTTCGAACGTCAACAGCTTTCACGACGGATTCTGCGCCGTATTGCTCCGTGGATGGCATCGGATCGCTCATACCTCCGCTCGTCAACAGCTTTCACAAAAGTTTGCGCGCCGTATTGCTCAGTGGATGGCAGCGGATTGCTCATACCTCTGCTGGTCAAAGGCTTTCACGACAGATTGCGCACTGTATTGCTCCGGCAGCGGATTGCTCTTACTTCCGCTCGTCTACGGCTTTCAGGACGGTTTGCGCCGTATTTCACTGCAGATGGCAGCGGATTGCTAATTATTTCTCTTGTCAACGGCTTTCACAAAGGTTTGCACGCCATATTGCTCTGCGGATGGCAGCGCATTGCTCATTCTTCCACTTGTCAACGGCTTTCAGGACCGTTTTCGTGCCGTATTGCTAAGTGGATGGTAGCGGATTGCTCATTCATCCACTCGTCACCGGCTTGCACGACGGTTTGCGCGCCATATTGCCCCACAGATGGCAGCGGTTTGCTCATTCTTGCACTGGTCGACGGCTTTCACGACGGTTTACGGGCCGTATTTCTCAGCGGATGGCAGCGGATTACTCATTCTTTCTCTCGTCAACGGCTTTCACAACAGTTTTCGCGCTGTATTGCTCCACGGATCGCAGCGCATTGCTCATTCTTCAACTCGTCCACTTTCACGACGGTTTGCGCACCATATTGCTCATCGGATCGCTTGCTGGATCGATTATTCTTCCGCTTGTACGCGGCTTTGTTACCTCTTTTGATGCCATATGGCTCGATGGTAGGTAAGTCGGCTCATCTGTGGGTTTACTCATATCTTCCGCTTGTTGATGACTTTGCTAACGTTCTATGCGCCGTAGATTGCTCGCCGTATCGCTCAATCTTCCGCTCGTCGACGTCTGTTATCCCTGGTCAGTTCGTGTACCGTATTCCTCAGCGGATGGCTACCGATTGCTCATTCTTGCACTTGCCAAGGGCTTTCACGATGGTTTTTGCGCCGTATTGCTCCTTAGATGGCTAGGCAGATCGCTCATTCGTTCGCTTGTTAATGGCTTTCATGACAGATTGCGCGTTGTATTGCTCAAGGGATGGCAGCAGATTGCGCATTCTTCCACTCGTCAATGGTTTTCAGGAAAGATTGCCCACCGTATTGCGCAGCGGATGGTGCGGAGGATCGCTCATTCGTTCGCCCCTCAACGGCTTTCACTACGGTTTACGCTCCATATTGCTCAGCAGATGACAGCGGATTGCTTATAGTTCCGCTCGTGAACGGCTTTCACGACGGTTTGCCTACCATATTTCACAGCGAATGGCGGCAGACTGCACATTCATTCTCTCGTCAACTGCTTCAATGACGGTTTGCACGCCATATTGCTCAGCGGATGGCAGTGTATTGCTTATTCCTCCACTCATTAACGGCATTTCCGACAGCTTGCGTACGGGATTGCTCAGCGGATGGCAGCACATTGCTGATTCTTTCTGTCGTCAATGGCTTTTCCGACGGTTTGCGCGCCGTATTGCTCGGTGGATGGCAGCGGATTGCTCATACCTTCTCTAGTCAATGGCTTTCCCACGGTTGGCGTGCCGTATTGCTCAGCGGATGGTAGCGGATTGCTCATTCATCCGCTAGTTAATGGCTTTCATGATGGTTTGCGCACCGAATTGATTGACGGATGACTCTACATCTGGTTCTTGGGTTCACTTAATTCTTCCGCTGGTTGATGACATTGCTAACGTTCCAGGCCCTGAAGATTGGTTACTGTATCGCTTATCACTTTGCTCGTCGATGGCTTTCACGACCGTTTGCTCGCCTTATTGCTCAGCGGCTGGCACTATTACTCGTGTGTGGGTTCACTCCTTTTATCCGCTTGTCGATGACTTTGCTAAAGTTGCACCTGACATAGATTGCTTGCCTTATCGCTCATTCTTCGGCTTGTCTACGACTTACCCGACGTTTTGCGTGCTGTATTGCTCGACAGATGGCGCAACAGCTTGATCCTGGGTTTACTCATTTCATCCACTTGTCGATGAATTTGCTAACATTGCATCCGCCATAGATTGCTCGCCGTGTCGCTGATTCTTCTGGTCATCTACGACTTACCCGACGTTTTGCGTGCTGTATTGCTCCACGGATGGCAGTTTCTATACCGTATTGCTAGTTAGATGGCAGCGGAATGCTAATTCGTCCACTTGTCAATGGCTTTCACGACGGTTTGCACACCATATTTCTGAGCGGATGGCAGCAGATTGCTCATTCTACCGCTTGTCAACGGATTTCACGGTGGTTTACGCACTGTAGTGCGGCGAGGATGGCAGCGGATTGCTCATTCTTCCTCTCATCAATGGCTTTCACGACGGTTTGTGCACCGTATTGCTGAGCGGATAGCAGCGGATTGCTCTTTCTTCCGCTCGCCAATGGCTTTCACGACGGTTTGCACACCATATTACTCAGTGGATGGCAGCGGATTGCTCATTCTTCCGCTCGTCAATGGGATTCACGGTTTGCGCGCTGTTTTGCACAGCGAACGGTAGCGGATTCTTCTTACTTCCGGTCATCAATGGCTTTCACTACGGTTTGCGTACCGTATTGCTCAGTGGATGGTAGCGCATTGCTCATTCATCCACTCGTCAACAGCTTTCACGATTTGCATGCCGTTTTGCACAAGAAATGGCAGCAGATTGCTCATTCTTGCGCTCGACAACGGCTTTCGCGACAGTTTGCGCACCGATTTCTTCAGCGGATGGCCATGCGTTGCTCGTTCTTCCGCTCATCAACGGCTTTCACTGTTTGGCACCAGATTGCTCAACGGATGGCAGCAGATTCCTCATTCTTCCCCTCGTCAACGGCTTTCACTGTTAGGGCGCTGTTTTCCTCACCGGATGATAGCGCATTGCTTATACTTCTGTTCGCCGATGGCTTTCACGGCTTGCGCACCGTGTTTCCCAACAGATGGCAGTGGATTGCTCGTTCTTCTGCTCATCAACAGCTTTCACGACGGTTTGCGTGCCGTCTTGCTCTGTGGATGGTAGCCGATTGCTCTTACTTCCGCTCATCAAAGGCTTTCACCACGGTTTACATGCCATATTTCTGCGCCCATGATGTCTGGAAATTGCTCATTTTTCCTCTTGTCAATGGCTTTCACAGTTTGCGCGCTGTTTTACTCAGCGAATGTCTGCGGATTGCTCATTCTTTCAATCGACAACGGCTTTTCCGACTGCTTGCGCGCCGATTTCCTCAGCAGATGGTAGTGCATTGCTGGTTCTGCCGCTCGTCAACTGCTTTCACGGTTTGCGGGCTGCTTTCCTTGGCGCCTGACAGTGCATTGCTCGTTCTTCCGCTCGTCAACAGCTTTCAAGGTTTGCGCACCGTATTACTCAGTGGATAGCAGCGGATTGCTGGTTCTTTCTCTCGTCAATGACTTTCCCGACGGTTTGCGTGCCGATTTCCTCAGCTGATGGCAGTGCATTGCTGGTTCTTCCGCTCGTCAACGGTTTTCATGGTTTGCCAGCTCTTTTGCTTGGCGGATGACAATGTATTGCTCGTTCTTCAGCTCATCAACGGCTTTCAGTGTTTGCGCACCATATTTCTGAACGGATGGCAGCAGATAGCTTGTTCTTCCGCTCGTCAACGGCTTTCACGGTTTGCGTGCCATTTTGCTCAGCCGATGACTGTGCATTGCTCATACTTCCACTCGTCAAAGGGTTTCACCACGGTTTGCACGCCGTATTACTCAGCAGATGGCATTGGGTTGCTCATTCTTCCACTCGTCAACGGATTGCTCATATCTCACCTTGTGAATGGCTTTCCTGACGGTTCGCGCGCCGTATTGCTCAGTGGATGGCAGCGGATTGCTCATACTTCCGCTGGTCAAAGTCTTTCATGCTTTGCGCACCGAATTGCACAATGGATGGTAGCAGATTACTCATCCCTCCACTCGTCAACAGCATTCCCGATGGTTCTCCTGCCGTATTGCTCAGCGGACGGCAACTGATTGACAATGTTCCGCTCGCGGGTGACAAACGGCATCCGTAGAGCAGTATCGGGGGCCATGTAAGTCAAAGCAACACCGGATGTAGCGACTCCGACGGCTTTCAAGACGGATTGCACGCCATATCACTCAGCTGGTGTCAGCGAGTTGCTTGTTCTTCCGCTCGTCAATGGCTTTCCTCACCATTCGCGCGCCGTATTCTCGAGCGGATGGCAGCACATTGCTCGTTGTTCCACTCGTTAATGACTTTCATGACGGTTTACGTGCCGTATTGCTCCGCGCCTGGCAGCGCATTGTGCTTTCTTCCTTACAATCGTTAACGGCTTTCATGGCGGTTTGTGCACCGTATTGGTCAGCTGATGGCAGGGGCTTGCTTGTTCTCTTGCTCGTCAACGGCTTTCACAGTTTGCGCACCGTTTTACTCAGCGTAAGACAGCGCATTGCTCATTCTTCTTCTCGTTACCGGCTTTCACTGTTTGCACGTTGTTTTGCTCCGTGGATGGCAGCACATTCCTATATCTTATACTCGTCAACAGCTTTACCTGTTTCCGCACCGTTTTGCTCAGCTGATGTCAGTGGATTACTCATTCTTCCGCTCGTCAATGGCTTTCACGGTTTGCGCACCGTTTTGCTCAGCGGATGGCTGCAGATTACTCATTCTTCTGCTCGTCAATGGCTTTCCGATCGGTTTATGTGCCGTGTTACCCAGCAGATGGCGTCAGCTTGCCTGTTCTCTTAGTTGTCAATGGCTTTCTTGGTTTGCGCGCCATTTTGCTCCGCGGATAAAAGTGCATCGCTTATTCTTCTGTTGGTCAATGGCTTTCACAAGCGTTTACATGCCATGTTGCCCAGTAGATAGCAGCGCGTTGCTCATTCTTCCGCTAGTTAGCGGCGTTCATGGTTTGCCTACCATTTTGCTCTGCGGATGGCAGCCGATTGCTCATTCTTCCGCCCGTCAATTGCTTTCATGACGGTTTGTGTGCAGTATTGCTTTGCGGCTGGCAGCAAATTGGTGATACTTCCTCTTGTCAATGGCTTTCCCGACAGTTGGGTCCCATATTGCTCCGCTGATGGCACCGTATTACTGATTATTCCACTCGTCGACAGCTTTCACGACGATTGCGTACCGTATTGCTCTACAGGTGGGACTGTGTTGCTCATTCTTCCGCTGGTCAACAGCTTTCCCGACGTTTCGCGTGCTGCATTTCTCAGCGGGTGGCAGTGTATTGCTCGTTCTGCCACTTGTCTACAGTTTTCACGGTTTGCGTGCTGTATTGCTCAGTGGAGGGCGGAGGATTGCTCATTCTTCCCTTGGTCCACAGCTTACACGATGGTTTACACCCAGTATCGCTCATTCTTCCTGTTGTCTACAACTTTCCCAACCTTTCGCATGTGGTATTACTCAACCCATGGCAGCGCATTGCTCGTTCTTCCACTTGCCGATGGGTTTCACGGTTTGCGTGCCGTATTGCTTAGCGGATGGTGGTGGCTTGCTCATTCTTCCTTTCGTCAATGGCTTTCATCACGGTTTGCACGCAGTATTGCTCCGTAGCTGGCAGCAGATTCATCAGGAAAAAATTAAGAAATTATCCCTGCACGTCGGTAAGAACAACTTGCGTCGGTAGCTTTGCTAGGATTGCGAGCTTCGCTAGCATCCATAGCTCCGGTAAGGATAGTGAATCTTACTGAAGCAACCACCCACTTACGGAAGCTAGCAAAGCTAGGAAAGCTAGCAAAGCTACGGACGCACCACCAACCTTACCGACGCAACCACCAACCTTACTGACGCAACCACCACCTTACGGGAGCTAGGGAAGCTAGAAAAGCTAGGAAAGCTAGCGAAGCTTACGGGAGCAACGATTGTGCACTGTGAGCAGTTTCATTACTAGTTATAATGCTACTACACGCAGTTGGCTATGCTCTTCGATCGCACAGAAAATCAATTATTGTATTTAAAATCTATATATACATTATGATACAAAGTCCAACGTTCCAAATCTCGCCGCGAAATACAGAGCAGCTACAGTGACGCATAAGGGCAGGCGAGCAACGCGTATTACAAGTAGGACAGGTAGGAAAGCAAGGAGAATGAGGCCAGACGGGCAACGCGTACGCGATGTTGGCCAGCGAGGAGAATGGCGGCAGATGTGGAACGCCTACGAGATGTAAGTCAGTGAGGAGAATGACGGCAGATGAGCAACGCGAACGAGATGTAGGCCAGCTAGGAGAATGACAGCAGACGAGCAACGCGTACAAGAAGTAGGCAAGTGATGCCTAACATGGCGTTTCTAGCAAACGTCCGAACGTAGGTCTGCGGTAATGAGGTCCGTAGTAGCAGTGGCCCGCAAGGAGAATGAGGCCAGACGAGCAACGCATACGAGATGTTGTCCGGCAAGGAGAATGATGGCAGACGAGGAACGCCTACGAGATGTTTAGTCAGCGATGAGAATAAGGCCAGACGAGCAATGCGTACGAGATGTAGGCCAGCGAGGAGAATGACGGCAGACGAGCAACGCGTACAAGAAGTAGGCCAGTCATGCGTAACATGGGGTTTCTGTAATGTGTACGACGATAGGTGTGCGGTGCGTAGGTTGGTGGTGTGTATTATTTCTACTCTTAATGACTTGGACGGGCTGTGTTCCAAAAAAGCGAAGTTGTGGGTAAGTGACAGCGGTGGCCGCACTTAGGAACTGACAGGGGGGTTTAACCGCCAGAAAAAAACCGGTCACGTGATTAGCGCTACCAACAACGCCGTGTGCGCCCCCCCGTCAGTTTATTTATCTCCTATATAATACAAACACACCACCAACCTACGCACCGCTCACCTATCGTCGTACACGTTACAGAAACCCCCGGTTAGGCATAACTGGCCTACTTCTTGTACGCGTTGCTTGTCTGCTCTCATTCTCTTCGCTGGCCTACATTTCGTACGCGTTGCTCGTCTGGCCTCATTCTCCTCGCTGACGTACATCTCATAGGCGTTGCTTGTCTGGCCTCATTCTCCTCGCTGACTTACATCTCGTAGGCATTCCCCATCTGCCATCATTCTCCTCGCCGGACAACATCTTGTATGCGTTGCTCGTCTGGCCTCATTCTCCTTGCTGGCCACTGCTACTACGCGTTGCTCGTTTGACCTCATTACCACTGACCTACCTTCGGATGTGTGCTAGAAACGCTGTGTTAGCCATCACTTGCCTACTTCTCATACGTGTTGCTCATCTGCTGTCATTCTCCTAGCTGGCCTACATCTCGTTCGCATTGCTTGTCAGCCATAATTCTCCTCGCTGGCCAACATCTCATACGTGTTGCTCGTCTGGCCTCATTCTCCTTGCTGACTTACATCTTGTAGGCGTTCTTCATCTGCCATCCTTCTCCTCGCCGGAAAACATCTTGTACGTGTTGCTCGTCTGACCTCATTCTCCTGGGTGGCCACTGCTACTACGGACCTCATTACCGCTGACCTACGTTCAGACTTTTGCTAGAAACACCGTGTTAGTCATCACTTGCCTACTTCTCGTACGCGTTGCTCGTCTGCTGTCATTCTCCTAGCTGGCCTACATCTCGTTCGCGTTGCTCGTCCGCTGTCATTCTCCTCGCTGACTTACATCTCGTAGGTGTTCCTCGTCTGCCTTCATTCTCCTCGCTGGCCAACATCGCGTACGCGTTGCCTGTCTGGCCTCATTCTCCTCGCTGGCCTACCTCTCGTACGCGTTGCTCGTCTGCCCTTATTCTTCACGCTGGCCTACATCTCGTACGCGCTGCCCGTCTGGCCTCATTCTCCTTGCTGGCCACTGCTACTGCTCGTTGCTCGTTTGACCTCATTACCGCTGACCTACGTTCGGACGTGTGCTAGAAACGCCGTGTTAGACATCACTGGCCTACATCTCGTTCGCCTTTCGTATCTGGCCTCATTCTCCTCGCTCACTTACGTCTCGTAGGCATTCCTCGTCTGCCGTCATTCTCCTCGCTGGCCTACATCTCGTACGCGTTGCTCGTCTTGCCTCATTCTTCTCACTGAATTTCATCTCGTACGTGTTGCACGTCTTGCCTCATTCTTCTCACTGAATTTCATCTTGTACGCGTTGCTCGTCTTGCCTCATTCTTCTCACTGAATTTCATCTCGTACGCATTGCTCGTCTACCCTCAATCTTCTCGCTGGCCTAACGCTCGTACTGGTTGCTCGTCTGCTATCATTCTCCACGCCAGCCTAATTCTCCTCGCTCTCCTACCTGTCCTACTTGTAATACCTGTTGCTCACCTGCCCTTATGCGTCGCTGTAGCTTCTCTGTACTTCGCGGCGAGATTTGTGACATTGGACTTTGTATCATAATGTATATAGAGATTTTAAATACAATAATTGATTTTCTGTGCGATCGAAGAGCATAGCCAACTGTGTGTAGTAGCATTATAACTAGTAATGAAACTGCTCACAGTGCACACTCGTTGCTCCTGTAAGCTTCCCTAGATTTCCTAGCTTTTCTAGCTTCCCTAGCTCCCGTAAGGTGGTGGTTGCGTCAGTAAGGTTGGTGGTTGCGTCGGTAAGATTGGTGGTTGCGTCGGTAAAATTGGTGGTACGTCCGTTGCTTTGCTAGCTTTTCTAGCATTTCTAGCTTCCCGAGCTTTCCTAATGTGGTGGTTGCGTCGGTAAGATGGTGGTCGCTTCCCTAGCTTTGCTAGCTTAGCGAAGGACAAAGTTATATTTTACTCCCGGTGCTCCTGTAAGCTTCTCTAGCTCCCGTAACTCTGGTAAGAATTAAAATTTTTGCTGATGTTGATCATACTTCCGTTCGTCAATAGATTTCACGACGGTTGCGTGCCATATTGCTCTGCGGATGGCACCGTGTTGCTCAATCTTGCGCTCGTCGACGGCTTTTACGGTTTGCGCGCCGTATTGCTCAGAGGATGGTAGTGGATTGCGCATTCTTTCATTTGTCAACAGCTTTCCCAACGCTTTTCTCGGCATATTGCTTAGCAGATGGTAGTGTATTGCTCATTCTTTCACTCATGAACAGCTTTCATGACTGATTGCGTGCTGTATTGCTCAGCCAATGGCAGTGCATTGCTTATTCTTTCGCTCCTTGACGGCTTTCCCGACAATTTACGTGCCATACTCCTTAGCGGATGGCAACACATCGTGCTTTGTTCCGGTCTTCAACAGCGTTCACGGTTTAGGGACCATTTTGCTCAGCAGATAGCATGACATTCCTTATTCTTCCGCTCGTCAACAGGTGTCGCATCAGTTTTCACTCCATATTGCTCTCAAGATGGCAGCCCATTGCTCATTCTTCCACTCGTCAAAGGCTTTTCAGACAATTCGCGCCCGCTATTGCTTGGATGGCAGCGAATTCCTCATTCTTCAGCTCTCTAATAGCTTCCACAACGGTGTGTACGTCTTATTGAGCAGAGGATAGCGGAGTATTGCTCATTCTTTCACTCGTCAACATCTTTCCTGCCAGTTTGCAAGCTGTCTTGCTCGGTGGATGTTAGCGCATTGCTCGTTCTTTCGCTCGTCGACGGCTTCCACTGTTAGCGCACCATAATTCTTGTCAACAGCTATCCCAATGATTTGCGTGCCGCCATGCTCGTCGAATATTGCATTGGATGGCTCAATACTTCCGATCATCGACGGCTATCCCATCAGATTACGTGTAGCACTGCTGGTTGAATAGTGTATGTGATGGTGTAAACTTTCAACATGTAGCAATATGTCGGAAAAACAAAATATTTGAACTCCAACTGATGACTAAAGTTTGTGTTACACAAGAGAGGCAAAAAAAAATGTGAGTGTCTTGTGTAACCTAAGTTACTACTATGTTCAATCACAACAGTTTTCACTCCGCAATACTTGTTGATAGCTAGCACAACGGTTTACGGGCCGCAATACCTATCGAATAGTGCATCGGATGACTCAACGCTTCCGCTTGTCAACAGCTGTCCCAACTGTTTGTGCATCGCAATACTTGTCGAAAGCTATCCCATATAATTACCCACTGCAATAATTGTCAACGGCTATTCCAATGGTTTACGCGGCGTAATGCTTGTCGAATAGAGAATCAGATCCATCATTGCTTTCGCTCGTCAACTGCTATCCTGTTGGTTTACGTGGTGGAATGCTCATCGAATAGCACATTGGATGGTGCATCGCTTCCACTTGTCGAGAGCTATCCTAACTATTTGCCCACAGTAATACTTGTTGACTGCTATCCCATCGGTTTGCGTGCTGCAATACTTGTCAATGGCTATTCCAACAGTTTATGTGCCGCAATACTTGTCAACGGCTATCCCATCAGATTGCGTGCTGCAATACTTCTCGACAGCTATCCCGACGGTTTGTGTGCTCCAATACTTGTCGACGGCTATCTCAACGGTTTGCGCGCCACAATACTTGTCAACGGCTATTCCAACAGTTACCACGCTGCAATACTTGTCGACAGCTATCCCAACGGTTTGCACACCTCACCTCTTGTCGAATAGTGCATCTCATTGCTCATTGCTTCCGCTCGTCGACGACTATCCCATCGGTTTACACACTGTAATGCTCATTGAATAGTACATCGGATGGTATTAACTTTCAACATGTAGGAAATATGGCGGAAAAACCAAATATTTGAACTCCAACGGATGAACCAAGTTTGGGTTACACAAGATAGTCAGAAAAAATGCGAGTCTCTTGTGAAACCTAAGTTACTACTTTAGTAGTGTAACTTAAGTTACTGTTTGCCCGCAGCAACGCGTGTCGAATAGCGCATAGGATGACTCCATGATTGCGCTCGTCGACGACAATCCCGTCAGTTTGTCTGCCGCAATACTTGTCGACAGCTATCCCAATGGTTTGCGCTCCACAATACTTGTCAATGGCTATCCCAATGTTTTGGCCGCCACAACGCTCGTCTAATAGCGCACAGGATTGCTCATCGCTTTTGCTTATCGAGGGCTATCCTGTCGGTTTACACACCACAATGCTTGTTGAATAGCGTGTCGGATCATGCATCGATTCCCCTGTTCAACAGCTATCCCAACTATTTGCAGGTAGCAATACTTGTTGATGGCTATCCTGTCGGTTTGCACGCTGCAATACTTGTCAATGGCTATTCCAACAGTTTGGGCACTGCAATACTTGTCGACGCCTATCCCAACGGTTTACACGCCGTAATACTTGTCAACAGCTATTCCAAAGTTTTACAAACTGCAACACTCGTCAAATAGTGTATCAGATTGCTTATCGCCTTGGCTCGTCAACAGCTATCCGGTCGGTTTATACGCCACAATGCTCGTCGACTTGTGCATCGGATGGTGTAAACTTTCAACATGTAGGAAATATGTCGGAAAAACCAAATATTTCAACTCCAACGGATGACTAAAGCTTGGGTTACACAAGAGAGTCAGAAAAAATGCGAGTGTCTTGTGTAACCTAAGTTACTACTTTACAAGTGTAAACTATGTTACTACTATGTTCAATCATAATGGTTTGCGCGCAGCAACGCGCGTCGAATAGCGTATCATATCACTCAATACTTCCGCTCGTAAACGGCAATCCCGTCGGTTTGCATGCCACAATAGTTGTCGATGGCTATCCCAAAATAGTTTTGGCGCCGCAATACTTGTCGATGGCTATCCCAAGGTTTTGAGCGTCTCAACACTCGTCGAATAGGATGTGGGATTGTTTATCGCTTCCGCTTGTCGACGGCTATCCCGTCGGTTTATGTGCCGTAGTGCTTTTCGAATAGCACATCGGATGGCTTATCCATTCCGCTTGTTGACAGCTATCCCATCAGTTTGCCCCCTGAAATACTTGTCGAAGGCTATCCCAATGGTTTTCACGCCGCAATACTTGTCAACCGCTATCCCTACGGTTTGCGTGCTGCGATGCTCATCGAAGAGCACATCAGATCGCTGATCACTACTACTTGTCCACGTCTATTCCATCGAATTATGCGCTGCAATGCTCATCAAATAATAAGTGGGATGGTGCATTGCTTCTGCTTGTCAATGACTATCCTGTCGGTTTGCACAGTGCCATACTTGTCGAATTGCGTATCAGATAGCGTATCGCCTCCGCTAGACGCTGGGTATCACGTTGGTTTATGCGCCGCAATGCTCGTCTAATAGCACGTCGGATGGTTCATTCCTTCCACTCATCGAGGGCTTTCCTGTCGGTTTAGGTGCCGCAATACTTGTGGGCGGCTATCCCAGTGGTTTGTACACCGTAACGCTTGTCAAATAGCACATCGGATCGCTGAATGCTTCCACTGGTCAAACACTATCCTATCGGTTTACGCACCATAATGCTCGTCGAATAGCGTGTCGGATGGTGCATCGCTTCTGCTTGCCGACGGCTATCCCAATGGTTTGCGTGCCACAATTCTTGTCGAATAGCACATCAGATAGCTCATAGCTTCCGCTTGTTAACAGCAATCCTGTCCATTTGTGCGCCTCAATAATTGATGACGGCTATCCCAACAGTTTGCGTGCCACAATACTCGTCGAATAGCACATCGGATCGCTCACTGCTTCCGCATGTTGACGGCTATGCCAACGGTTTATGCACCGCAATTGTCGAATGGTACCTTGGATCGCTCATCGATGGGTACCACACCGTTGTGCTCGCTGCATTGCTCGTTGAATAGCGAGTCAGAACGCTCATCCCTTCCACTTGTCGACGGCTATCCCAATGTCTTGCTTACCCCAATTATTGTCCAAGATCGCATCGGATCACTTAGTACTCCGATCCTTGATGGATATCAACAATTTGCATGCCACAATGCTCGTGGAATAGTGTGGGAGATCGCTCATCGCTTCCGCTGATCGACGGCTATCCCAATGGTTTGCACTCCTCAATTGTCGTTGAATAGCATGTCGGATCGCTCATCGCTTCCTCTGATTGAGCGCTATAACAATGGTTAGCATACCGCAATACTTGTCGACATCTATCCCAACGGTTTGCGCGCTGCTATTGTCGTTGAATGGCTCGTTTTATACCACATTTCTCCTGCTTGGAAACAGCTTTCCTACCGGCTATGTAATCCGATCGAATGTAGGTATGAATGATAATTCCAAATTCAGAGGAATGGTGATAATGTATGATGCCAAATCCGAGTGAGAAATCAAGATTTTCTGAAACAGAGTGATAATTAATGATGCGTCACGTGGGATAATTCCTGATGACAGAAATGAGTGATTTTTAATGTTGCTGAAATGAGTGATATTTCATGTTCATTAACATGAGTGATATTTCATGTTATTGTCATTTTTATAGTTATTTTTTGGTTTTTGGTTGATTCATACTGTATAGTTGAAGTGGGGATAAAAAACTGCTTTTTACACTAAAAGCATGTTATAATCACATTGGGAGCCTAAAAACTCCCATTTTCATTGGATTTATACTGTATTACTACTATCTTATTCCTGATATACTAGAAGGGAAACTGAAAAGCATGTTTATTGTCATGGAGTGGTACGAGCAAGGCTCCAGATAGTGGTGCATGGTGGTCAAATGGGCGTGCATGGTGGTTTAGCGGAACGGGCACGTGGGGCCTGAATAAAGGAGAGAAGATAAGGATATGTGCGAGGATATGAATAAGGATACGGAATAAGAACAGAGAACAAGAACAAATGATAAAGATATGACGACAGTGTAAATATGTTATTGGGTACCAATCTATCGTGGGTGGCAGGAATCGTTATATTGAGGAACTCAGCTGGTGCCCAGATGTGTAATACCCTCGAACAAACATTAATACAAGCAAACTCGCACTCCCTCATTTTGGCACTTCCATTCCCTTATCTCCACACCTCATGTTTCCTCATTCCAGCACCCTATAGAACTGTATTCCAGCACTTTGAATGCTGCATTCCCTCACTTCCATGACATGACAGTCAGTGGTCTAATACTATGACCATAGTGCCCATTTAGGCTCAAGTTCCTACGAGCGCAAGCTGAGGCAGCACGGGTAGTTGGGGGAAGTGCTTGTGGTAGTCATTGATGGCCTATACTTCGGTCAGGCTTTTCTCAGGATCCCATATAGGTGTTACAAATCCCCTCTTTTTCACGAGGTACTACAGTCGACCGCAAATTTTTTGGCTGTCCACAACTTCTTCCACTTTCCACTCCGCTTCGCCTTCAACAATGACCATAAGTGGCAGCAAGATGACTTATCCTGGGATCAGTTTGTTGATGGCAGTGTGTAGTAAGGAAACCGTGAAGGTGCAGTTTTTCGGGATGATATTTTGGATGTTCAACTTGTAGGCATGGGTCTTGATCGCCCAGATGACTTGGTAGGACCCTTGGTACTTCTTCTCCAGCTTCCAATTTCGCCTTTCGGTGTGCCAGTGTTACACCCAGCACACTGGCCACACCCCAAAGGCATAAAGTTCTATTGACTAGCAACTACAGAGGTTTAATCTGATGATTGAGGGCGAGTGATATTTCATGAGTAGAAGCTAGGGGCTGGAGCGAGCGCTCAGTAACAGAGAACCGACCTGACAACAGCCAAAGGGGTAACAGAAGGTTACCAATGGGCAACGGAATGAATGGGAGCCTTAGGGGAAGGTTCAGCCACATCCCTAGGAGGCATTAAGGTTATCCTCCACAAGCCCTATACAGAAAGTTACTAGTTTCTGGTTTCCAGCAAAAAGAGCTACTTGCTCTGTACCAAATATAACTGCCGAACGGTTGTGCAGTTTGTGAGAGGCAGAACAGGTCCGGCGGGTATATGAGGGGAGCCAGACTATCTGTCAGATGTTTGGAGAAGATCGGATTATAACTCATTGAGTTACAGATACGTTATCTTCTGTTCACTGCGATTGGTGCAGCACTTGTATCGACGTCACCAAGCATTCCCGGAAGCTACTAGGGAGGGGAACTTGCACATCATATCGTCACTCATAAGGTGTCTAGCCAGTGAGAATTCCAAACAAGCCCACGAGGGTGATGATAACTCCAAGGGGATACAAACGAACTTCGTTCGCAAGCGCCCAAATCAAGGATCTTCTGGGTCCATACCTATTAATCAGTGGCTTGTCCCTATCAGTTTTTCTCCCTTCTACGAAGAGGAAGTATTCATGCACAATACCTAGATATTGCGCAACCCCAGATGGGCTTGATGTTACGGCGTTTACCAGCTGGGCCTGGACCCTTGACGTCGACTGGAATGCGGGAGGATGGAATGTGGAGTGACGCCGTGCGGGCGAGGGAATATGGAGTGACGCCATGCGGGTGACGGATATCCTTTTAAGCAGCCATCGCCCACTTCTTTCCCTTCCTTTTCCTTCCTCACACAACAACTTGTTCTCTTGTTTCCCTGCTAGAAGAATATTAGTACTTCCCCACAACCCTCTCTCTTGCAGCGCGCTGTCCGCTCGCTGCACATCGTCCTTCTCCTGTCCGTGGCCAGCTTGCTGCGCTCTGTTCTTGTCCTGTCCTCAGCCAGCTGGCTGTGCACTGCCCGCTTGCCGCCGTCCTTGTCCTGTCGATGCTGCGTGCTGACCGCGCACTGCTCGCCGTCCCTGTCGTGTCATGGCTGCGCACTGTACCTGTCGTGTCATCGCTGCGCGCCGTCCACTCGCCGCCGCCCTTGTCCTGCCTGCTACCAATAGCCCACCTGACCCTGTGTCATTACACTTTGTTGCGTGAACCAAACTCTCCCAGTGGCGGAAGAACCCCCGAAACCACTCAACAACCCCTCAAATTCCTCAAGAACCCGTTGTCCATGGTAGACGAGATGTTGGGAAAATTGTCCCAGCCGGCATACCCTGTCTACCTCGAAATTTCCGCGTACCTCTACGAGAAGTTATGCTTCATCTCGACTAGCGTTGCCTTTGCAGCAGATACCACCTTGCACTCTGCCTTCGCCAATGTCAAGCAGTTGGTCAAGGAAATCCACGATGCACCTGCTGCATATCCCGCCTAGCGTATCGACGATTTGGAGCAACAACTGGCTTGGTACAGACGTGTTGCAGACCGACTAGCCTCTAGCAATGTGCCCACTCGCAGCCGGGGTGACAAGATCTCCGACCCCCCCATATACGATGGCAACCGCGACACCCTTGAAGGATTTGTTGCCCAGCTGCGTCTTAAACTCTTCAGTGACCCTATACGTTTCCCGACTCCCACTATCCGAATGGCATACATGTTCAACCGGCGCCAAGGTCGGGTACAGGCCCAAGTCCTCCCATTCATTAAGGGAGAGACCATCGAGTTGGAGGATGCCAAAGACATTATCCGGATCCTCCACAATGCCTTCGGCAACCCCGACCCCTTCGCCACTGCCCGCGCCAAACTTGCCAACCTCAAGCTGTGCAAGAAAGAGTTTAACACGTACTTCGCCGAATTTCAGATGCTCGTGTCAAAGCTCAACTGGAATGAAGACGCAAAGTTGGATGCCCTGTGTGAAGGAATGTCTCATGACCTACGCAGATTTTTGTGGTAAGGATGAGGAAACTGACCTTTGATGAACTGGGGGCTCTGTGCCAAGAAACGGATACCGAGTCCCACGCTATCCACCTCAGTGAAGGGCAATCCTACCATCAGCAACAGCGTATTCCCCAGGGTCATGCCCAATCACATACCGCGGCCACCACCGCTACTCACACTGCCAACCCACCTCCGAGCCGTGCTAGTCAGGCCCCACACCCTGATGCCATGGACCTTAGCGCCATGGGAGGAAAGGGGAAGATCTCGGAGGAAGAACGTACGGCCAGGCTGCGTTAAGATCGCTCCTTGTACTGCGTAGTAGTGGGCCTCATGACTCGCCATTGACCAAACAAGAACAGAAATCCTTTCCGCGCCGCAGCCGCTCAGACCATGTTGCAGCACGATCAGAACCTCGCGAACGCAAACCCGAATCCAACTCCAACTCCCACCGATAATCCGAACCGGAACTTGTATCCGAATCCTTTCTATGGCAATGAAGGTAATGGAGGTGGAAGCGTGGGAGGAGGTCAAGGCCAGTTGGGAAATGCTTAGACCAACAGCCGCTTGATGGCACAGTTGTTGGTCATATACTGGGCAAGTTTTTTTCGTTTTCCACACCAGTGTGTTTGTCTAGTTTGTCAGTTTCGGAGATAGTAAAGGAAGCAAGGCATCTTGTGGTTTTGTGCAAGCTTTCTTTCAGCAATAAAACCATTGCTACTCACGCCCTGATCGACTGTGGAGCCAATGGAATCACTTTCATAGATGAAGACTTCGCCCGCCATCACCGATTACCCCTCACACCACTCCAGTATCCTAGTAGTCTCGAAGTCATCGATGGCCTCCCTATATCCTCTGACGACATCACCCATCACGTCAACACCCACCTATCAATCCTCGAACACCAGGAAATGTTACCGATGTTCATCACAAAGCTTAGTCACTATCCTATTGTACTGAGCATCCCATGGTTGTAGCTGCACGACGTGGCCATTCGGTTCAGCTACCATACCCTCACATTTGGGTCGAAATATTGTATCTCGCACTGCAACCAGAGGCCGACCGTCGTTCACGCCGATGCTCTCACGCCAAAAGTAGCCTATGAGGAGTCAGCGGTAGGTGCGGGGGCTGGCGAATTCGGGGCCCTGTCATTTACGTCTCCCAAATTTATTTTTCAGAACCAAGTTAACGATTGCAAGGACAATACACTAGATTTGAGCGACGTACCGCTGGGAATGAGTACCCGATCGCCGGATTTGAGTGACGGACTGCCGCGAATGAGTACGCAATCACTTGAATTGAGCACCGGACTGCTGGAAACGAGCGCCGGATTACTGAAAATGAGCAATCCAATATGGATTTCTGCTATCGGAGGCTAGGCATTCAGACGACCGGCGTATAAGCAAAAATTGACGATTTTTTCGATTTCCCTATACAAAATAAACCAAGCGCTTGGGCTGGAGCAGAAAAAGAAGGAACTGGACCTGAAAGAATACATACCAGCAGAATATCACGAGTTCCTACCATTATTTTCGGAAGCCTTGGCAAAGAACCTACCACCCCACCGGCCTTATGACCACAAGATTCCCTTGCGAGAGGGATTCACGCCTTCCTTTGGCCCGCTATACTCGATGTGCAGAACCGAGGTGCAGACGTTAAAGGAATGGTTGGAGGAGTATTTGAGTTAGAGATTCATTAGGGCTTCGTTCTCCCCTGCGGCCTCTCCAATTCTCTTCGTCAAAAAGACAGACGGCAGCCAATGGTTGTGTGTTGATTACCGCGGGCTGAATGAAGGAACTATGAAGTATCGTTACCCACTGCCGTTGCTGCAAGAAACATTGATGCGGTTGTCGAAGGCCAAATACTTCACGACTCTGGACATTCGCAGTGCATACAACTTGATACGAATGGCAGAAGGCGAAGAGTGGAAGACGGCATTCCAGACGCGTTACAGGTTATTCGAATAGTTGGTTATGCCCTTCGGGTTGACGAATGCACCATCCGATTTCCAGGCGCTTATAAATGATGTACTCTGTACCTACCTCGACGACTTCTGTACCGCATTGCTCGAAGACATCATCATACACAGCCATACGTTGAAGGAACACAAGGAACGGGTGTACAAGGTGTTACAAGCTTTGTCACAGGCAGGACTACACCTGAAGCCAAAAAAATGTCATTTTCATGAGCAGGAAGTGAAATATCTGGGATTCATCATCACCACCAAGGAAATCCGGATGGATCCAGAGAAGGTGTCCTGCATCTTGGGTGGGGTAACCCCAAAAAATGTTACAGATGTCCAATGCTTCCTCAGGTTTGCCAACTTCGACTGACGACTTATCAAAGATTACTCGAAAGTGGTGAAGCCGTTGACCAGAATGACGAAAAAGGAGGGAGGCAAAAACGTTCTATTTGTGTAGGACTGGAGCAGCAGGGAGCCTTCGATCTACTCAAAAAAGCGTTCACGTCGGCCCCCATTCTCCACCACTTTGACTACGACCGAGAAATAGTCGAAATCGATGCTTCGGAATATGTCTCGGCCGGTATCCTCTCTCAGTACAACGACGAAGGTATCTTTCACCTGGTGGCCTTTTACTCGAAAAAACACAGCCCTGCAGAATGCAATTATGAAATCTACCATAAGGAACTTCTTGCAATCGTCCGGGCATTCGAGAAATGGAGGCCTCACTTGTAGGGCTCGAGCCACCCAATCTGGGTATTGAGCAACCATAAGAACCTGGAATACTTCATGAGCACGAAACTTGTTACACCCAGCGCGCTGGTGACACCCCAAGACATGCAATTAGTATGACTAGCCGGACTCAATCTGAGGATTGAGGCCGAGTGAGATTTCATGAGTGAAAGTCACAGGCTGGGGCGAGCTCTGAA